>TARA_R110001592_G_scaffold72390_1_pt1 | contig 50130 bp, 46 predicted proteins | sample TARA_R110001592 | Tara Oceans TARA_R110001592 (sample SAMEA4398387) | marine metagenome | biome: Polar Biome; feature: [SRF] surface water layer (ENVO:00010504); material: water (ENVO:00002006), including particulate matter (ENVO:01000060) such as... | depth 5 m | reverse complement strand
ATCTCAAATCCCTCAGCGAAGCGATCTCACATCTCAGATCTAGCAACGGGGTTTACTCCCTGCGGTCGCTGATCCCTTAAAACTCCTTAATCGATATCAAATCGAAAAGCCTGCGGGCTGCGCCCTAGTAGTTTTTTTTATTCCTCGCGGCTTCAAGCAAGCTTGGCCTCAGAAATAAAAAAAACCCTCACGCTTAGGCGTGAAGGCTTTTCGATTTGCGGAGAGAGCGGGATTCGAACCCGCGGTACCTTGCGGTACACACGCTTTCCAGGCGTGCCATATCAGCCACTCATGCACCTCTCCAAAATTATTTTCAGTGCTGGGCGGCAAAACTAGAAAATACTAATGATTATTTCTCGTTAAATCTTCGATAAAGCAAAATTTGCGTTTAGTTTTGCGTTAATAATCAATTGCACCGAAAATTTGAGCCCCGAAAAGCTCAGCTTTTGCGCAAGTTTTTTATTTTCACCAAAAATTTAATCAACTCATTAAAAAATGAAAAGAGCACTCTCTATCTTGGCTATCTTAGGTTTAGTAGCCTTCGGAAACACAAATCTAAAGGCTCAGGAGTCTGAAACCATGGCCGCTGATAGCACTGAAATGGCCGCTGACACAAGTGCGGTGGATTCTGCCGCAGCTGCTGCTGCCACTGAAACACCTGTTGAAGAAGCCGCACCAGCAGTGGAAGCAACTGAAGAAGTAGCAGAAGACCAAACCTTTCACCAAATCTTGAAAGAGAAATTTATCGAAGGTGGCGCAGGCTTTATGGGTATCGTACTTATTGCCCTTATTCTTGGTCTTGCAATCTGTATTGAGCGTATCATTTACCTTAATATGGCTACTCCAAACGCCAAAAAATTATTAAACGATATCGAAGCAGCTTTAGCTAGCGGTGGTATTGAAGCAGCAAAAGAGGTTTGTCGTAACACACGCGGACCGGTAGCTAGCATCTTCTACCAAGGTTTAGAAAGAAGTCCAGAAGGTATCGATTTGGTAGAAAAGTCTATCGTATCTTACGGATCCGTGCAAATGGGCCTTTTAGAGCGTAATATCTCTTGGATCTCATTATTTATTGCATTAGCTCCAATGCTTGGTTTCATGGGTACTGTAATCGGTATGATTGGTGCCTTCGACGCGATTGAAGCAGCGGGTGATATTTCTCCATCACTAGTAGCGGGTGGTATTAAAGTGGCACTTTTAACGACTGTATTTGGTCTTATCGTAGCCATGATCTTACAAATTTTTTACAACTATATCATTGCTAAGGTTGACTCTATCGTTAACAGCATGGAAGATGCGTCTATCTCTTTAGTAGACCTATTAGTTAAGCACGACAACAAATAGTATTTAAGCAAATGGTAGATTTTGGAATTTATACAGCTTATGTCCTGATTGGGATTTGCGGGGTAGGAATATTGGGTTTCTCAATAATGAACCTCGTAAAAAATCCTAAAGCAGCTAAAAGTGCCTTAATCGGTATTGCGGGCCTGCTTGTTGTTTTCGGGATAACTTATGCTCTTAGTGATGGCAGCGATGCCAGCACAGTATTCGCTGGGGAAGATATTTCTGAAGGCGGATTGAGAAGAGTAGGAATGGGCTTAGGAGCCTTTTATATTCTTACTGCAGTTGCAATCCTTGCGATTTTATACGTAGAAGTTTCTAGATTATTTAGTAAATAAACGCTATGGCAAAAAGAGCTTTACCCGAGATCAATGCAGGCTCTATGGCCGACATAGCGTTCTTGCTACTGATCTTTTTCTTAGTAACGACTACCATGGATGTTGATTCCGGTATTAACCGTAAACTTCCACCATGGACTCCGCCAGACGAGATACCTGAGACACCACCTGTAAAGAAGAAAAACATCTTTACAGTATTGGTTAACTCTAGCAATCAGCTGTTAGTAGAAGACGAATATATGGAGATTCGCGATTTGCGAGATGCTACTAAGCAGTTCCTAAACAATAATGGCGATGGAACTTGCACCTATTGTCAGGGCGGAGCCAAAAGCATCGTTTCTTCAGACAACCCACAGAAGGCAATTGTGTCTTTACAGAACGACCGTGGTACTTCCTACAAGACGTACATCGCCGTTCAGAACGAATTGGCTGCAGCTTATAATGAGTTACGTGAAGAATTGGCCCAGCGTCGTTATGGGAAAACCTTTGACGATTTGAGTGTGGAAGAGCAGAATGAAATCAAAGATGCTTACCCTCAGGTAATTTCAGAAGCAGAACCAGTAAGTTTAGGATAATATGTCAAAGTTTAGAAAGAAACAAGGAGGAGGAACTCCCGCAATTTCTACAGCATCCTTACCGGATATTGTATTTATGCTCCTATTCTTCTTTATGGTAACAACCGTAATGCGTGAAATTACCCTTAAAGTTGAAAATGTTAAACCCTTTGCAACAGAAATCAAAAAGCTTGAACGTAAATCTTTAGTTACCTACATTTACGTAGGTAAGCCAAAGGCCGCTTATCTCTCACAAGTGGGATCTGAGCCGCGCATACAGCTTAATGATGCCTTTGCTCGCGTAAAAGAACTACAACAGTTTGTAATTACCGAAAGAGAAGCGATAAACGAGGCCGAAAGACCTTTAATGACCGTTTCAATTAAAGCAGATGGACAAGTGAAAATGGGTTTAGTAACCGATATCAAGCAAGAGCTGCGTAAAGCAAACTCTTTAAAGATTAACTATTCTACCCGTAAGGGTGATGTATACGAAGATTAAGAGAGTCTTTATATATCAAAGGCCATCTGCAAAGCGGATGGCCTTTTTTTTTGCCTTAAACTTAATTCCTAAAGCCCGTTTCCATACAGGAGGTAAGCCGCTGCGAGCTTTAATTAGACTTACTTATTAACGTGAGTTCTACGTTAAATTAGGCCGCTAATAAAATTCTCCCAGTCATCCTAATAAGGATCAAATAGCTGGAACTTAGCGGCTAGTTCTGCGACCTAAATTGGTTTAATATCTTGTCGGTACATTTACAATCACCTTCAAGTTTGAACCCTCTAATAATGGTTGCGCTTATTTTTCGGGGTAGCTTTCATCAAATCGTTTTGGTTTCTAAAACTTAAAACTCCTCTCTACCCATGACAAAATCAATTAGTGATTCTGTTTTTAATCTTATTTCTCGATGAAGTAAGCCTTCTCAAGATATTTTAAACTCCTTTTTTACTTAATCAAAAAAGAAGGAACCGAACGAAGTGAGTTCAGCCATTCCATTAAAAAGAAAACAGGCATGGCTAAAAAAATCAAGGCTCCAATTCCTCTCTTCAAAAACCTTCATGAAAGGCAAGCTCGGCGGGCGAGTTACGAACGCTTATCCTCTTTAGGAGGAGTTCGTGAGCTCGTCGCTGTACTCCTCGGTTCCCAACTCGCTAAGCCTTTTATTTTTGGCGCTCGTAACCGAAGCGCTTTGCGCTGAGCTCAAGAACTCCATTAAAATTAAAGTCTTGTTCTTAATTGAGGCCGGATGACCTACTAATTACAATTACAGTAATAACTGAAAATGTAGCTTCATATATTTTTTTCGAGGTGATTGTCATCAAATCTTCTTGGTTTTAAAACCTAAACTCTTCTCTCAGCATAATCCTAGAGATGGAATTTTCTTTGGCCTTTAAAACATCATAAAAAGTAGTCACTCTGAACTTGTTTCAGGGTCTAAGACCAGCTAAAACCAAGACCAATTTTGGGTTTTCATATCTAATCCCAAAGGAACGCAAAGAAGACACATACATATAAAAAAAGCGCCCCTTACAGGGCGCCTTCTATATGGATAACCAATATCCAATTGTCGCTATTTTTTATTAGAAACTAATGGCAGCTTCCAGCACAAAGCCATCAAACTGGGCCTCATGTAAAATATCTGTCTCTGCATAACCATCGTAAGTCTGAGTAACATATTCTGCTTTCATCATTACGTTTTTAGTCATATACCAACCAGCAGCAAATGCAACTCTGTTTACCGTAATATCAGTAGGATCGGCGTTAGGATTAAAGTTAGGTAACTGTCCGGCTACACTGTTGTATCGACCACCTACGTAGAAGTTTTCTTCTTTACCAAAGCGGTATACCAATTCAGCATAAACTTGAGTATAAGTACGAGTTTCGGCTTCAGCGCTTATTTTACCACTAGAAGTTTCAAAAGCTCCTAAGAATTCAAAACCCTTATACTTCACAAATGGGTTAATCATTATACTAGTTACCTCGTTAATGAAACTTGGGTTTATTCTACCGCTGCGAGAGTTATCGGTTGGGTTAGCACCTTGTGCCTCATTTACTAAATAATATCTACTTCCTGCACGATCACCAAAATATAGGTAATTGGTATTACCATCTGCAGAAGTGTATAAAGAAGAGGTTAAACGCACTCTTAAATCTTCATTCATTTGCTTATCCCAACCCACTTTGGCCAAAAAGGACGGAGTGTTTTCATTATTGGTAGCTACACTTTGGTTTAGTTTACCGTTGGTAACACCAGCCATAATTAAGAAGTCACCTGGATTAAAATAAACCTCTGCGCCAGCTTCTGTATTAAAGGCATCCATTAAAAGATTACCCACAAAAGGATTGTAAATGGCACGAGCATTATCGGTTCTACGGAAGTGCATGTCGCCGTAATTAATCTCCATCAAACCAACTTTCACAGTGGTGATATCCATTATGTTTTCTAAAAGTCCTTTGCGAATCCAATTCAAGTTACTAATTTGAATGTAACCGCCTTTTACCCAGCTTTCTGGGTGGCGACGAGATGAAAGGTAGGTACGCATGTGCATTCTCATACCGTCTGCTAAAGCCACGTCTATATCAAGGTTAGCCGTTGGTAAGTTGAAGTTATTACCGATGGTAATTAGGGTATCATCGATAGAGCCAGTGCTGTGACTTAAAGCCTGCATTTGCACGGCAAAAGCACCGCCTAAACGAACTTTCATACCGTCAAAAGCTATACCAGTGCCTAAGGCTTCGAACTGGTTAATTCCTCGGAAGTCGCGGAAGCGATACTGTTGAATATCTCGATCTACTTCAAATTGGCCGAAGGCTGAATTTAAGCCTAAGAACATGGCAAATACCAATGCTAATTTTGCTCTTGTTTTCATGATTGTGTTTATTATTAGTTATAGTTAATTGAAAATTTTATCGTGATTTTATCACCCGTGGTGATGGTACCCATCATAAAGCTGGGCGCTTCCACATCAAAGCTAGACATGGTGAAAGCCGTTGCGCCTGAGAGCTCAACCCCTCCTTGTACCGCCTTTGCCTTAATAGGGATTATCAGTCTTCTAGTTTTACCCGCAACGGTTAAGTCTCCTACAGTGGTAATATCGTAAAGCCCTTCACTAAGCTTACTAATTTCCTTTACGCGTACCAGTTGATAGGTAATATTAGGATGCTCAGATTCCTTTAAAGCTTTGTAGGCATTATCATCCATCGGACCTTTGCCACTCTTCAAGCTTTTTACCGGAACTACCAGTTTTAACTCTTTAATTTTTAGTTCATCTTCATAGATGTCAACATCCATCGTTCCTTGCAAATCTTCTGCCTTCATTTCCCAATCATGTAAGGTAGAAGTCCCTTCTATGGCCATCGTGGAATTGGCGCTATTGGTAGAATAATTTATGGGAAGAGCTCGATCCATGTAAGGACTAAGCGTTAAAATCAGGGAGGTGAGTAATAGTTTCATAGTGTTGTAACTTATATCACAAAGGTGCAACCCCTCAAGCGGCTCAACTATGATTATCATCAGCTGAAAAGATGACTTATATCACCTTGTACAAGAATTATTTAGTTCCGACCTTGCGCCTTTGTATACTGCGTATTCCCTGTAATTCAGCAACTTATATACTATCAAGTAATTTAAAAGTACTTAGCAAGTAAACAAATGGCCCAAAAAAACTTCGAGTTTTATTTCCAAAGCTTTCGCAAGAAGGCGCAACTAATAGAAGAATTCGAAAGAAATAATAGCCTCTTTTCGCTTGCGCTTGATGAGGCCTTAACCGAAAAAAGTGCTAGGGCCTGGCGAGCCCTCTGGTTTATTAATCAGATTATTTCACCAGCTGTAGCTGAAGAAATCTATAAAGTTTACGATCAATTAATCGTACGATTAGAAAATGAAGACCCTTCTCTGCAAAGGGAATTGCTTAAACTTTTGCAAAAAATAGACCTAGCCGAAAAGTGGGAAAGCTACTTATTTAATCAAGCACAAGCGATTTGGGAAAAGCTATCTAATATCCCTTCTACCCGAGTGCAAGCCCTTTATTGCATGCTTAAAATTGCCAGCAAATACCCCGAATTGAAAACTGAAATAGCGCTCTATAACGAGTCGAGCTATTTAGAAGGCCTTAGTCCGGGGATAAAACGACAAGTTCATCGTTTGTTCCAAAAATTATAGCTCGTTGCTTATGCGACACACCCTTAAGGATCTAAATGAGCTCTCTAAAGATTTAGATTGTCAACTCTTTACGCGCTAAATAAGCCGAGCGTAAAGTGGTAAATAGCACCACCGTTACCGAGCTAATTGGCATTAAAATGGCGGCTACTAATGGACTTAAATAGCCCGCAACTGCTACGCTTACCCCAATTACGTTATAGCCTAGGGATATGGCAAAAGCCCAATTTACAATGCTTCTATATCTAGAACTTAAATGTAGAAAACGCCCCAATAAAGGAAAGGCCTGAGATTGCAGTAAAGCATCACTCGCCGGGAAAAAATTCACGTCTTTCTCGCACAGGCTCACCCCTACTTCACTTTGCTGCAAAGCGCCTGCATCGTTTAATCCATCGCCTAACATTAATACCTTGTGATTTTCCGCTTGAATAGCTTGTAGACGATTGAGCTTATCGTGAGGGGAGTGATTGAAATACAATTCGGCTTTACCGGCGAATAGCTTTTGAAAACGCTCCCGCTCGGCATCATTATCGCCACTTAAAACGGCCATTTTATAATCAGACGCTAAATTACCGATACTCTCTTTTAGTCCGGGACGAGCCTCTTGAAAAAAGCTAAAATAACCGCGCACCACTGCATCCTTTTCCACATAAACCGCCGTAGTTCCCGCTTGATCGCTTAAATTTAAAAAACTTGCCTTACCTAAACGGAAATAGGAACCGCGTACCCGTGCAGCCACTCCTTCTCCACTGGCTTCCTCAAAGTTTAATACCTGACTTGCATCCGCTGCTTTTAAATCTAAAAACTTTAATAAGGGCTTGGCCAAGGGATGCTGCGCATTTAGCGCCATTGCTGCCACCGCCCATTTCTCCTCGAAAGTTAAACTATCGCCCTGCCAATTTACCTGAATGGCATCGGGAAGGGTAAGCGTGCCTGTTTTATCAAAAACTACGGTATCAATAGATTGCAAGCGATTTAAAACCGCGGCATTCTTAATAAAAAAACCATATTTCCCAAACCAACGCATCATGCTTCCCGCAGCAAAAGGCTCGGCTAAAGCTAAGGCACAGGGGCAGGCAACGATTAATACTGAAGTGAATACTAATATTGCTTTAGAGAAATCCACTTGCGACCATACTAAGGCTGCAATTAAGGCGATCACTAAAATTAGGGGAGTGAAATATTGACTAATACGATCACTAAAAGCTCTGCTTTTCTTTTTTGGCGCATCTGCGAAAGCGTCTTTGGCCCATAAGGAACTGAGGTAAGAATGATCAACGGAACTATGCACTTGTACTTGTATGGCTTTACCTGCAATTTTAGCGCCTGCAAATATCTTTTCGCCTTTCAGCTTCTGCACTGGTAAACTTTCACCGCTCAAATACGAATAGTCTATTTCTGCCTTATCGCTTCTTAAAATCCCATCTGCGGAAAGCACCTCACCTTGTCGTAAAATGAGTAAATGCCCCTCTTCTAAATCATCAATGGCCATGGCTTTTTCGCTGCCATCCTCTAAAATAACATTGGCTGCTAAAGGAAGAAAAGATCTTAAATCGCGATCAAAGCTAAAGTTTTGATAGGTTTTTTGCTGATACCATTTCCCTATTAAAAGAAAGAAAACTAGGCCACTCAGGCTATCGAAGTAACCCGAGCCTGTTTCAGATATAACTTCGTAAGCACTACGTATAAAAAGGACCGTAATTCCCATGGCGATGGGAAGGTCAATACTTAAAGTACCAGCGCGCAGCGATTTATAAGCCGTTATGAAATAGTCGCGGGCGCTGTAAAAAATTACAGGCAAACTAAAAGCCATCATTAAATAGCGGAAAAATCGCTGTAAGTCCGCATCATTAATTAAATCGCCATCCAGGTATTCGGGCAGGGCCAATAACATGGTATTTCCAAAAAAGAAACCCGCAATACCCAACTGAATTAAAAGGCGGTTTTTAGTCTTCTTGTTTGTCCCTAAATGACTGATGAAATCCGGCTTATAGCCGATAAACTCTAACAAACTGGCCAACTCCGAAAGCTTAATTTGATCTTCCGAAAATTGGATACTTGCCTCTTTTTTAGCGAAATGCACCTCCACATTATTGATTCCCTTAGCTACTTCGCTAAGATTCTCTAGCAAATAGATACAACTAGAACAATGGATCGATGGCAAATGAATGCGAATGGCATTGATATTTCCTTCGCGAAAATGACAGAGTTGATCTTTAATCTTTTCTTCGTCTAAATAAGCATAGCTGCGCAGCGACTTTTCCGGCAAATCCAGCTGCACCTTAGTCTCTCCCATTAACTCATCTACCACCTTACAGCCATAGCAGCAATAAAGTTTATCACCTTCTCCTTGTACCTTTTCAAGTATAGGCTGATGACAATGAGAACATTCTGTAATTGTATTGTTTTCCATCGGCATAAGGCAAAAGTGCTTGCGATAAGCTTGGCAAGCAATGACTTTTATCATATCTTTGAAAGACAAACTAAACCGAAAATTCTTGGAAACACCGCATCACTGTCAAATGTGCCTTAGCCACCAAAAAAGCACCTTTAGTGATTTATCTAACGACGCTAAAGACGAGTTAAGTCGCCTAAAAACCTGTGTTAGTTTTCGTAAGGGCCAGGTAATTATTCACGAAGGTGCACGCCCACAAGGAGTGTATTGTATTCACCGCGGTAAAGTAAAACTTTACACCATGGGCACCGAAGGAAAGGAACAAATTATTCGCTTCATAACCAATGGTGAACTTATTGGTTATCGCAGTTTGTTAAGTGACGAGGCCATTAGTGCGTCTGCGACCGCTCTAGAAGACACTTTTGCCTGTTATATACCCAAATCTTCCTTTTTTAAAGTAATTGAAGAAAACCCTAAATTTTCTCTGAAGCTTTTAAAAATGTCTTGTCACGAACTCGGTGAAGCGGGCAAAATGATAACCAGTCTCGCTCAGAAAAATGTAAAGGAACGTTTGGCCGAAATACTCTTAATCTTACGAGCAACATTTGGCGAAGATGAAGAAGGGTATTTAGACATTAGTCTTACCCGTGAAGAGATTGCGAACATGGTGGGTACCGCTACCGAATCGGTAATTCGCCTTATCTCCGAACTAAAAAAAGATGGCTACATTAGCAGCAAAGGCAAACGCATTGCCGTCTCCGACCGAGGTGCCTTGCAGCAAATTGCCAATATTTTCGAATAAATGACAAATATCATTTCCAAACTTTAGGCACCAACCTACTTTCGTAGAATTAAATGTTCCGAATCGTGGGTTTTAATACAATACAAGAAACGCTTAAAGCATTATTGCCATTTAATGCCTCCAATTTGCTCTTAGAAGAAATTGTGATGCAAAGCAGCTTTATTCAGTTTCACGGGGTAGGAGAATGCCTCTTTAAGAAAGGAGATTCCCCCTTGGGTTTTTACTTTATTCTTCACGGTAAGGCCGAGATTTTAATACCCAGATCCGAAAGCATCAAATTGGTTTCGGGACAAATGGTAGGATTAGATGCCTTTCTAGAAGAAGAAAGACTAATTTTTGATGTAGTTTCTTCCAGCCCCCATTTAGACTCCATTTTTATTGACAGACGCTGCTATGAATTTATGATTAGCCATGCTTCCTTTAAAAAATTCATCGATCAATCGCTTTTAAGATATGTTGGGGCTTATCGCCAACTTTTAGTTCCTTCGAGCAGCATGTTTCTTTAAAAGGCTTAGTATCTTGCCCCCAATTTTCAAAGGCAAGATATGCTTAAAACTGATGTTTGCATTGTAGGAGCTGGACCAGCAGGCGCAACACTTTCTCACTTTTTACATAAAGAAGGAATCGATCACATCCTTATTGATAAAGCCACTTTTCCGCGTGATAAAATTTGCGGTGATGGCATCACCGTCGATGTACTCAATGTTCTCAAACGCATCAGCCCAGAGCTACTTGAAAAGTTTAGTCGCGAAAGCGAAATGTTACCCTCTTGGGGATTCGCTTTTAAGGGCACAACTGGCAAAGAAATTCGCTACGACTTTAAAAACGATGGCTTTCCTTTGGCTCCCTTTTATACCGCTCGTCGCTTGGATCTCGACCGCTTTTTAATCGACAATTTGCCACAAAGAGGTTCTGGTCAGTTTTGGCCGGCCACCGAAGTTATTGGCCTAGAAAGGGAAGCCACTGGGGTTACCGTTTTCCTTAAAGATGCGCAGGGAGAAAAAGAACTGCATTGCAAAATAATTATCGGGGCTGAAGGCGAGAAGCCAATTGTTACGCGCTATCTAGGCCTAGAGCACTTTAGGGAGAAAAAGCATTTACTGGCCGCGATTCGTATTTACTATAAAAATGTGCAAGGCTTTAATGAAGGGAACCACCTGGAGTTTTTCTTCGATCCAAAATTACTGCCTGGATATTTCTGGGCCTTTCCGCTTAGTAATAATGAAGCCAATGTAGGCTTAGGCATGATGAGCACCGCCATTGCCGCGAAAAAAATAAACCTGAAAAAAATGTTTCAGGAAGTTATCACTACAAATCCCCACATTGCCCCTTGGTTTGTAGAAGCGGAAGCATTAGAAAGCACCAAAGGCTGGGGACTTCCCATAATGACACCCAAACGACAAATTGGAGGCGACCGCTACGCTTTAATAGGTGATGCAGGTGGTATGATTGAAGCATTTACGGGTAAAGGTATTGGACCCGGAATGATGAGTGCGCGCATTGCTTCCGAACATATTCGGGTGCAAATTAGCAAGAGCAATCCCAACCTTAGCTCCTACCACGAGCACATGTATAAATACTATCACACCGAAATGCGAACCGCCTATAGCTTACAAGGAGTATTAAAATATCCCCGTATCTTAAATAGCGCAATTAGCCTCGCCAATATTGCAGCGGTAAAACGCTTCGCAAAAGACCGCATGGTCACGGATTTCTTGCGCTGGGTATAAAAGAAACGATAAATGAAAGCTGAAAAAATATATTTTACGAATCAAGATGGACTGCAACTTAGCGGACAGCTTCAAAAGCCAATTGGCCAAAAAATTAAAGCCTACGCACTTTTTGCCCATTGCTTTACCTGCGGAAAGGATTTAAAAGCGGTCCGAAATTTATCCGAAAGTCTTAATCAGAAAAGCATCGCGGTACTGCGCTTCGACTTTAGTGGCTTAGGTCAATCAGAAGGCGACTTTGCGAGCACAAACTTCAGTACCAACATTAATGATTTACTCTCTGCTGCCCAGTTTATGGCCGAGAATAATATGGCTCCCGAAATTCTCATTGGCCATTCTCTTGGCGGTTCGGCTGTACTTATGGTGGCCGATAAAATTCCTAGCGCAAAAGCTGTCGCTACCATTGGCGCCCCTTCGGAGGCTGAGCATGTAAAACATCTCTTTCAGCCGCACCTTAATACCATTTTAGAAGAAGGAGATGCCGAAGTGAATATTGGTGGCCGACCCTTTGTGATTAAAAAGCAATTCCTGCACGATTTAGAGAGCCATGCCGTACAAAAAAGCATTAGCAAGTGGCGGAAAATAGGATTATTGGTAATGCATTCACCACAAGATAGTATCGTGGGAATTGAAAATGCTCGCGAAATTTACGAAGCCGCGCATCACCCGAAAAGTTATATTTCACTGGATGGCGCCGATCATCTATTAAGTAAAACCGCCGATTCGGAGTACGTAGGTTTACTCATCGCATCTTGGGCCAACCGATATTTGGCAGCGGATGAAAAGAATAGGATTCCTAAAGGCGAAAGTCAGGTAATAGCACAAATTGATGAGGAGCCTTTTATCACTCGTATTTCTGCGAATAACTTTGGATTTATTGCCGATGAGCCCGAAGAAATGGGCGGACAAAATCTAGGACCCAGCCCCTACGACCTAGTAAGCGCGGGTCTTGCAGCCTGTACGGCGATGACCATGCAGTTATATGCACGTCATAAAAATTTCCCTCTCGAAGGCGCAAAAGTAGAAGTTAACTACGAGCACGAGCATGCTAGCGACCTAAAAGATTGCGTGACGGGAGAAGCGAAAAAAGGTCTTTTTCACCGAAAAATAAGCCTGCAAGGGCCTTTGGATGAGAAGCAAAAAGTACGAATTTTAAGTATCGCTAATAAATGTCCCGTGCACAAAAGCCTGGAGAAAGGAACTAATATTTCTACTGAAATTTCTGATTAAAGTGAGTGCCACCAGATATTTCAAGCCTTATTTTTCTGTGAGGGAGCATGAAAATAAGTGAAGCCCCAAAAGCCCGCGGCCTAATTTTAAGTCGAATTAAGCTTGTTTGCTAACTTTCGCTTAACTCGTGTTTAATATTTGGTTAATTTTGAAGCCTCATCACTAGGGGGTAAAAATGAATTTAATTGTTTTTAGCTTAAACGCAGTCTCACGATTTCCACATGAGGAAATCGAAAAATGCATGCGTCTGGCTCTTATTGAATTTGGTATTGAACCAAAGGATCATAAACACTTCCCCCAGGATTTAAATATCATACAGGCCTTTAAAGCCTACTTTAAAACGGAGCTGAACCAAAGTTTAAATGAAGAGCAGCTAGAGCTTTTAATTAAGTACTTCAGTAAGAAGGTGAAAAAGCTTTTTCTTTCTGACGATGATCTATTTGAAATTAGACCCGGCGTGCAAAGCTTATTCGGAGAAATTGAAAAGCAGAAGTCTTGGAAATACGCCATTATTAGTCATCTTGATTTCACTACCACTCGCTTTATTCTGCAATCTTGCGGCGTATTTAGTAAAGATAAACTTACGCTTTGCGCCGAAGAAGGTAAAAACTACCAAGAGCAAATTTCGCGTTTAGAAAAGCGGGTGCAAAAAGGCGACAAACCGCCGACGGTGCACTTCTTTTCTTTGGAGAACGACGAAAGTTTAGCCAAGGAAACATCCTTAATTCTTCCCAAAAAATCGAAAAAGGAAAAAAACTATTTTACCTACCGACGCTTTGATGAATACTTTAAGAAAGCAAAAAAAAACAAAAAGAAGAAAAACAAGTGATGGCTTAAGCTTGTTCTTTTCGGTAGTTTTAACTTAGTGACTGAGTTTGCTGTAATTTAGTGATGTGTGGACTACAAGCCGATCAAACTAAAAATTGCAAGCAGTTAAAAGATTTTGATTACTTGCTAGCAAAAGGACATTTGCTGCAATTATTTAAGCTCGAACTCAGTTTAAAATCTAAAATTTTTATCCGATGGCATTCTCTCGTGAATTAGAGCCCAATTTTAGCTTCGACCAATTAAACGATTTGGTTAAAAGCCAGCAAGAATTCTTTGCCATGAGAGGCCTCCAAATGATTGAGCAAAGAATTAGCATCTTAAAAAAGCTCAAGCAGCTTATTCAAGAAAACGAGCAAGAATTCATCCAAGCTCTGCACGATGATTTAGGAAAAAGTCCCTTCGAAGCCTATGTATCAGAAATTGGTTTCATATACGAAGAGCTCAACCAAGCCATTAAGTATACCCGCAAGTGGTCTAAAGCAAAAGGGGTCAGTTCCCCTTTAGTTAGTTGGCCCTCTAAAAGTTATATTCTTCCGCAAGCCAAAGGCAATTGCCTAATAATCGCTCCCTGGAATTACCCTTTTCAATTGGTTATTGGTCCTTTAATTGCCGCTATTGCCGCCGGAAATAATTGCATCCTTAAAGCGCCGGAGCAAAGTGCCGCTACCTCTTCCCTGTTGGAGAAAGTTATTCACGAAAATTTCCCCACCGAAATTATTAGTGTGGTGCAAGGACCGGGTAAAACGGTCGTAACGTATTTATTAGAAAAGTTTCAATTCGGCCATGTTTTTTTTACCGGTAGTGTACCCGTTGGGCGCATCATTGCGCAAGCTTGCGCCAAAAAATTAATGCCTTGCACCTTAGAGTTAGGAGGAAAAAGCCCAGCTATAATAGATGCCAGCGCCAACCTAAAAGTAGCGGCTCAGCGCATTGCTTTTGGCAAATGGCTCAATGCGGGCCAAACCTGTGTGGCCCCCGATTACCTATTGGTAGATCGGAGCGTATTGGAGCCATTTCTAAAACTTCTTAAGGAAACTATTTATAGCTTTTACGGAAAGAAGCCCTTTGAAAGTAAGGATTATGGCCGTATTGTGAATGAAGTCCAATTCGATCGATTAGTCTCCTATTTAACTAAAGAGGAAATATACTTTGGCGGTGAAACGAATCGTGAGCAACTAAAAATTAGTCCTACTATCATAGTCAACCCAAGTGAAAATTCGGCTTTAATGGAAGATGAAATCTTCGGTCCAATTTTACCCATTATACCCTTTGACTTTAATAGTGAGATAGAAAATATAATCGCTCAGCGGCCCAATCCCTTGGCTTTATATCACTTTAGCGAAGATCGTAAGTTAATTAAGCAGCTTAGTCACAACATTTCTTTTGGCGGCGGCGCCATTAATAATACAGTAATTCACTTGGCCAATCCCGAACTTCCTTTCGGAGGCATTGGCACCAGCGGTTCAGGAAACTATCACGGTAAATTTGGTTTTGATGCATTTAGTCATCAAAAGGCCATAATGCATAGCGCCACCTGGCTAGATTTAAAACAGAAATATCCACCCTTCGGTCCTCTTGTATACAAAGCCATTCGCTGGCTCATGAAATAAAAATGAAACTATTCCACCGCCTGCGCTACCCCATTTTAGTCATTCTATTATTTTGCGCCTATCTTCTTTTTCCGCATCTGCGTAAAGCGGTACAAGTAGATAATAGCCTCACGGGTTGGTTTATTGAAGGTGATCCTGCTCTAGAATCTTACCACCGGTTTTTAGACAATTTTGGCAACGATGAAATTGTGCTAGTACTTTTTGAACCCAAGGATAATGTATTGGCAGAACAGAATCTTAAGGCCATAAGTCAGTTCGCAATGGCCTGCGAAAACCATCCCGATGTTGCCCAGGTTTTTAGCGCCCACAACGCGCTTATCCCCAATTTAAATAATGGTTTTATTCAGGGGCAGCCGCTCTTAAAACCCAATAGTAGCAGCGAAGAGGTGGCTCAACAATTAGAACGCTATCCTTTTATTAAGGAACAGTTTTTTAATGCCGACCTCAGCGCGACTAAGTTTATCATTTACCTAAAAAACAGTCCCGATTTTGGACTAAAACGCAAAGTTATCCTTAACGACCTTTACGCTTATGCAGATGCGTATTTAAGTGACGAACGATCTTATTTCGGAGGCGTAGGGGTAATCTTCGAAGCCCTAAACGAACTATCAGAAAAAGAATTTAGTCGTTTTTTACTCGTTGGCTATGGCCTGATGTTTTTGGTCCTCTTGCTCATCTATAGAAATATTCGCTATGTAATTCTCGCCTTGGCCACAATACTTTTCGCCAGCTATTTCACCCTTGGGATTTACGGAGCGATGGGGCATCAACTCAATTTACTAAGCACTCTTATTCCCGCCATTATCATTCTACTTTGCGTGATGGATGTGATGCATATCTTAAATGAATACCAAAGCTCTACCACCCCAAATGCTAGTTTAGAAGATAAATTAAGCGCGCTTAAAAACGTTTGGTGGCCCTGCCTTTTCACCAGTCTCACCACCATGGCAGGCTTTATTTCGCTCAGTCTTAGTCCAGTGAAAATTTTGGTAAGCTTTGGCATCTACACCGCTTTAGGAATTGCCTTGGGATTGTTCTTTTCCTTTCTCTTTGCCTTATTGCTTTTAGCGCCTGCCCAAAAAACGCAGCTTAAATCTTTAATCAGCAAAAAACAACTTTTGTCCCTTCTGCGCATCAGCGAAAGAAATCCTCAGAAACTACTCTATGGCTTTCTCGCCCTGAGCTTAATCGCGATGCTTGGCCTAGCCCAAATTAAAGTCGACACGGATAGTCTTGCTTATCTCCCGCAAGGGCATTGGGTACAAAAAGACAATACCAATATCGAGCGTTTGGTGGGACCCTACATGCCATTGGAGTACCTCATCTCTGTAAAGGAAGGGGAGAAAACCAATAGTCCCGCCCTCTTAAAAGCCATGCAAAACTTTGAGGAGGAATTATCGCAAAAGCCTTATATCGGGGCCATTAACGGATTGCACGATATCTATCGAGCGGCCTTTGTGGAGCGCTATAAAGAGGACTGGCGTAGAGGATTTGAAAAACCAGGCATCATTAAAAAAGTGACCGAATTTTCGGAAATGCTTAGCCCTGCCCTTTTGCGCAATTTCACTAGTGCTGACTATCAGCTCGCGCGCATTAATATTGCGGGAGAAATAGTTACCGCTGGTCAACTGGGAGAGATTATGGATAGCATCCAACAAATAGGCGATCGTAATTTCGCAGGCTTCGCCACGGTTGAAGCCAGTGGTTACCAAAGTCTTTACGCAGGGATTGTAAACTACGTTACCGAAAGTCAGGTGAAAAGCTTTTCGCTCGCAGTGGTTCTTATTTTCATCTTGCTCTATTTCTTTTTGGGCGATTTCAAATTGGCGGTTTTAAGTTTAGTGCCCAATTTCTTTCCCATTATCACCATGCTAGGCTGCATGGGCTTTTTGGGCATTAATCTCGATACGGCCACCGCATCCATCGCCAGCATTGTTTTAAGTTTTTCGATTGACGATACCATGCATTTTGCCTATCAATACCGACGTCTGCGTAAGAAAGGACGCAGCGCCATTCACGCACGCCGAGCTACCATTAGTCATGTGGGCAAGGCCATCATTTTAAGCTCAGCCGTATTATTTGCGGGCTATTTTCTAATGCTTTTCGGAGAACTAAAAACCGTATTCTATTTCGGCATCCTCACTAGTATTTCTATCTTGGCAGCCTTGCTTAGTCAACTATTTCTCTTTCCCATTCTCTTAGCAAAATTTGACAAATGAAAGATCTACAAGCAGAAATAATTCAGGTGTATGGCAAGGTCCAAGGTGTTTTTTATCGCAAGAGCACCCAGGTCGAAGCCAAAAAACTGGGCCTTTGTGGCTGGGTGAAAAATCGTGAAGACGGCAGTGTTGAAATCTTTGCGGAAGGGAGCTTGATCCAAATAGAAGCCTTAAAAAAATGGTGCAAGAAGGGGCCCGCTCAAGCAGAGGTGCAAGAAATAATTTCACAAAGTGCCGAAGCCCAATTTTATAAATCATTTGAAATAGAATATAGCCACTAAGCTTTTGTAATTTTGCCGCATGGATTCAAATAGACTACAAAGGGTAGAAAGCCAGATTCAAAAGGATATGGCCGAAATTTTCCGCGAATTTGCTCAAAACAAATTCCCAGGCGTACTTTTCACCGTAAGCTCTGTGCGCATCAGCGCCGATCTTTCTATTGCCCGTATTAACATTAGCCTCTTCCCCGTAAAGGACAAAAAGGAAATTTTAGACTACGTGAGCAGCGAAAAAGCGAGTATAAAAAATCAATTGGTACGTAAAATGAAGGGCAGCTTGCGCAAGATGCCCGAACTTTATTTTTACATCGATGAAGCTTTAGATAGAGAAGCGGAAATTGACCGCATCCTTAAAAATGGCGGCGAAAGTCCCATTAAATGAGTCTAGGCAATTATATAGCAAGGCGTTATTTCTTTTCAAAAAATAGCAGCAATGCTGTTAACATCATTACTGGCATTTCTTTAGGAGGAATTCTGGTGGGAAGCGCGGCTCTTATAATTGTGCTCAGTGCCTTTAATGGCTTGGAAAGTCTTGTACGCGGCTTTTATCAAGATTTCGATCCCGATTTAAAAATAACCGCCGCCAGAGGTAAATATTTCGAAGCTGAACCTGTACTCAGCAAGCTTTCACAAACCAAGGGCATTGCCTATTATTCGCAAGTGGTAGAAGAAAAAGCCCTTTTGAGCTTCCGCGACCGCGAGCATATTGCCACTTTAAAAGGAGTGGACACCATTTACACGGACATTAATAATATTAGGAATAAAATTATTTACGGCGACTATCGCCTCCACGAAGATTTAACGGTAGAACCTGCAATATTAGGAGCGGGCGTGGCCTATTACTTGGGCTTCAGCCGCAGCGATTTCCAAGAAGCAGTAAATATTTTCGTGCCAGCTCACAGTGCTAATCCTTTAAATCCCAGTGAGCAATTTCATAGTGAAAAGATCTTTCCTTTGGGCGTATTTTCCATCCAACCCGATTTCGACGAAAAGTACTTTTTAGTAAGCCTTGCTTTTGCTCAAAAAATATTAAACCGCCTGGCAAAGCTGAGCGCCATAGAGCTTAAGCTAGATGATTATAAAAATGTGGCCACCGCGCAGCAAGAAATAGGCCTCCTTCTTGGCCCCGACTTTAAAATTGAAAACCGCGATGAGCAACAGTCCGCTTTTCTAAAAGTAATGAAAACGGAAGGCCTATTCACCTTTCTTATTTTCGCTCTAATACTTTGCATCGCCACCTTTACCATTGCCGGCAGTTTGGCCATGCTAACTTTTGAAAAACGCAAAAACCTCTATACCCTTTGGGCTATGGGAACTCCTATCGGCGAATTGCGACGCATCTTTTTACGCTTAGGTCTAATTATCAGTATTTACGGGGGCTTGGCTGGTATTTTTATCGGTAGCGCTATTGTTTTGGCTCAAGAACATTTTAACCTCATCTCCGTAGGGGAAGGCTATATAGTAGATGCTTATCCTGTAAGTTTAAAGTTTAGTGATGTGCTACTGGTAATGCTAACGGTGTTTGCCTTAGGTGCTTTAACCTCCAGCCTTACGGCGAGAAGGTTAGACCTAAAACTATTGCGTACCCAATAAAATTTGGATTAATCCCAAGTGATTTCGATGTAAAATTAATAGGGATGAACCATTTCGATATCGGCAAATTCCTTTTCAATTTCGGCTAAAATACGATACACATCAACCGCATAGTCGGCGGTTACTAATTGCGTTCGATATTCCTTGAAATTGGTAATTCCTTTAAAATAATTGGTATAGTGACGACGGGTTTCATTAATCCCCAGGCGCTCACCTTTCCACTCTACCGCCATTTCAAAATGACGACGACAAGCATTAACCCTTTCCAATAAACTAGGCGAGGCCAGCATTTCGCCCGTGGCCATAAAGTGCTTAATTTCCTTGAAAATCCAAGGGTAACCAATACTAGCACGACCAATCATAATACCGTCTACGCCGTAGCGGTTTTTCATTTCCAAGGCCTTTTGCGGACTATCTACATCGCCATTCCCGAAAACAGGGATATGCATGCGGGGATTGTTTTTTACCGCCTCAATAAGCGACCAATCGGCCTCTCCTTTATACATCTGCTTGCGAGTACGGCCGTGTATAGAAATCGCTTTGATACCTACATCCTGCAGGCGCTCTGCCACTTCCACAATATACATGGTGCTCTCATCCCAACCGAGGCGAGTTTTAACCGTCACGGGCTTATCCACGCGCTGTACAATTTCGCGAGTCATGGCAACCATTTTGGGAATATCCTGTAAGATACCCGCACCGGCTCCTTTACAAGCCACCTTTTTAACAGGGCAGCCGTAATTAATATCAATAATATCAGGATTGGCCTCTTCGGTTATCGCTGCCGCCTGACGCATTGATTCGATTTCGTTCCCGAAAATCTGAATACCTAGCGGACGCTCATACTCAAAGAAGTCGAGTTTCTGCACACTTTTCGCGGCATCACGAATCAAGCCTTCCGAAGAAATAAACTCCGTAAACATAAGGTCGGCGCCATTTTCTTTGCACAAAGCACGGAAGGGAGGATCACTCACATCTTCCATGGGTGCTAATAATAATGGGAATTCACCAACTTCTACCTCTCCAATCTTAACCACTGTCGGAATTTTTATCAATTTTGCGAAATTACAAAAAGGAATCGGTCGTATGATAAAAGGGATTTTGGCGCAGAGCAGTTTAGCTCAGCAATTACTTAGCTTACTTGCGCTGGCCTTGTTTGGATCTATCCTATTTTCCAGTATAGGCCTGGTTTTAGCCATGGTTTTGTTTGATTTAGGCAAGGAAGAAATTCTCTCTTTATTAAGCAGTCCGAACCTTGGCCACCGCGATGCCTTCAAATTAGTGCAAGGCCTTTCTACCCTTGGCACCTTCCTTTTTCCGGCCATTGCTGGCGCGCTGATGCTTAGTGAAAAGCCCAAAGAATTTTTAGGACTAAAGAAATTCACGCAACCTATTTGGCTAGTTATTATAGTATTGGCCATCTGCAGCTACAGCATGGGCGCCTTAAGTGATTTACTGTATCGTTTTAGCGCTGGCGTTCCTATGCCCGAATTTCTTACCTCTTGGCGCGAAGGCTTAGAAAAAAATCAGGGTTTTATGCTCGAGCAATACCAAAGTATACTAAGCATGGAAAGTCCCTTAGAATTTGTAGTAGTTTTAATTATAATGGCCCTCTTCCCCGCTGTAGCAGAAGAAAGTTTATTTAGAGGGGTATTGCAGCCCTTATTAGGAAAACACCTTAATAAGCATGCGGCTATTTGGATTACTGCTCTTATTTTCGGTCTACTTCACAATCAATATCTCGCTTTTCTCTCCATCACCATTTTAGGTGCACTTATGGGTTATTTGCGTGAATGGACGCAAAGTTTATGGATACCGACCATTCTACATTTTTTTAATAATGCCACTATCGTGGTAATGGTTTACTTCTTTAACTACGACTATAGCGTGGCTTTAAATGAAGGGCAGGATATTTCGATTTTAGAAAGTCTAGGCTTAATTACCTTTCTTGCTTTAAGCATGGCTCTGCTATATGAGTTGGGGAAGCGCGATCTCGCGAAGAGTGAATCTAAATAAGACCAGAAAGGCCCTTTTCTAATCATTTAAGTTAACACTGACAAAAGTCATTTTATCCTTTGGAGGCTCCCAATACATTTGAGCATTCAAAATTTCAAGACTTATGTCGGCCATTTACATTCTTATCACCATCAGTTTCATCGTAGCCATTGGCTTTTTGATTGCTTTTATCTGGAGCATCAAAAACGGCCAATACGACGACGATTACTCTCCTAGTGTGCGAATGCTAAAGGATGACACTAAGCCAAGCCAAAGATCTAAACAATAGAGTATGCAAGCAGAAACTTTTTATTACGACAATAAAATCGTAAGAAACTTCACCGTTGCCACCATAATATGGGGGGTGATTGGCCTTTTAGTAGGCTTATGGATCGCACTTTCGTTAGTGTACCCAGAAATGAATTTAGCCTCTTGGTTGAGCTTCGGGCGCCTTAGAGCCCTGCACACCAACGGTGCTATTTTTGCTTTTGTGGGGAATGCCATTTTTGCGGGAATTTATTATTCCCTTCAGCGTTTATTGAAAACGCGCATGGCCAGTGACCTTTTAAGCAAAGTTCACTTTTGGGGTTGGCAGTTAATTATCGTTGCTGCGGTAATAACCCTTCCACTAGGAATCACCTCTTCGAAAGAATACGCCGAATTAGAATGGCCTATTGATATCGGTATCGCCCTTATTTGGGTAATATTTGGTGTTAATATGTTCTGGACGATTCTAAAGCGTAGAGAGCGTCACCTTTATGTGGCGATTTGGTTTTACATCGCCACTTTTGTAACGGTTGCTGTTTTGCATATTGTCAACAACTTAGAACTACCTATTAATGCCTTTAAATCCTACTCCATTTTTGCTGGTGTGCAAGATGCCTTAGTGCAATGGTGGTATGGGCACAATGCGGTGGCTTTCTTCCTTACTACCCCAGTTTTAGGTTTGATGTATTATTTCGTACCGAAAGCGGCCAACCGTCCTGTATACTCTTACCGACTATCCATTATTCACTTCTGGGCATTAATATTCCTTTACATCTGGGCTGGCCCTCACCACCTCTTATATACCAGTTTACCCGATTGGGCCCAAAGTTTAGGAACTGTATTCTCTATCATGCTCATCTTCCCTAGTTGGGGTGGTATGATTAATGGCTTGCTTACGCTGAGAGGAGCTTGGGATAAAGTGCGTGATAGTGCCATCCTTAAATTCTTTGTTGTAGCGATTACCGCTTACGGTATGAGTACTTTAGAAGGTCCGCTTTTAAGCCTTAAAAACTTCAATGCGATTGCGCATTACACCGACTGGATTCCTGCTCACGTGCATATTGGAACATTAGGCTGGAATGGCTTTATGATTTTCGGTATGATTTATTACCTCATGCCCAAATTATATAAAACCAGTCTTTTCTCAGAGAAATTGGCAAATGCTCACTTCTGGATTGCCACTACGGGTATCTTATTCTGGGCTTTACCGATGTACGTAAGCGGTTGGACTCAAAGTTTAATGTGGAAAGAGTTTAATCCTGACGGAACTTTAGTGTACGGTAACTTCCTTGAAACGGTTACGCAATTAATACCCCTTTACTTTACCCGTGCTATCGGTGGTACTCTTTATATCATTGGTATGTTAATCATGGTAGTAAACATCGTTCGCACCGTGAGCACTGGAAAATTAGTAGCCCAAGAAGAAGCCAGCGCTTTACCCCTATCCAGTACCGAATACAAAAAAGTAAAAGGCGAGCACTGGCACCGTTGGATTGAAAGAAAACCAGTTCAATTAATGCTCTTCAGTATTGTAGCTATCTTAATTGGTGGTATTATCGAGATTGTTCCCACCTTAATGGTGAAATCCAATATTCCTACCATTTCCGATGTGAAGCCTTATACGGCCTTAGAATTAGAAGGACGTGATCTTTATATCCGCGAAGGCTGTAATGCTTGTCACTCGCAAATGATTCGTCCTTTCCGTAGTGAGGTAGCCCGTTACGGCGAGTATTCTAAAGCGGGTGAGTTTGTTTACGATCATCCATTCTTATGGGGATCTAAACGTACCGGACCCGACTTACACCGTGTAGGCGGTAAATACCCACACAGCTGGCACTATAACCACATGTTAGACCCAACAAGTATGAGTCCTGGCTCTATTATGCCAACCTACGAATGGATGTACACGAGCGACTTAAACACCGAGTATACAACTGCTAAATTAGAAGCTATGGTTTCTTTAGGTGTTCCTTACAGTGCAGACTATATCGCTAATGCAGAGAAGCACTTAATGGCACAAGCAGAAGAAATAGCGGCAGAATTAGAAAGTCAACTAACTGATGTTGAAGTAGGTCCGAAAGAGGAAATTGTAGCCCTTATTGCCTACTTACAACGCTTAGGAATTGACATCAAAGGCACGCCGAGCAAGCATACCGAAGCGACGGTAGCTGGAAACCAAACTGCTGAAAAATAATTCTGATGTTAAAGTTCATAAAACACAATATGGAGACTATAGATGGGGTATCGATTTACCCCATCCTCTCCTTCCTCATTTTCTTCACTCTATTTGTGGGTGCAGTAGCCTATATCTTGCTAAAAGATCGGAAAAGCATTGAGGAAATAAGCCTACTTCCCTTAGATAACGATAAAGATTTTAGCCATGAAGAAACTAAATAGAGCCATTTTAATTTTTGTTATTTTATTGATGGTCGGAGCCGGAAGCCTTACCATGCTTAATACCGCTAACTCCATCGAGATTATTGCCAATCCCACTAATTGGCTAGTGGTTATTTCTTTGTTCTTCTTAATCATTGCCTTTATGGCTACCTACGAAGCGCTAGATGCTATGAAAAAACTTATTGCCCGCAAGGATGGTAAGGAATTAGTAGAAAGCCTTGAAGAGGAAAAAGAGGAAGAAAAAGACTGGGTAGATGGTTTGCTGCACAAACTAACCGATGCGGTGCCAGTAGAAAACGAGGAAGAAGTAGCTACTGATCACGTTTACGATGGCATTATGGAGCTAGACAATAATCTACCACCTTGGTGGAAGGCTGGCTTTTACCTATCCATAGTATTTGCGGTAATCTACTTATTGCGCTTTCATGTATTTCAGTCGGCTCCCCTTTCGGAAGAAGCCTTTAAAATTGAAATGGCCGAAGCAGAAATTGCCAAAGCAGAATATCTTAAAACTGCTGCAAACCTAGTTGACGAGAGCAGTGTGACCCTCTTAGCTGATAACAGCCGTATTGCCGAAGGTGGAAAAATATTTGCCAAAAACTGTGCTGTTTGCCATGCCAATGATGGTGGTGGTGGAGTTGGTCCTAACTTAACTGATAATTACTGGATTCACGGTGCTGACATTAAAGATGTATTTGCTACCATTAAATACGGCGTACCGGCTAAGGGTATGATTGCGTGGAAAGACCAATTAAATGCAGGAGAAATGCAAGAAGTTGCCTCCTATATTTTAAGTTTAGTTGGCACTACTCCTGCTAATCCTAAAGAACCACAAGGCGATTTAACCAAACCTAGTCTTGAGGAAAATGCAGCCCCTGCTGATAGCAGCGCTACTGCACCAACCGACAGCATAGAAGACATTACTGCCATTAGCGCATTATAATGAACAAGCCAAGAGAAAAAGACACCGAAGCTTTATTAGAGGAAACTTTAGAGTTAGACCAATCTTTCCGCGATTCGGTTGGAACCATTAACGAAAAGGGAGATCGAAACTTCCTTTTCCCCAAAAAGCCGTCCGGTTTTTACACCTACCGGAGGCAATTAATGAGCTACCTTCTCTTGGCCATCTTCTTTGCCATTCCTTTCATCCGTATAAATGGTCAGCCCTTTTTACTGATGAACGTTTTGGAGCGAAAATTCATCATCTTCGGGCGCATATTTTGGCCCGAAGATTTCTTCATCTTTGTGGTAGCTATGATTATCGGAGTGCTCTTCGTCTCCGTCTTTACCGTAGCTTTTGGTCGACTATTTTGCGGCTGGGTTTGCCCCCAAACTATTTTTATGGAGCACGTTTTCCGCCGTATCGAATATTGGATAGATGGCGATCGTAACCAGCAATTACGCCTCAGTCGTATGGCTTGGAACGGTGAAAAAATACGAAAGCGCGTTTTAAAGAATAGCATCTTTTACGGCATTAGCTTTATTATCGCCAACTTCTTTTTAATGTACATTATTGGCACCGGAGAATGGTGGCAAATTGTAAGTGACGACCCCAAAGAGCATGTAAGCGGTTTAAGCGGCATGCTTATTTTCTCGGGCGTATTTTTCTTTGTATTTGCCTGGTTTAGAGAGCAAGCCTGTATTATTGTTTGTCCTTACGGAAGATTGCAAGGCGCACTTTTAGATCGCAACTCCATTGTAATTGCCTACGATTATTTACGCGGCGAAAAGCGTTCTAAATTCCGTAAAAAAGAAGACCGTGCCGCCGAAGGAAAAGGCGATTGTATTGACTGCGGCCAATGTGTTGATGTTTGCCCTACTGGTATTGACATTCGCAATGGCACTCAGCTAGAGTGTACCAATTGCACCGCCTGTATTGATGCCTGCGATAATATTATGGAAAAAATGGATAAGCCTAAAGGACTGATCCGTTACGATTCTGAAAACAATATTGCCAGTGGTAAAAGCGAAGTATTTACGGGCCGCGTAAAAGCTTATATAGGTATTTTAGCTTTGCTATCAGGTTTATTTCTGTACTTGGTAATGAGCCGTGCCGACGTAGAAGCAATTTTTCTGCGCATGCAAGGGCAGCGTTACGAAAAGATCGATGATCAAACCTATAGCAACGTTTACAACTGGAAATTACTCAACAAAACTCCCGAGGAAAAATCCTATTCCTTTAAGGTGATATCTCCCGCCGAGGGCTTAAGCTTACAAACCATTGGCAGCGATGAGCAAATCACCGTAAAAGGTTCTGAACTCAGTCAGGGTGCAGTAATTTTAAAAATGGATAAAGCCCAAATGACTGGCACTACTACCGATGTAGAAATTGGGGTTTATGAAGGAGATATCTTGGTGGAAACCATTAAAACTGGCTTTACCGGACCTTTAATCAAGCCAAAAAGAAAGAACTAATATCTAAAATTAGCATCATGAAGTTAAATTGGGGAACAGGATTAGCAATTACCTTAGGTATATTCATTCTTGGAATGGGAACGGTAACCTATAAGGCCATGAATCAAAGACATGACTTGGTAACCACCGACTACTATGCGAAGGAAATCGCCTATCAAGAAACGATAGAACAAAAAAAGAACGCATCTGCCCTTGAGGAAAAATGCCAGCTTAAAGTTGAGGAGGGAGAACTAATGCTTCACTTTCCAGCCAGTTTAAACGGCGCACATGCTTCCGCAGAAATTGAAATGTATTCGCCCACGCATGCGGAAAAAGACTTCAACCTTTCCTATGAAAACTGGACCGTAGCTAGTTTAAGTCTTCCCGCTGAAAAACTAAGCGCAGGGAAATGGATTGCTAAAATCCACCTCAACACCGATAGCACCGATTATTATTTTGAAACCGATTTCTTGTTGCCATGATAGGCATAGCCTTTAGCTTCGGATTACTGTCTTCTTTGCACTGCGCCCTTATGTGCGCACCTTTGCAGGCGGTGGTTATGGGGCAATGGCTAAATAACAAGAAAAAGGGCAATTGGATAGTTTACCACGCTGGCCGTTTAAGCACTTATATGTTTTTAGGACTAATTGCTGCGCTTTTCGGACAAAGTATCGGAGTAGCCAATTGGAAAGGCGACTTTACCATTATCACGGGTTTAGTTTTACTTGCTGGGTACTTTGGCTTTAAAATTCTTAAATGGGATCGAAAATTCAATCAGTTATTGGTTCCCATCTTGCGCAAGCTGCAGCCCAAAGCCCAAGGCAAGAAAAAGTCGATTTGGTTTTACAGCAGTGGTGCCCTCAATGGCTTTTTACCCTGCGGAATGGTTTACGCGGCCCTCTTGCCTGCTGCTGGTGCAGAAAACCTAGCAATGGGCCTCTTTGTTATGTTGGCATTCGGTTTAGGAACGCTGCCCTTATTAGCAGGCCTAAACCTTTTCAGTAATAAAATAATCCTGAGCTATGGTAAGTATATTCCTCAGCTCGTTCCCATTTCGGTGGTATTAATTGCCACTCTGCTTATTCTTCGTGGAATGGAATTAGACATCCCCTTTCTTTCACCTGCACTCCCCAAGCCAGGTGCTTCGTTAGAAGTTTGTAATTAAGGGATTCGTCTTTTCCTATCAAGCCAAAGACCTCATCATTAAAGCCGTCGTTCACGAACAAAATTAGGTTCCGAACTTTTAATTGTGGAAAGGCTTTATTATGAAAACGGCATTGAATTTATCCTTCCTTTTTCTTCTCATTTTTGGCTTAAGCGTTTTTTTGAATTGGCCATTTATCGCCCTGGGCCTATTTTACGCCTCGCCCATTATGGTCATTTATACTATCTATAAAGTATTACGTCACCCGGAAGAGGTGACGCAAACTTTTGAAGATCATTTTTACCAAGATCATCCCTACCAAAGAAATAAAATCGACTAAACGGCTTTACTAAAAGTAGGTTTCGCTAATTCTGTAGTATTTAAACGCTCGTCTAAAACCGCGCAAATATTACGAATAAAGGACCTGCCTCTTTGCGTTACTTTCACCTGATAGGGGAATATTTTTAATAAGCCATCTGCCTCGAGCATACGAAAACGGGGCAAAAGAAACTCGTTAAAATAATCACGTTCATTAAGCCAATCTGCTTCGAAATGGCAGATTAAATTTAGGAGCTTAGCCCGTAATTGCTCGTCTTTAGCAGTATGGTAATGCGATTTAATTAAGGGCGGATATTCCTCCTCGCGCACACGTCGCATATATTCCTTTAAAGTTTTTTCATTTTGTGCAAAAGCATCCCAACTATCACTAATAGAACTCGCTCCCAAGGCGATAACCAAATCGGTATGCTGAGCGGTATAGCCCATAAAATTGCGATGTAACTTGTGCTTTTTAAGACTACGAGCCAAATCATCTTGCGGAAGTGCGAAATGATCCATGCCAATTTCTTGGTAACCCATTTTTAAAAAGCCCTCGCGCCCCTGTTGGTAAAGCTCCCACTTGGTTTTCCCTTGCGGCAGATCAGCCTCACTGTAGGCCCTTTGACCGGGAGCCACGCCAGGAACGTGCGCATAACTATAAAAAGCTATACGATCGGGCATCAAACTCTTCACCCAATCTAAATTAATGTCTATGTGCTTGTTATTTTGCTTGGGCAATCCGTAAATCAAATCAAAATTTATCGAATCATAACCCAGTTCTCTGGCCTTTCGGCAGATGCGTTCTACTTGCTCAGCGCTTTGAAAACGATGTATGGTTTTTAGAATTTCCTCATCAAAATCTTGAATTCCTAAACTTAGACGATTAAATCCTAAGTTATAAAGGGTTTCTAAATGTGCATCGCTGGTGCTAGAAGGATGGGCTTCAAAACTAAAGGAACGATCTTTCGGAATGATGGCATCTTTTAAAAGGCCATTAATGAGTAAGTCTAAACTTTCGGGACTAAAAAAAGTAGGCGTTCCGCCTCCAAGATGCAATTCCTTGATAATGGGTTTTTCGGAAAAGCGACTGCGGTACATTTCCCATTCTTTTAAAACCGTTTTAACGTACGGCAATTCCACTAAATGATTTTTAGTGATGTGTTTGTTGCAACCACAATAGGTACAAAGGCTCTCACAATAAGGCAAATGCACATATAAACTAATCTCATTATTAGCTTCAAAGCGTTTTAAAACCTGGCTCATCCAACGCGCGCCTTCTATATTACTACTATCCCATAAAGGAACGGTGGGATAGGATGTATAGCGTGGAACAGGCACATTGTATTTCTCTACTAAATCGTAATTCATAAGGCAAAACTAGGGGCAATTAAGTTGTTGAAAAATGACAATTGTCAGACCTTAAAATTGCCTTTACTTTGCTGTATGAATTTCTACTTTCTCTTTAAAGCCTTGCACATCATAGGTTTTGTAGCATGGTTTGCCGCCTTATTTTATTTGGTAAGGCTATTTGTGTATCACCGCGAGGCTTGGGACGCTGGCGCTGATGATTTGGAAGCCACCGTTTTGCGCAAGCAATACCATATTATGGAAAAACGGCTGTATCAAATTATTCAAAATCCCGCTTTGTACCTTACTTTAATAGGCGGTATTGGCATGTTAATAATCAATCCGGTTTGGCTTAGTCAACCTTGGATGCATATAAAACTCACTTTGGTATTAGCCTTAGTCCTTTATCACTTCAGCTGTGGCAAGCAAATAAAAAGTCTGGCTAGCAACCCGACCGGCATAAGCAGCTTTGGTTACCGTCTCTATAATGAGGTCCCTACTTTAATCCTTATAGGCGTGGTAATGCTAGCGGTTTGGAAAAGCACAGCGGGACTCTTCATTGGTGTAGGCGTACTGTTGGCTTTGGGCGTACTTTTCTTTATTGCGGCCAAACTATATAAACGGAAAAGGTTAAACCAAGAAAAGTAAAACCTGACAAATCCGTTATTCAACTGGATTTAGAGCTGTTCCATTTGATTTTTTGCATTTTTTACACTTTTTTGAAAATTTTATTTGGATAATTAAATTATCTATTCCTATATTTGTCTCAGCGAAGCAGATTAATCAGGTTAAGGTTTACCCCGGCATTCTTTCAAGAGTGACCGGGGTTTTTATTTTGACCTTAGGCCCATTGGTTTCACTTCCGTCTGCGACTCTTGAATAAAGGACTCTAGAAAATTGGCCCCTTAAAATTTATGACTCCAAACAAAAAGACCCTGCCACAAATCGAGGGCACTGAAAAAGTCATTAAATATTTTTACTGAAAGGATTGAAAAGGAGCGAGAACATTACTGTTTTCACTCCTTTTTTTGTATGTTAGACACTGACTAACAGTGGTTTAAGTATGTTATTGCAACAGCAAAAAATTCAATTAAGCGCATATTCAGATTTATATGACTTAATCGTACCCAAGGATAACCTTCTAAGGAAGATCAGTGATTTGATTGATTTCAGCTTTATTCACCAGGAGCTGCTCGATAAATACTGTTCCAATAACGGGCGCAATGCGCAGAGTCCGGTACGTCTTTTTAAATACCTGTTATTGAAAACGATCTATTGTATTTCAGATGTTGATGTGGTGGAACGTTCTCGATATGATATGTCTTTCAAATATTTCCTTGAAATGACGCCTGAAGAAGCCGTTATCAATGCTAGCACCTTAACCAAGTTCCGTAAATTACGTTTAAAGGACACAGACTTATTAAATCTATTGATAAATAAAACGGTCTCTATAGCGCTGGAAAAAGAAATAATCACCTCCAAATCGATTATCGTTGATGCTACACATTCGTTGTCAAGATCAAATCCGTTTTCAGCCCTAGAGGTTTTACGAGAGCGTTCAAAACTATTGCGCAAGGCAGTTTATTCGGTGGATGAAGGTATGAAAAACCAGATGCCGCAAAAGAATGTCTCTGGAGATTTAGATAAGGAGTTGGCTTATTGCAAAGAACTTGAGCGGTGTATAGAGTTAGATCACACTTTACGTTCTATTCCAGCGGTTAAAGAGAAGCTTAACCTATTAAAGGAAACCATCGAAGATGCTCAGGAAAACTATATTCTATCCAAGGATAGCGATGCTAAAACGGGTCATAAATCAGCGGATAGCAATTTTTTTGGTTACAAAACCCATATAGCCATGACGGAAGAACGCATTATTAGTGCGGCACTGGTGACATCGGGTGAAAAAGGTGATGGCCCTGAGTTGCCTATGCTTGTGGAAATAAGTCAGGAAAATGGAGTTCAGGTGGATACTGTAATTGGTGATGGCGCCTATTCAGGCAGTCAGAACCTTAAACTAAAAGATAAAAATGATCAGCCTATTAAAATAGTGGCAAAGCTTAATCCCATTATTACCCAAGGTAATAGAAAGCTGGAGGATAAGTTTGAATATAATAAAGATGCTAATACCTACCTATGCCCAGCTGGACATCTAGCCATTCGTAAAGCACAACAAGGAAAAAAGAATACGGGCAAGAATCAAGTATATACGCATTACTTTGATATTGAAAAGTGCAAGCTGTGCCCTTTAAGAGAGGGGTGTTATAAGCCAGGAGCTAAGAGCAAAAGTTATTCGGTTACCATTAAATCAGACTTGCATCAAGACCAAATCGCCTTTCAGGAATCAGAATATTTTAAAGAAAAATCTAAGCACCGGTATAAAATCGAAGCAAAAAATAGCGAGCTAAAAAATGTGCATGGTTATAATCGCGCTATAGCATACGGTATCCAAAACATGCAAATGCAGGGAGCATTAGCCATTTTTGCAGTAAACCTCAAAAGAATCCTTAAATTAACTAGTTAATAACAAGGCATATCTCTGAGACCGGATCAAAGTCGCTAAACAGCGATTATAACAACAATATTGCCTATTTAAGCCCCAAATGATAAAAATCAAAAGGCGTAAAAAAGCGAAAACGAAAAAGCGACCAAAGCAAAAGTTAACTTTTGATTGATCGCTTTATTAGTAATTAACCAAAAAACATTCAGTTTTTCAGTGCCCTCCCACAAATCGGGGGTCTCTACTTTTAGTCAGAAGGGCATAATTAACCAGATAACCACGAATATTGACCATAGTTATGTGGTTTAGTGTACTTGCTCTGTATTTTTTAAATTGTCTTTCAGACACTTATGCAAAAATTGCAATTCAGAATATAATTTCTCCCATAAAAACTTGGTTTTTACATTTCAATAAATGTATATTTGAACCTGCGAAGCAGATTAATCAGGTTAAGGTTTTACCCCGGCATTCTTTTAAGAGTGACCGGGGTTTTTATTTACCTACATTTAATAGTCACCGCAAGCCTTATAAGTGTTTCCTACACATTTATAGAATCTCTTCATTTCAAGTCCATAATTGCTGATCAAGTGAGTAAATTACTGATCAAACCAAGAGCAGGTGGCAAGTCTAGACTTTTTGTAAAAACTTATTTAATCCCTTCACCTTCGCGGAAAAATGTAGTAAAGCGGAAAAAATCAAAAAAATCACCACAAGCTATTGCAGTTTTTAAAATATTTGTACTTTAGCATTAGCGAAGCAGATTAATCAGGTTAAGGTTTACCCCGGCATTCTTTTAAGAGTGACCGGGGTTTCTATTTTTTAGGCCTTTACCTTTAGGCTAATACCATAAATGGGAGACGCAATAAATCGCGTCTCTACGGCAGAAATTGATTTTCAATTACAATTTTTCGAGGCGGTATAACAATGGCCGGGAAGGACTAGCATCGTTATGTAGCGGAGCTACTTGTAGATTAATAAAATACTCGCCTTCCTTTAGGCTTTTAGGAAAAAATGCCAATTCGGTGATAGTCGCTTCTTCGCGGGTAGCCGAGGGATAGTTCCAGAATGCATGATGCGCTGCTAAAGCACCGCCGTCTTCCTCCCGATCTACTGAAGGTAAGTTTGTAATAAAATGCTTTACCCCTTTTTCCGCAAGATAAGCCAACAATTCAGCTTGAAAATAGGCTGCATTTTTACCACTGAAATCTTGGGGGAAAATATCGGCATCCACCTGAATGGCTAAGAACTTAGCTAAATTTAATTTCTTCTTTTCAAAATCTTCTAAAAAAACAACGCTGTCGCCTTCATGCTCGCGGCTGCTTATTCTAACGAAAGTGCAGAAACCATGGTAATCTTTAAAATAATCGTTCACTTTATGCTGCTCCGGACTAATATGACCAAAACACTCGGTATGCGTGCCGTTGCCGTGAGGGTTTAATTGCACGGAAAAAAAGTTAACCGGCGCACCTTCCTTTACGGCTCCTATCCAATTATCTACTTTTACCGGACTTATACTAACAGGGGCGCTATGCCAAGCGCGGGGCTCTCTCTTAAGGTTACCAAAAGTACTGGAACAATCTACTGGCTGCGACAGATCTACTTCGTAACGATGCCCCTTGCGCCCTAATTGAATATACATAACTTATATTTTAAATAAACTGGCCGCAATGCCATCGCTTTGAAAACGATATTCGCTCGGAATATAGAGTTGATTTTTTGCCACAATTAGTCGTCCTTTCGCTATTTCCGACTGCGCTTCCGCCAAGCAATATTGATAACAGGAGTCGCCCCCCAAGGTCTTCAACTCTTCCAAATTGAGACCATCTTGCAAACGCAAACGCGTCATTATTAATTCGTTGTATAAATCCTTTTTTCCTAAAGATTCCGTTTTCGCTAAAGACTGCCCGCCTTCTATCCCCTTTAAGTACAAGGTATTATTCGCAACATTCCAAGTACGCGAAGCACCATTAAAGGAATGGGCCGACGGCCCTAAGCCTAAATAAGGTTTACTCTGCCAATACGAAGTATTATGCCGTGAATGAAAGCCTGTTTTACAGAAATTGGAGAGCTCGTAATGACTAAAGCCTTCTTCCGCCGCAAATTTCTGCAAAGCAATGAAATGCTCATAGGACGCATCTTCCGTAAGGGAAACCTCGCCCTTTTCTACCTGATGATGCAATACCGTTTTTTCTTCTACCGTAAGGGCATAGGCCGAAAAATGAGGAACGGAAAAACGCTTTAAATAACTGAGTTGCTCCTGCCATTCGGCCAAAGATTGCCCCGGCAGACCATATATTAAATCGATTGTATAATTGCTAAAGCCGTACTGAGGCAAAAGCTCCAAACAGCGCAAGCTGTCTTCGGCACTATGGGCGCGGTTCATAAAGCGCAAGTCTTCCTCTTTAAAAGATTGAATTCCAATGGATAGGCGATTGATTGCACTTTTCTGTAATTCTGCTAAGTATCCGGCACTTAAATCATCGGGATTGGCTTCTAAACTTATTTCCGCTTGGGGGTCAATTTCAAATAATTGCGAAAGCTCTTCCATCAACCAATTAATGCGGTCAACTCCCAAAATGGATGGTGTTCCACCGCCAAAATAAACACTCTGAATGGGGGAAGAATTTAAATAACCACGGCGTAATTTCGCCTCTGCAATAAGGGCTTCTACCATTTGCTCGCGGTTAGTTTGTAAGGTAGAAAAGTGGAAATCACAATATACACAAGCCTGTTTACAGAAGGGGATGTGTATATAAATTCCGCTCATTACTCTAATTTTGGCAATAGTATTCTAAAGATAGTTCCTTCGTTGGGAACCGATTGCGCCACGAATATACGACCCTTATGGTAGTCTTCAATAATCCGTTTCGCTAAACTTAAACCCAGTCCCCAGCCTCGCTTCTTTGTGGAGTAGCCAGGACGAAAAACAGTTTGCAGTGATTTAGCAGAAATCCCTTTACCTGTATCACTTACATCAATTTGCACCCACTTTGCATCTTTTTCTTGTAGCTCGATTTTTATCTTTCCTGGTCCGCTTATGGCATCAATGGCATTGCGGATTAGGTTTTCAATTACCCATTCAAAAAGAGGCACATTAAGTTCTAAAAAGATAGGTTCGCGCGGTAATTGGCAAGTAATCTCAATTTTCTTGGAACTACGGTTCTTCAAATAATCTACCGCCTGACGGGTCACTAACAAAAGGTCGGTTCGGATTAATGCCGGCTGCGAACCAATCTTAGAAAAACGGTCGGTAATGGTTTCGAGACGCTTAATATCCTTGGCCATTTCTACGGTAATGCTGGCATCCACATTTTGCATTTTTAGCAACTCCAACCAACCCATGAGCGAACTTAAAGGCGTACCAATTTGATGGGCTGTTTCTTTAGCCAAGCCATTCCACACCTGATTTTGCTCGGCCTTTCGAGCTCCGCTAAAAGCGAGATAGGCAATGATAATAAAGAGGGAAATAACTATTAATAAAATAATAGGATAAAAGCGAAGCTTCGTGAGGAGCGTACTGCTCTCGTAATACACGATACTATTTATTTTCCCGGGGGCTTCGAGCACTTCAATAAACTGCCCCTTCTCCTTCATTTGCTGGAGAAGCTCTTGCAATCGTTCCTCTTTATGACGCTTGGGAATTTCTAAATTATTCGTGTGTGTAATATTCCCATTTACATCGGTCACAATTAGAGGTATAGTGCTATTGTACTGAATAATTTGGGTCGCCAAGGTTAGTTCCGAGGACTCGTCTGCTCTTTGGATAGAAGCCATGGCATTGGCCCACTGGTCTACCTTTTTTATTTCCTCTTGCCTTAGCTGCTGCAAAAAACCTTCGGTATAAAACAAAGTCAAGGCCCCTATTGCCACGGCAAAAAGGAACAACAAAAATTTCCAAAGATTCTTTCTTCCGTAAAAGTCCATAAGCCTTGGTAAAACAAGTTATGAGATCAATTATTGCAGGCTTCGCAAAATGACCGCGAATATTAATCTAAAATATCCGATAACTCGCTTAAATCGGGGGTAATGATAATTTCTGTACGACGGTTTTTCGCTTTTCCTTCAGGGCTTTCATTATCGGCAATCGGCACATATTCACTACGGCCAGCCGCAATAATGTTTTCCTTTTTCACCCCAGTATTGGCGGTAATAATCTTTACAATACTAGTCGCACGCATTACACTTAAATCCCAATTATCCTTAACCGCTGTTCTGCCGTTAAACTCATCCGAGTCGGTATGGCCCTCTACCATCACGTTTAGGTCTGGATTTTCGGCTAAAACTACCGCTAAATCCTGCAGAGCCTTGGTGCCTTCCTCTTGAACCGTCCAACTAGCGGATGGAAAAAGCAAACGATTTTCTAATGAAACGTAAACTTTACCATTGCGGGTTTCTACCGTTAAACCTTTGCCATCGAAATTAAGCAGTGCGTTTTTCAAGCTACGCTTAACCTCAGCTACCACGCTATCTTTGCGGGCAATAGCCGATTCTAATTCATTAATGCGCGCCTCACGAGACTGTACTGCCAGTTCTAACTTCCCTAAACGATCGCTTTCATTGCGTAAAGAATCTTCTTTACGAGCCAAGTCGTTTTGCAGCGTATTTAGCTTTTCAACCAGCTTCTTATTCTCCCTTTGGTTATTGGCTAAAAGATTATTGTTGTTCTCTAAAAGATACTCGTAGCTCTGATTAAGATCATTATAGCGGCTGCGCATCCCCTCCAAATCCATAGCTTGCTCTTGTGCCTTAATTTGTAATGCTTTTTGCTGACTTTGTAATTCGCTTAAATAATTCTCTGCCAACTGATTAGCTGAAGATAAACTGTCATTTTCCTTACGCAGTTTACTATTATCAAACTCAATATCGGCATACTTACCCTGCAAATCTTTGTAAACCTTAGTGCTTACGCAGGATGCCATAAGTAATGGCAAAAACAATAGAAGAAATACTTTTTTCATAACTTAATTTTCAAGAACAAAAATAATGGTCATTTAGGGCATCTACGCAAGGGCAACAGAGATTTAGCAACTATGGATTGTTGATAGACTCGGAGCGATAACGCCAATCTAAATCCAGCTCCCAATTGGCTCTAATTTCTAATTCCTCCGTGTAAGGGATGCGTATTTCTGGTTGTATACCTTCTAAAAAATTCCCAGTAGTCCACTTCCCGTCCGCATTTAAATCTCTAATTAAAAAGGCCTTAAACTTTTGCGGCAGTTCGTTTTTAAACAGCACCATTGTGCTGTCTGTAAAAGGAATCAAACGATAAGGAGAATCATCTTCCTTTAAGATTTGCAGAATATAGGGTAAGGCGCTATCCGCGCTCACATTAAATGCCAAAGTTCCTAAATCTTCTCCACTTTTTAACTCGAAGCTAAACCAAAGACTGTCCTTTAGTCTATTACTAGCACTATATTCTGCGGCACCTTTGTTAAACATTAGACTAAAGCCTGACTGATGCGGCGGAGCATAAAACCAGCGTTTCTCTCGGGCAGAATCTTTTAAAGGTAGGCGTTTTAAAGTGTCTTTTGGCGTATAAAAAGCCGTACTATCAATATTCCATTTTGTAATCACCAAATTTGAATAGATGAAAACGGTGTCATTTTTCCGAAACTCCTTTATTGGGGCAGAAATTTTAAGCTTGGGTTCATCGTACTCGCGCAGACGAATGGAAATTACCGAATCCATAAACAGGGTATCGTAATTCAACTTAAAGTTTAGGCTATCGCGCTTGAAACGGAAGCGGTAGTAGAGTGTATCGCGTTCTTCCCCTAATTTAAAAAAGCCAGAATCTTGGGGGGCATCCAAAACCTCCACCTTAAAGGCAGTATCCATGGGCGCACTAAAGTTAAAAGTGATTTCGCTTAAAGCATTATGACGCGCATTGATATACCTGAATTTTGGTGTAGGATCGTAACTAAAGAGCTGATAAGCATAAACGGAATCAGGCTGCAAGTTGATGGTATCGGTCCAAAAAGCCATTTTTACGGCATTGGCATTTAGCTTAAAATCAGACTCTTTATCGGCGAAAGCGGCTAAAAGGTATTTCCCGCTGCGCATATTAGTCATTTTAAACTCACCGAGCTCATTGCTAAAAGCATAGTATTCGGGACGGACCTTATAAAGGAGAGAATCGCGCGTAGATTTACGATCGGTAGCATACAATACAACCAGCATGTCTTTTTCTGCTTCACCGGTATAGGCATCGTTTAAGCGACCCTTTAGCTCCAAACTGTCGATATAAGATCCCGTAGAAAAAACATACTTAAAGTCCTTATTTACATTGCCCTCGGTGAAATCTGCCAAGGCCGAACCGAAAGAAATGATGTAGGTAGTATTCTCCTTTAAGCTGTCTAAACCCTTAATAAGCACCTCTTTACCTTTGCCAATAATTTCTAAATCTTCTGGTAAAAGCGGGGAAATTCTAATTTGTTGCTGGGGACTTTTCAAATCGACATATTCTTCAAACTTGAGGCGAATGCTTGGGCTTTTAAAGTGTATGGTTTGATTGGGAGGAAAGGAAGTATCCAATTGCGGCGCCAAGGTATCTTTTTCGCCACCGCTGGGGCTGGATCGGCTAGCGCAAGAAGTAATAAAGGCCTCAAAAGAGGCAAACAACACAAAAAGTAAGATTAAGGTAAACCAGGTGGCGGCGGGTTTTGAACGAAATTCCTTAAACTGTTTTTGCATTGATATTTGCTTTTTACAAAGACTGCAAAGATTATACTTTTTAGCAAGCCGCAAGGTAAACGCAGCAGAAACAAATAAATTGAGTTTTTTCTTTTAAACCTGAGTTCGCGATTTAAGCGTGCGCTAGTGTAAAAATTGAAAATCGGCAGCGCGGCATTTCTGCCATTACCTTCAGGCAAGCTTCAATGGTGGCGCCAGTGGTTAGCACATCATCTACCAGTAAAATATGTTTATCGGTCACGGCCAGATGGGGTTTTATGGCAAAAACCGAACTAACATTCGTCCAACGTTTAAAACGATGCTCCCGCGTTTGCGACTGCCGATACTGAGCACGATACAAAAAGGATTCATCGACGGGAATATTCAAAGAGTCCCCTAAACCTTGGGCTATAAAGGCAGCTTGGTTATACCCCCTTTTCATACGCTTGCGCCAGTGTAAAGGGACGGGCACAATGAGGTCGATATCGCTAAAGAAATCACTACCCTGCCAGTCGGCTGCCGCCTGAGAAGCAAGGTAGGCGCCCAACTTTGGACGATTTTGATATTTAATAGCATGCATGGCCGCTTGCAGCACGCCCCCTTTTTGAAACTGCAACCAAGCCGCTCCTTTCTCCAGGGGAAAACGCCCGGTAAAGCTGCGCAGTACAGGATTGTCGGCGTATATATGATACCGCGTTTTGGGCAACTCTAAAAAACAAGAAATACAAAAAAACTCTTCGCCAGTAACGAGCGACTTCTTGCATGCCACGCATTGCAAGGGAAAAAGGAAGTTGATGAAATCGAGCAGGTATACTTTTAGGTCTCGCATTTTTGAGCAAAATAAGCACCTATCCGTCTCGTAAATATTTGCTTAAACGATTAGGAAATGCTTGATTGAGGCTCCACTATAAAAAGCGGCCTGAGGCCTAATTTAAGATCGAACTTTGGTTAAAAATAAGCCTTCACCTGAACATTTCCTGTATGAATGGCTGGCAAGGAAGCACTGTAACGCCCATTATAGCTAAGACTTAATACAATATTGCTGAGGAAGGTCTTTTGCAAACTGAGATTGAAGGTGGCATTTTCGCCTGGTCGCAAAGCTTGAAGCATTTCGTAAGCGGCGGGCGAATTCACCTCGCCTTCAAAATTATTTTGAATGTAATTTAATTGCGCCAGGGCACTTAGCTTTTGTGCAGCGGTATAATTAAGCTCCAAACCTAAATCGTGACTAATTAGGCTATTGCTAATTTCCCCTTTACTCTGCTCCTGCTTATACTCATAGCTCGCCGCCAAACTCAATTTAGTGGCCAATTGATAAGTTAAAGAATTAAAAAGCTGTTGCTGATCGATATCGAAGTTACGATTGGTAAAATTACCACTGCGATTGTTTTTAACGCCAGTATTGCCGCGCAAGCGCAGAATGAAATCTGAAGCAAAAGTGTAGCGCATATTAATAATTTGCTCCTTAATTGCCCTTTGCTCTAAGCCGTAAGTTACCAAAGTGCGATTATCACTTTGCCGAAAAGTATAATCTGCGCCAAAGCGAGCGCTGCCGCGGTTAAAAAATAAGGTTTGACGAAAGCTTTCGTTCAGCGCCACTAATAAGGTATCGTTACTTAAAACCGTAAAAGGATTCAAATTATTAATACTTCCATCAAGCAAATTGCGTCGATCGAGTTGATAGGCCAAAACACTGCTAAAATGACTGAGCGATTTTTTAAAAAAACCCGCTTGCTGCCATTTTTGAGGCGTATTAATATTGAAGTTCTGTCCCAACTTCACAATACTCGTGCGCACAAAATCTACATTAGGACTAAATACTCGAATAAAAGTAGCGAGATCGGGGGTAGGAGCAATTTCGAACTCATCGAGCTCGCGAATGCCGTTTTCATTGTAATCAGTATGGGTATAGGTTCCTGTACCTGCTGGCACTTCTACATAAGTGAAACTGCGGCGAGGTTCATTCCCTGCCCCACTTTCGTAGAAGGAATTGCTAATAATAACCTTTTTCCAAATCCGCTGATTGTAATTAAAACGTGTAGTTAAGCTATTTTGTAAATCGTTAGGACTTTCCCCTTGTAATATTTGCAGGCGACGGTAGTAAACGGCCATTTGAAAGTTGGCATCAAATTTAGTTTGCCAATTAGCTCGTGCCGACCAGGTTTGGGCTTGAGTAAAACGCTCTAGCTGAGCCGTTCGCACCGAATCGTCGAAACGTTGTAAATAACCCAATTCTAAAAAACTCTTGGCTGTGTCACCCAATCCGCTAAAAGCGCGATACTCGATAAAACTATAACTATTGGCCAGCACACTATTGCCGTTTAAAGCACGCGAAAGATTCCACTCGCCCACACTTTCCAAACCCAGCCACCATTGCTGTCGCAAGAAATAGCGGTAGTTAAATTGCTCGCGCCAAAAATTATCGAGACTAGCAATACCACTACTTTGTGTTAAGCTTAAATTCGCTTTTAAAAGCTGCGTTTTTGTTATTAAGTCGCTTTGCAGCAGATGCCGATAACCATTTTTTATAGGCGATTGCAAAGCCTGAAAGCGATATTGCAATTGCAGGGAATCTTTCTGATAGCGTGAGTTTAAACTAAGTAGTTGCACCGCTCCCAAATAATTAACCGGTAAATTCCAATCGCGGGCAAACTCTACCGCGCGAATCCGCTCCAAACTCTTAAACTGAGGATTATTAAACTCATAGCTCGCATTGAGCTTTAGCTGAGCTTTTTTCAGGGGCATGGCAAAAGAATAATCGGCCTTGCCCGCTAGACCCACATCGTTATTGCGATCTTTATCCGAATAACGATTAAGTACGTTTCTGCTTAAAGCACCATCGATTTTTAGCGCCTGCCGCTTATTTATTTGCACTTCATTTTGCCAGCTCACTACCTCTAAACTATTAGGCGCCACCAAGCGCCTTTGTGGCTCGTAAGATCCCTGCGGCACGCCATTTACCGGCGCCACCCAGCGAAAAACCCGCCCGTTCGCTTGATTCTCGGCTAAGCGATAATTTCCCTGATTAGCACCCAAGAAACTAAAACTTGCATTGTACAACTGAACGGTAGAGTCGCGGCTAAAAACCAATACCGAATCAAAAGCCAAGGAATCGACTAAGCGATATTGAATACTCGCATCATTGTAGGCCGCTGGAATTATACTGCTAATTAAGGCCGCATCAATATTATCGCCCACTTGCTGCAAACGCGCCAATTCCGCTTCACTATATTCCCCTATTAAGGGTTGGTTTTCTTGATCGCTTTCGTTGTAATAATGGATTTTCGTGCGGTAGGACTCCGACTCAAAACCCGATTGAGCTTGAAAAACCGTGCGTAAAAAATTTTGCTCGGTATACTGAAACTCCACCACAATACGCTTATCGCGCGTAATAGGTTGCAAAGCGGTGAAGGTGATTTCACCCGCATTATAATCCATTATATACTGGTTTTGCTCACCGCGCTTTTGCAGAACCCCATCAATATAAACCCGTTCCGAACCTGAAATAATTATGATAAACTGCTCATTATTAGCGCCCCGCAATTTATAAGGCCCTTGATTTCCTTCTTGTCCCTGAAAAGTATTTCGGTTAAAACGCCCGCGCGCTAATCCACCTTGTACCACTAGGGGTATTTGGCTTTCGCCTGATGCGATCTTAGTTTCAATTCCACCACCGCTAATCCGTTTATCGTAGTTAAGAAAGTAGTCGTTTTGCGAAATGATATTATAATCACCTGCTCTTAATATCCCAAAATCTGGGTTTTCCAGTTCCAGGTAGACCCGATCAAATTCACGCAATTGAGCCGTGTAGCCTTCTGCCTGAATAGGGACCGTATTATCGCTAATACTGGCTCTAATTTGGGTATTCTTACCGATATCGCCACTTAATTGCAGGTTTAAAGCCGAATTTAAAACCGCATCCTGGTTATTACCCACGGAGAAACCGCGGCTTAAACTTCCCTGCGAGCTTAGGCCTTTGAAAGGCTTAAATTCTTGGCTGGATAAGGAAAACAAATCCTCCTCTCGCAAAGGCCTACCCTGCCGAGCCGGCGATAAAATTTGACTGGTATCCTTTAAAGAAAAACTTTGCGGCAACTGAAAAGGAATGGTGTAATACCGCAGTTGCAGGGAATCTTTGGTGGTTTCCTCAAAAATAAGGTAACGCGGATTAAGCCCTCTTAAATAGAAATCTACCGTAAGGGTTTCTCCTTTTAAATTGCTAAAAACAATGCTATCGCGCAGCAACAAATTGGAGCCCAAGCTAATGCTATCGCTTAATGGCATTACAAGCAATGACTGATGCTGAGCACGCATCTGCGTAAGCGCCATACTGCCAAGGAAGAGCAGAAATAGTTTATATTTTAAGAGGCGGATTGCGATAATGCTATTATTTTGCAATTTATAACGGCAAAAGTGCGCAAATAGGTTGTGATATGGCGAAGAAGCTTATTTCTTATAATGTAAATGGAATTAGGGCAGCAAAACGCAAGGGCTTTGATGAGTGGTTGGCGGAAACAAATGCCGATGTGGTGCTTATACAAGAGACCAAAGCACAGCCCGAACAAATTGAAGAAGAGGCTTTTAGCGATTTAGGCTACCATAGCTATTGGCACAGCGCTGAAAAGAAGGGATATAGCGGGGTCGGGATTTTAAGCAAAGAGAAACCCTTGCATGTAGAAATTGGCTGCGGCATTGACTATATCGATTTTGAAGGACGGATAATTCGCGCCGACTTTGCCGACTATTCCATTATGAGCGTTTATGTGCCCAGCGGTAGTAGCGGAGATGCGCGCCAAGATTTAAAAATGCAGTTTCTGGGAGATTTCAAAAACTACATTGCCGGTTTATTAAAAGAGCATCCCAATTTAATTATTGGCGGCGATTTTAATATTTGCCACACCGAAATAGACATTCACAATCCCAAAGCTAATAAAGATACTTCGGGCTTTTTACCCGAGGAGAGAGAGTGGCTCAGTTCCTTTTTAGAGATTGGTTTAAAAGACTCTTTTCGCAGTGTTCACCCCGATTTGGTAGATCGCTACAGTTGGTGGAGTTATCGCGCCAATGCTCGTGCCAATAATAAGGGCTGGCGTATTGATTACCAAATGGTTTCGGAAGCGATGCAAGATCGCATCAGCGACGCCGACATCCTTAAAGACGCGATGCACAGCGACCATTGCCCCGTGCAAGTTTCGATAAAATAAGGGTGATTTCAAGGTGAAATTAGACTTCATGCCCCAGGGGGATAGTTGAACATTCGTTCAAATAAATTCGTGTGAGATTTTAGGGTTTTAGGATAAAGTCATCTGCATCATTAAGGAAGTTAAACTTAGAACGCGCCTCGGTAATGCGATGATATTCCAATTGTACTAAAGCGACACTTTGTGCACCGGGTTCGATATACGAAATGCGGGTCCCCAGTGGATCACGCACCACCGAATCGCCCGAATGATAAACACCATTACCATCTTTACCTACGCGGTTTAGTCCTGCTGTAAAACACATGTTTTCAATTGACCGAGCCTTAAGCAAAGTCTTCCAGGCAACCGAGCGACGTTCGGGCCAATTGGCTACAAAAATTTGCAAATCGAATTGTGCGCTATTTCTACACCAAACCGGAAAACGTAAATCGTAGCAAATTTGCGGGTTAATGCGCCAACCGCGGTATTCTAAAATCAGCTTTCTTGTCCCCGCGTGATAGTGTTTCTCTTCTCCCGCAAGGGTGAAAAGGTGTTTTTTATCGTAGAATCTATAATCTCCATTTGGGTAAACGAATAAGAGTCGATTGAGGTAGCGTCCCCTTTCTTTTATAATAATGCTGCCCGTTATTGCTGCTTGGCGCAGGGCGGCCATTTCTTTCATCCAAGCTAGGGTTGGCCCCTCCATTTCTTCCGCCAAGGTCGTGGGCTGCATGCTAAAGCCCGTGGTAAACATTTCCGGTAAAACTATAAGATCCACTGGCGGTAAATTAGTTAGCAGTTCGGTAAACTGCTTGCAATTAGCGAGTGGATCTTCCCAGTGCAAGGCAGTTTGCACTAAGGCTAAATTTAGAATTTCTTGCGCCGGCATAGATGAAATAGTAGATGAAATTAAAGCCCTAAGGTAATGGACAAAAATTTAGTTAGCCAATATTAAGAGAGATGATTGAGGATGTGATTTTTTCATTACTTTTGACTAGAAGAGCACAACGTTTTTTCATTTTTATGTTTTAGTTTTCGTTAAAAGCCCCGCTAAGCGGGGCTTTTTTTGTGCTTGCAAAAGTACTTTCAAGGCTACTTAAGAAATAGTGAGCTAAGGTTGTGGCTTAGATAAATATTCATTTCCACAAAAATGGAGTGGTATCCGCGATAGATTGCGAGCCAATATCTCAAGCTCGGGACACAGCCTGTGGCTATCGATAAATACCCTTACCGTAAATATTGAATCACTACTAAGTTTAACCTAATTCCAAAAAGAGTGGCGTCTTAATTAATCGCGAGGTGCAGCGCATTTTTTTTTTAGCGAACTAAATATTTTTAGGAGCTGGGATGCTCTTTCCACTAGTCGCCACCGCAATTTCGCTTCAAAATTAACCGTAGCAAAGCGAGCGGAAAGCCTTTAAAATCAGGGACTACTTTAGAAAACGAATATGGATACGTCTTTTTAACACAAATAGTTGGCTATTCTAAAAAATATTGTAATTTGGTAATGCTTAACAGGGTTCTTCATTTTATAGGGAAATAGGGTTAGTAATCTACAGATTCCAAACACTGTTAAGCATTTTGAAAGCGGGAGTTGCAGAGTCTCCCGCTTTTTTTTGCTCTAAATTTTGCGCTGCGACAAGCCCTTAAAGTCGCCATACATCTTTCGCAATACGCCTTTTTTATAAGGATCGTAGCTCCATGCATTATCAAATTGACTGATTACCTCTTCATTAGCCTGATCGGTAATAACCAAACTATGAAACTGCGTACCGCGATTGTGCTGCTGCTTTTCCATGGCCATTTTTAGATCGTCGCTAATTTTATACATAATAAAATCGCTTATCACCAACACATCCGCATCGCGGTAACCGTGGGTATCCAATTGCTGTAAAGCCTCGCTTAAGGCCAAGCTAATATCCGTTCCTCCATGAAAAGATTTTTGCAAAAAGGCCGCCACCTCATTTATACTATCCACCAAATTATACAAGTCGATGGTATGAATACCACTGCTAAAATTGATTAGGAAAGCACGGCGCTCATCGGCTGCCGCCATTTTTAAGATGGCAAAACATAAAACTTTAGCAATGCGTTCGGGCTCGCCCTCCATACTACCGCTGGTATCTACGCACACGATAAAGGGACCCTTCTCTTTTTTCTTTACCCGTTGGAAAGACTCACTATAAACGCGGGTACTAGTTTGTAAAACCCGATCTTCAAATTGATTTATCTGCAATTGATCATCCGCAAAACGCTTTAAAAACTGCCATTCACTTTGTTCGCCAAAAAGCGCAATTTCGCTAGGCAAAACATTATTTAAATCGCTCCCATAATTTACGCCCACAATCTCGGTACGTAAGTTGGGATCCTTTTGCCACTCTTTAAATTCCAGCACTTTTTCATAGTGCTCCTCCTCCATTTCCAGTTCTGCTTGGCGCAGAGATCCCAGTAAATCGGCCAAGCGTTTTAATTCCTTTTCATCCTTTAAAAGCGCATCGTACAATTTTATTAAATCTAAAGTTTGCTCTTCCCACAAAGCCCGGCTCATATCCCAATAACGACCAATATGCTCGGTAAAAGGCTTTATTAAGGAACTCAACTTTTTAAACTCCTGCACTTTCGCTTCTACTTTGGCTTGAAAATCTTCTTTCGCTGCCCGCAGATGCTTCATTTGAAAAGTAAAGATCTTCGCACTAAGACGTGCGTCCCACTGCGCTAAAAGGTCTTTGAGTACCCTTTCAATTTGCGCACCTTCCTCTTCACTTAAATCCTCAAATTTCCGTTCCTTAATAAGCGATTTAAACTTGTCCTGATGAAAACTCGGATCAATTTCCTCTCGTGAGTAATAGCTACTCACCTTCTGAATTAAATAATTATACGATTGGCAAAACTGACGGAGGTGGCGAATACCCCAACTTTCGAGTTCCCGCTGCTCATCTTCGTAAGGATGCTTTTTTGATAACTCGCCATAGGTTTTCCGAAACCAGTGGAGGGTGTCCACTAAAATTTGCTCGCCCAATAAAGTATTCTCCTGCGCCAATTTTCGCAAATCATCATCGCGAAACAAATCATTTAAAGCCTCTTTAAAATAATTAAAATACTCGCTTTGCAAGCTATCCTCCTCCATGGGTTCCGCCAGTAAAAGCTCTCGCAGATAAGCCACAAAGTAGCGACGACTCTGCTTATCCAGCACTTCTGCAAACTGAATAAATCGCTCAAATTCCTCTTGTAACTTCTCTAATGACTGTTCTTGCATATTCTATTCTAAAAGCGGTATTGCACAAGTTTCAAAGGCTAGTCTCCGCTATTTTTCCGCTCGGCTATTAGCCTTACTTGGTCTTTTTTTTCGCTTTCGCGAGATGCGATTAGTAAACTATTCGTTTCTAAACTATAAATTATTTAAGTTCCTTAAATTCCGTTTTCACTTCGGTTCAAATAAAGTTTCTCCTAAAAATTCAAATAAGACGAAGCCTGAAAAATCACTTTAGGAAGCATTTATTTGAAAGCGTAAATATTTATAATTACCCTCTAAAATTATTCTTGCGCATCTGCCTACGAGCGAAACATTAATCCCTTTGATAACTATGTCTTAACTTTTCCAGCTTAAGCTGAAGCGCAGACAGGGCATCGGTTACCTCTTGGTGATTGGCCTCTACCACGGGCATTAATTTCGCATCTATGAAAATATTACCCTTGGCCAAAGTGAGCGATTCTGGCTTATTATCAATCAGATTTTTTTGTTGCTTTTTAATGAAATCCTCCATTTTTTGGTAGCGCTCTTCCCAAAAACTAAAGACCAAAGGATGCGGCTTTTTATAAAGATAGTCCACTTTTTCTTGCTGATAGGTAAGCAAAGTGAGTAGGTGTTTGATGGAGTTATGTTTAATATTTAAACTAAACTGCTTGTTGGCCTTGGCGGCAGAAAGGCGATTAACTAGCTTATATTCATCATCATAGAGATTGATCACTTCATAGTCGTCTACTTTTAAACGATTATAATCCTTTACATTGATGAACTTCCCGGCAAACTGTTCGCCCTGTTTTTCCAATTGATAATACTCCTCCTCTACTGGGCGAAGCACCTCTTCCATGCGGGTGGTTTTGAAGCTAATTTCGTCATTCACCTCCTGCTTAAAGCTTTCCACTTCCCGTTTCAGCATATTGAGTCCGATGCTTAAACTGTAGCCATGTTTGCGGATGGTTTCGCTAACAATTTCCTGCACTAGTTCTATTTCCTCGGGTCTATTCCACAGGCAATGTACCATTAAGAAACAGTCGAGTAAATCTACTTTTTCGCGACCATTTAAAAAGGCCGAAGTGCGCAGTAGGCGAATAATTTTTTTCCAGCGGCGATCGAAAACATGCAAGCGTTGCAGGTCGCTGGACTGTTTGGCATTGTGTTCTTCAATTTTCTTGCGCACAATTTGGATTACGGCCAGCACTTCATCGCCAATTTCTAAGGCATCGATTTCGCTATGCCAAGTTTCCAATTCGGCATTGGTAATTTTCAGTTCCTCTGGAATTTGATCTTTATAAACTGGCTCGGTACCCGTTATCATTTGCAGAAAGCTTTGGGAGTTTTTAATCCCCAACATTTGGTAGCGAATAAGCAAGCGATCGTAGAGCGCGCCAAAGTTTTCATTATCGGGTGGCAGCTCGTTACTAGCGGTTATTAAACCGCGCAAGTCTACTTTGATTTCCTGTTCCCCGTTGCGGTAAACCTTTTCATTAATAATGGTAAGGAGCGCATTTTGGATAGAAGAACTCGCTTTCCAAATTTCATCGAGAAAAACCAGGTTCGCGCCGGGCATATACTTCTCGGTTTTCCGTTCATACTTATCCTCCTCTTTCAGTTTTTGAATCGAAACTGGTCCAAAAACCTCTTCTGGGGTAGAAAAGCGTGTCATTAAATACTCGAAGCTCTGCGCATCTTGAAAGGCAAATTTCAAACGACGCGCAATAAGGCTTTTTCCCACTCCTGGAGGGCCTAATAGGAAAATACTCTCACCAGCGATGGCACTTAGTAAACTTAATTTTATGGCCTCATCTCTTTCATGCAGACCTTTCCCCAATTGTTCAAGAAGCTTTTTCAGCCGCGATTTTCTTTCCATAGATATTAGAACAAGCATTAAAGCCTGCGGTTCGTTGACTAGGTGTGTTTTTTTGTTTGGGAGCGGGCAAAATTAAGCATTCACTTTGCCATATAATCTTGCCATTGAACTAGAATATATTTACTCTTTCCCTTTTCGCTGCGTTTTAAAAATCCGTATTCATACACAAAGAGGTAAATATCCCCTTTATTATTCTTCCAATAATTGGTGAAATAGCGAGGATTAAAACCACGCTCTAATAAATACTCGGCGCGAACCACTGCCTTACCCGCCTTATTGAACTCGCGCAACAGGCGCCGATTCAATTTTAGTTGTTGGTCAACTTTTTTAAATAAGCTTTGATCTTTGACTTTGTTTTTTTCATAATGATAATTGCTTTTACAATAGGCATCGCAAAATTTCTTGTCCACTCTTCCTTCGAGTTTCTTTTGGCAGTTTAAACAGGTAGGCATTTTCGGTTTACGTTTAATTATTCGTATAAATCTACATTTTCACCCCCAACTTGGTCCTTTTTCAGTCGTATTTAGTCATTTAAATCCTTAATCTTATGCCTAACAGACACATTACACTTAAGCACCTTGTTATTGATAACAAGAAATTTATTGGTTTGCAATTCCAACAAGATCGCGTATTAGATTCTTTAACCGTTAGCCTCGGTGAAGCCAGCTGGAGCAAGGAATTCAATATGGCTTACGTCCCTAACAACAAAGCGAAACTGACCTTAATTTTTAAAACATTTAAGGGATACGCGTGGATCAACACCGCCTACTTTTTCGAGAATCGGCCACCAAAGCAGCATTCACCCGACACCATGGATGTTAACTGGTTTCGCAAAAGAGAAGCCTCCCCAGAGCATAGAAGATGCCCCGAAGAGTACCTATTAAAACTGGAACTGCGACGCTATGCTAACAGCACAGTCAAGAGCTACATCCTTGCATTTGAAACCTTTATAAATCATTTCAAAGAATTGGATTTAATGGAAATCAACGAATCTGACATCCGAGGTTATTTACAAAAAATGGTACAAGCGAAGAAATCAGACTCTGCCATTAACATCGCGATCAACTCCATAAAATTCTATTACGAAGTTGTACTGGGCATGCCCAACCGCTTCTACAGCATTGAGCGCCCGATAAAGAGGAAAAGCCTACCTGAAGTAATATCCAAAGAAGAAGTAAACCTCTTGCTTGAGAACACCGAAAACATAAAGCACAAGTGCATCATTTCCCTACTTTATTCTGCTGGATTGAGACGTAATGAACTTATCAATCTAAAGATCACCGATATCGACAGTTACCGCATGCTTATTCGAGTTAACCAAGCTAAGGGCGGAAAAGACAGAGTTAGCTTATTGGCGAATCAAGCTTTAAAAGATTTACGCGATTACTATAAGATCTACCGTCCCAAAAACTGGCTTTTCGAAGGACCTTTAGGTAAACAGTATAGTCCGAGTAGTGTGCGCAGCATTTTACAATCGGCCAAAGAAAAAGCGGGTATTACTAGAAACATAACCCCTCACATGCTCCGCCACAGCTTTGCCACCCACCTTTTAGAAAGCGGCATCGATCTTCGTCGCATTCAGATACTACTTGGTCATTCGTCGAGTAAAACCACAGAAATCTACACCCACGTGGCCAACAATTCTTTCAAATCGATCAAAAATCCGCTAGATTTGTAAAGGTGATATATATGCAATTATGCACATATTCATACGTTAGGCCCAATTAGCGAGCCAG
>TARA_R110001592_G_scaffold158191_2_pt1 | contig 50470 bp, 65 predicted proteins | sample TARA_R110001592 | Tara Oceans TARA_R110001592 (sample SAMEA4398387) | marine metagenome | biome: Polar Biome; feature: [SRF] surface water layer (ENVO:00010504); material: water (ENVO:00002006), including particulate matter (ENVO:01000060) such as... | depth 5 m | reverse complement strand
TGTTGTTCTTCAGCACTATACTGAATATTAGCCATCGCCTTTAGGCCTTCAAGTCGAGTATTGCTTTCATACTCTTCTATAAATTTGTTTGTATTAAATTTAGTACCTGATTCTTCGCTTGCAATCATTGCTTGATTCATAGCATCAGGCATTCGACCCATTTTTTCAGCCACATCTAATTCAACAGCATCTGCTCTTCTGTTTTTCTTTTCCCCCATATATTTAAAAGCACTTTGAACAACAGACATTGCTTGTCCTGCTGTTTCTGAAATAGTATCTGCCCACATTCCAGCAGTTCCTCTGTCATAAGATGCCATAAATTCTTGAGTAGAAGGATATGATGGAGTGCCGTATTCAAATACAGGTTCTTCTTGGACAATTTGTAAATTCTCAATTTGTTCTTCTTGAACCATCTGCTCAGTTAAAAGAGGAGTAGATCCTACTTTTGATTTTCGTTTTCCTTTATAATAATTAGCCCGATCTCTTTGTTCAGGAGTTTGCGTAAAATCAGATTTAGCCATTATTTAATTCTCCAAATAGGGGGGCATATTTTATAAAAGCGTTATTAATCATAGTAACAACTTCCTTTTCGTTTACTGAGCTATCAGATCCTTGTTCTGCTTTGTCAATCATTCCTTTGATTCCTTCATCAAATAAAAACAACAAAGAACCGATTGGATCATCTCCGGGGTTTTCAATCATAGAAGCAACATCTCCCCATCTGTCCATTTCAATGTTGCCTTGTCTAATTTCTGACAGCATTGCAAACCTAAGTTCATTAGACTGGTTTTTAATATTTGATCGTCCTTCTGATAAATTAACAGATACAAGATCTTTAATTCCAGAAGATACAGAGTCTCTTAAAAAGGCTAACTCTGCTGGAGAAGACATTGTATATTTATCTGAAATTTCTTCCTGATTTTTTACAGACCATGCGGGCTGAAACTCTTGTTCTCTGTTTGTAACGCCGATTCGTCCATCAGAAATAACTGCTCCTGATAAAAATCCAAGTGTTTCTAATTTTAATAAATCATTAATATGATCTTCTTCTGCGATATCTGGAGCAAGGGATTCTGAGTCTAATAAAGAAGAAACTTTATTTAAAGTAGAATCTCTATAGACTGTCTCACCTTTCATCATATCTTTTGTTTGATTAACAATCATTAAATTAGCTAAAGACGGCTCATATTTTTCAATCATCCAATCAGGCCATCTATTTAGATTATCTCTAATGTAGTATTCTTTTTCAGAAGTTGTTTCTAAGGTTTTTAGTCTGGATTTAACTTGATTAGACAACGCCTCTCTAGCTACGTTTTTATCTCCAGCCAAGGTTTCATACTTATCCCAATAATATTTTCTTGTGTCTTCATTGAGATCGAAGTCGGACGTATCTGAATACCAAGCATCAAACACTTTGTCAGAATCTTCTCCGTATGTTTGTATAGCTTGTTTAGCAGATTCTTCTGATTTCTGTATGCTTACATTTGCACTGTGTTGTCGTAGAGGCTCATTAATTTTTTCATAGGTATTAGATGTCATTCCAGCGTCACCTGCAATTTGTTCTAACTTCTGTAATGAATTTTCTTTTTTATTAATCATAATTTATTTTCCTTATTCCCTTAATTTGGGAATAAAAATCCCTTAAATCCGTCATCTCCTTGAGCAAATTCTGCTGAAATTCCGGCAGAAACTCCTGAAACTGTTCCGCTTACTATACTATTAGCAAGAATAGATCCGCTGTGATCAGGAATAAAGTCCGTAGAAGCGGCATAAAATGTATCAAGACCCGGCTGTAAAAATTGAGCGGAACTAATAGATCCCGCTAGTTCTTTATCTACATTGACCATTTGTTTTTTAAAGTTTGTAATCATTGCGCTATTAGATTCAGCCGCATACTTTGCGTTTTGTCGCATAATTGCTCGAACGGTTCCACTAGAAGCACTTAGTCCTTTTCCAGAAGATTTACTTAAAACAGCAGCATTTATTTTTGAGGTTTGATTACCAACTTGATTAGCTTGGTTAGAAAGAGTTTCTCTTAAATAGAATTTCTTTTGACCTGCCCTAGCTCCTGCTGCGACAGCCTGTAGTTTTGCTTGCTTAAACTTAGCTCCCCATTTTTCAAGTCGTTGAATATTCTTACGGTCAACTTCCATTCCTCGCATCATGTTTTGATATTGAATTTGAGCAATTTGAGCCGCTCTATCTGCGGATGCTTGTTGAGATCCCATAATGCCGCTAAAGACACCACCGGCAAGTCCAATTCCGCCTAATGCTAATATTGCGCCCATTATGTAGGCTCCTTTAAAAATTTTTCTATTAAAACAAGTGAATCATCTAGGTCTTCTGTATATATTGATATAATAGAAGAGTTATAGTATTTAATATAGTCTTCGATAATTTCCGTAGATTTATTTATCATCTCCAACGGAGAGGGGAAGTTTTCGGTCTCTTCCCATCCTAGTTTATCTAATTCTTTAGGCAAGACTCTTTCAATACTTTTAATTTGTTTATCTTGATCTTTTCTTTCTAGTATAATTAGTTTACTAATACTACTAACTGGAGTATGTTCTAAAACAGGAGGCCAAAGCTTTACTGCTTTTCCCTTCCAATCATTATGCTGAATACCATATATATTTGACCAAGGATTAATTTCATAGTATCCATTTGGGTTTTCTTCTTTTACGGCCCACCTAGGAAATTTTTTGCCTACAACAGGAATACCCATTTTCTTAATGTTTTGCATTAAAAACGAAGTTCCACATCTAGGACCGATTCCGGTAACAACAAACATTATCTACTCCTTCGGCCCCTAAGAATAGGTCTATGTCTTAGGTCGGCCCGTTTTCTATCAACATAACGATAACCCCCTGAGATTTTATCCCCAAATAGATTTCCGACTCTATCATCAGACATCCATTTTTCAACAATTTCCATAGATTGTTTTTCTTGGTTCTTTTCAATTAATGAATCAACATCATATATGAGATGATCCTTCCATTGATTAACCGCCAAAGACAAAACATCAACTCGGTCATCATGTGATAACGCTCCTCTTCGCTCAGTAAGTCGAGTTATTTGAATCTGAGTTTCTTTTTCTTTAATAGCTTTAGTATTAAAACAAAGACGATGTTGAGCCATTACAGGCTCTAAGGCTCGTATTATTCTAACTTCTTTTGCTCCAGTAACTTTTTCTTCCATGATGCCTATACCGGGGCAGACTTTCTGCATGACTGGAACAAGAAGTTTATTAAACATAGCATCACCATAGTTAGATTCCGCTACAATTGCTTGAACTTCATTTTCCAATGCAATTTTACATATTTTTTTAAGTACAGAGTCTGAATATCCGCCTTCTAGTCCACTGAGTTCGTGTATAAAGACGTATCCGCAGGATGTAGAGGCCACACAGTAAGCTGTCTCGTCTTTGCCTCGCCCAGAGGGGTCTACAAACATAAATTTCTGCTGAGGCTTTACAAACCTATCAGAGACCCACATAGGCTCATAAACCCTGTCTCCTGACATACCAAAGGAAGGTACTTTTTTATTTTCAGTAGAAGAAGCCCATACTACTTTTTCTGGAACTAATTCGTGATCAAAATCAAGGACAATGAGATCTTCAAGTTTTAAAGGATACTTCTCAGCATCTGCAAGGCTTGTATCTAGTTTGTAGTGAAGTCCAAAAAGAGTTGGCCCTACCTTTGCCTGTCGATCCATTAAAACATCTTTACTAAACCGCTCCGGCTGAGTAGGCTCACCCGGTTCAATGTCAAGCGACATAACCCATTCTGCTACATCCTCAGATTCGGAAGGGATTTTTGAATCAGGTTTTACAGCAGGAAATTTGACAACAGGGTATCCTTCCTTCAGGATATTATAGATTGAATCTTTTGTTTGAGGGGTTCCCAGAAGGATAACCCTGCCGCCAACATTCCTAATCTGTTCAGCTTCAAGAGCTTTATTAAGTAGCTTATGTCTTGCTTGTGTAGTCTCACAGTTTCCTTCAATTTCAATATCATCAAAAATTAAGTACTCTGCGTGAGATCCAGTAATTTGTCCAGTGATGCCTCGAGCATAGCACGATCTATCCTGTCCAATTTTTGTTCTATTTTGTACATTAAAAGAAAAGGCATTATCAATAGTTCCTTCTCCCGGTTTCATAGGAGAACAATAAGGAACTAGATCTAAAATACGTCTTGTCATAGAGATAAATTCTACCGCTTTTTGTCCCGTAGCAGAGACAACCATGATAGTACTATTAGGGTCTTTTAAAAGAAACCAAGAGGCTAAACAAGAAGTAATAACTGATTTACCAAAACCACGTCCCGCTTGTAGCTGCATGTCTTTTGGTCCTTTTTGTAGCTCATCTGCCATAGCATATTGTGCTGGAGTAGGATCTCCAAGTCCTAAATATTTAAAACACGCCCACATGTGGTTTCTAAAATCCTCTAACATTTCTGGAGGAGCATTCATGCTTTTCCTTTTCTAGCCCGATTCTTTTTAGGGGACTCTAAGAAGACACTTCCATCCTTTCGATGGCTGATATCTGGACCCCCTTTTCCGTAGATGCCTCTTTTCCTGCGTTCTTTGTTTAACTCAGCTCTGCGTTTTTTTTCAGCAGGTTTTTTATTAATTTTAGCTTGAGTTTTAACTTTTTTTCTTCGTGACGCAGGATTTTTAGCATAGTTTTTAGATGATTTAGATTGTCCCATTACTTACCCTTCTTTTTCTTTTTAGACCAAGAGATTCTTTTTGGGCCTGTTTTAGTTTTAGCTTTTGAATTACATTGGGCTTTGGTTGGCCTACAGGCTGGGTAAGATCTTTTGCTTTTTCCTTTAGCGGATTTACGGCCACAGGGTTTTCCTGTTTTACAATCGATCCAACCCTTACCGTTGTTTCTACCGAACCATTTTTTAAGACCTTCTTTTTTAGCCATTATTTCTTTTTCTTTTTCTTCATGTTACGACCAACGCTCATGCCCGCTTGAAAAGCTTTCTTTGTCTTAGGACCACACGCTGATTTCTTTTTATTTTTCTTAGCCATTATTTTTTACCTTTAGCGGGTTTCTTGTGACCATACCCCTTGTTTTTTAATTCAAGGTGTTTTTTAAATGTGTTTGCCTTAACTTGTTTTCCTGCTTTAGAGTACATCATGTGAGGAGTAAATTTTTTAGTTGGTTTTTTAGCCATTACTTTTTCTTTCCTTTTTTCTTGCCGCCAGTACCCCAGTTCTTAGCTCCTACCTTACGGCATTTAACTAAGGCACCAGACGCATAAGCAGAGGGCCATTTAGTGTATCGTGATTTAACTTTTTTAGTACAAGCATCACTTGCTTTTTTCTTTTTCTTAGGCATTAGCATTTCCACCTTTTTCTTGCTTGTCTCAAACGACTGTTTGGATCTTTAGCAGCTTTAGGAAATTTCCTCATTTGTCCAGCAGATCTAGCACAATAAGACTTTCTTCTCTTGGCTGCTTTGCTTCCTTTTTTAGGACTTCCTGTAACTGCTCCTTTTAGCTTACTACCGGGATTATCTCGTCTGTACTTAGCAATCCCTTTCTTGGTCATGCCAGCGCCTTTTTTTGTTGCTCGTTTATGACCTCCTCCGATAGTATGCCCCTTCATACTACCTTTTTTCTTTTTTTCGGCCATTTCCTTTTACTCCCGGTTTCTTTTTAGATAAAGTTTTCATTGCGGAAGCTCCTGTTTTTCTAGTGGTCACTCCACAAGCACATTTAAACTTTTTACTTGGCATTTTTATGCTCCACATCCCTAAGCCTTTTTTCGTGATCTTGTACAATATCTTTTAGAGAAGACAGGGTTACTGCAAGTTCTCCAAGTTCTCGTTGAATCTTCCATAGATTTGCTACGATACCCAATCCAATGAGAATCTGTAAAAAAGCACCAAAATAGGCCGTTTCCATTTTTTATTTTCCAAACTTAAAAGGAGCTGCCGAAGCAATTTTTTCTTCTACAGCCTTTAGGTTTTCTTTTGAAATAGTTCCCGCTTCTTCTTTATTGTCATTTACTACGCCTCTGACAACTTGGTAAAGACCGGGTGTACACTTTAAGGGATCTTCTAAGTCTCTAGCAAGAGCCTCAAAAAGCATATCTTGAAGGTTTGATGGTTTATTATCCATTAGTTTTTTTCTTTCTGAGTTAAGTTATTAAGCATTGCTTGTCGTTTCTTACAAGCACCGCAAGGTTTGACTTTCTTATACGTAAAAAAGTCGATTGTCTTTTTAACCCAATCACCCAGCTTATACTGTTCTTTTGGTTTTATCATCTTTTTATAAGTAGGATCCGAAGGATCGAAGTAAAACGAATGAATAGAAAAATCATCGTTTACAATAGTTTTAACTTTTCTAGTTTTTCCTTGACTATCTGAAAAACTAAATATTCCTTGTGCCTTCATGTTAACTCCTTATGTAGCAATTATTAGGCTTGTATTGTCTGCGTATGTAAGATAATCGAGTTGAGTAAAGGAACCGCTCCATACAAGATTGTTGTTGTAGAGGCTTACATAGTCTCTATCTGAACATCCCATGTCTACTAAAGAAGAGACATGGAGCAATCCGTGTGAAGTTGACCAGTTATTAGTCTGAGTTCCTGAGGTAACTGTTGATAGTTTACCAAAAAACTCAGCACTGTTGTTAAAAGTTTCGTCAATTAATCCTTGACATAATCCGCATTCTCCTGCTGTTCCAGATCCATTATTATATCCATTAGTAGGATCATACTGAATCTGAGAGTAAAGATACGGGTTTGCTGGTTTAATAAACCTAAGCTGAGGATTAAGAAACTCATCAGTTAAGTTATCATGGGCCGCTGGATAGTATAATTCTTTGGATGTGTCAGAAGATCCGTGGTTAGATCCTGAAATAGTTTTATTAGTTCCGTTTGCATTTCTTGGAATATTTGCCCAAGCATCGCCTGCTGCGGTTCCTCTGATGGATGTAGGAGCTATACCAGATCTAATTTCCCATCTGTCTAAATGTTCCCATTTATTATCACCATCTAAAGCATGTGCTGGACCCCAGAAAGACGCACCTATACTACATCCTCCTCTATTATTACAACATGCATTTTCAGAAGAGCAACTAGATCCTCCGGTGTTCGATCCTCCAGCGCTTCCGTCTCCATTGCAGTCACCAGCGTCGGACCCCATACAACAACAAAATGCTGTTGCTTCAATAGCGCATCCCTGATCCCATTCGTCTAAACACTGATCGTTGTAATCTATAATGAAATTATAACAACTAATAGGCCTGTAATCCGAGCTATCGGAAGTTTGATCAATGTCGTTGTAAAAATCTCCAGCGCTCCAGAGTCCTAGCATGTTGCCTTCTTCACAAGCTTGTCCTCCGTTTACTCGTCCACAAGTTCCTGAACAATTGTCTACAACGTTTCCTGAATCGTTACATCCTGATCCACTATCACATGCATTTCCTCCAGCAAGACAATCTTGTCTTCCACAACAACACGATCCTGCTTGTGGATCAGTTTCTGTATTATAAAAACTACAGCATTTATCAGTGTTAGAAAATCCGCTTAAGTTTGCCGCAGCTATTGCTGTTGAACAATCACATATGTTGTGGTCTGGATTCAACCCCTGAGCGATAGCTATTTCTTTAGTAAGAGAACGAATGGAACTGCTTGGGGTATTTTTGTCTCCACAAGATTCCCATTGACTTGCTGCTTGGAAAATACTATCAACATCTCCAATACAAGCTGTAAAAGTTTTGCCGTCAGAATAAGATGAATAAGATGGATCATTTGCGTAAGTTTTTGCTCCGGGGTGAGCATAACTTCTATAAAACCCTTCCCACCACTGAAGATACTTAGGATGGATTCTGTTGCTTGTATTTGCAATATGAGCATCATGAACAGACTTAGGAACTGGCATAGATAAACCAAATACACATCTATTAGTTGCAGAAGTTTTGTTTAAGTTTTCTCCTCCAGAATCATCACTACATACATCAGCATCTTCTATTCTAAATACATAAAGACCGGCTGGAATTACATAAGTAGAGCATTCGTATCTAAATCTTCTAAAATCTTCTCCGTTAATTTCATCTCTTTCTCCCTCGAGAACTTCGCCAGGAAATAACACTGATTTTTTAAATTGAAGATTTGCTCTTGTATCTATTTTAGGAGTATGTTTAATTCCAATTGTAAAGGTAGGCATAAATGTATGACCTCCTGCGTTTGCTCCTAAGCCGTCTGTCCAATCATAAATTTGACTAGAAGGATAGGTATCGTATACGGCAGGAATGGTTCCATCATCATCAGTCGTCGAAGAATAATGAGCTGGAGCAAAACTAGGAACTCCTAAACCAACATAAGCCGATCTAGCATCTAGTTTTCTAGTTACGTCAATGGGATCTTTATTAGATGCAGTAGAATCACCCGGACAATTAACATCGGCTGTATCAAGAGAATTTCTAGTTGTATTAATATCATCATTTGAATCTGATAATCCGTTTTCCCCGAAACTTCTTCCACTAAAGTATGAATTAGTTTCTCGTCCGTCCCTGCTAAGGTTAATGCCTCCATAACTATCTGTACCTTGGTTTGAGCCGGGACAGAAAATTTGTACGCTTGTATCAATACCACAAGCTCGGGGATAGTTATAACCGCCATATCGGTAATACGCTCCGTATTCATTTCTTGTAGCGTCTGGAGAATACGGATTATTAAAATCATAAGGAATATCTAAACTTCCGGTATCAATAGAGGCACTAGATAAAGTATTAAATTGTCTTCGTGCGTGTTGAGATGAATTAAGATTATTGCTTGTAATAGCATTTGTAATAAATAATCTTTCGATGCTAGAATCCCCGTGTGTTGGATCATTTACTCCGCTATTATTTGTATCACTTAAGAATCTTCTATCTAAAAGCTGCCCTTGATTTGTAACTCTATCTTTTAATAAAATGTAAGGATCTTTTACCCAATGAATATTGTCACCTTGATTTGACGAGATTGAAGCTAGTTGATAATGACAAGAATAATCTTCTGTATCATCAGGATTAATACTTCTATCAGATGCCTTGGGAGCTTGGAATCCTTTTTTCGTAGGGTGAATGCTTCCAAAATCTAAAGACTGAGCTTCTACAAGATTACAAGATGCTTTTGTATTTCTAGTATAAGTAAATGTTAATCTTAATACCGAACCTGAATCATTTTCTTGTCCAAGATTTACATCTGTATTTCCCCAAGGAGCAAAACTAATTCCGTCTTCGGCATCAGCTTTTGTAATGGTGTCGGATGTATCATTAAAGTTAGAAACTTTTTGTCCGTTTAAACATGTATTGATTCTAGGATCAGAAATTGCGCCAGATGCCCAAGGACTTGTAGTGCTTTCGAGAGGGAACTCTCTTTGAATTGTAATTGTTTCAGGAAGGTATTGACTGTTTTTACAAAAATCTCCATAGTCTTTGACTTGTAGTTCTTGTCCCTGACTATCTGCTGCGTTGTCATTACTACGAGTACAAGGATCTCCTCCTTGCCATTTATTGCTTCCGCTTGCTGCGTCTGTATTGAGGCCGCTTAAAATAGCTCCTGTGCCTAGCTGGGCTGTATTACTAGAAGCTGCTGCTTGGTTGTAACAAGAAGATGAGTTAGCTTCTGCAATTGCAGACTCTCCTCCGTAGTAAACTGATGAGTCTTGAGGATTCATCCTAAAATGAATTTCATCTACGTGACTTAAAGGAAGTTCTTTAATGGCATCGGTTTCTCCTGTGTGGGAAGCAAACACGGATGGTTTATATTGACTAAACCCAATAACTTTAAATGCTCTGTAAACGGCTCTGGAGGTATCATAACTTCCATCAATAGCCGGATCAATCTTCATAATAACAAAAGTTCCCTTGTTGTCTCCATCTTGGGTCATGTTATCAGATTTGTCTGTACCACCGATAAAGTTTTTTGCGTTAAATTCTGTGGTATTGTCAAAAGAAGCTGCGGTAGTTACCGTAGTGTTTCCTGCTTCGCCCGGAGCGGTTTGAGTAATATATACTTCTCCTCCGTGATATTCAACCATAAGTTTATCAAGACCGTGACCATTTGCTCCTTCAACAACAGTTTTAAAATTAATTGCTGTTTGTGTTGCGCTTGATGTCGCAAGGAATTGGGTTCCGCTAGGAGAACCAGTGTTAATAATTGTATATGTTTTAGTAACTCCTCCAGCAATTAATTGAATAGTTCCGTTGTTTACGGAATTATAGTTACTAGAGTGGAATTTAAGATAAGTACTTGATCGGTTTTCTCCGCTACAGAAGTTAAGAGGGACTCTACTTCCTGTTCCCCATAATCTGTTAAACGAAGTTTTGCTTGTAGTATCAGATGCAAAAGTAATTTTATCTGCATCATCTAAAGTAGCATTAGGAATACTTCTTGTAGTTCCGTCTCCGGGGTTTGCTAAAGTATGATTTGGTGTATTGTAAGTAACGCCTGTTTGTGTAGTATTAGGAGTAATATAATTAGGGTGACTTGATTCCCTTACTTCTTCTACCATTGGAGTATAGTCTAAATAGAAGTAAGTATGGCCCATGTCATCAGGAATACCGTCTTGAACAGAAGCGGATGCTTCATTATATGTTTTGTAATCATAATTTTCTTGATCTTTTGCTGTTCTTCCTGTAGGACATAGGGTTTTCTCTACATCATAGGTTTCACCCGCATCTGTTTTTTCTTCAATCTTACATGTAGGCCAAGCAAATCTTTCAAAAACCGATTCGGCTCCTGCATCATTATCTTGATTAAACTGGAAATAGTCGTTGCAGTCACATTGAGCAAGAACGGCATAGAGCCTGCCATAAGATCCAGTAAAATCTACGCCATCACTATCTGTATTAGTAGAGGTATCTCCATCTAACGTATTAACATGAGTAATATGATATCGCAAACAATCTTCACAGTTAGCAAAATTTACTGTACCAGTTTTTGAATCATTTCTAAAATTAAGACTGGATACGTTTTCTTCGTAACTTATTCCTCCGCTAGGAGTTTCTTCTGAAGTTCTAGCATCTTCCCCATCTATCATTTGATCGGTAATAATAGGACCAAAGCATAAGTTTTGATTATCTTTAAAATAATGTCCTGTAGAATATGTTCCGGGCGTTCCATATAAGCCTTCATTAGCCCAAAGACCATAATTACTATCGTATGTTTCTCCAATACGAGAAAGGCTTTCGCAAACTTCTGCTTTATTTTTGTCAGTACAACAACAGTTTGAATCGTTACTACTCATTTAAATTCCTTATCCACATGATCCTTGGGTTACGTTTGGCATACTAAAGTAATAGTATGGGGGAGCCGGGGTATACATTGTTCCGGTGTTTTGGTCTCCAAGTGACGCAGAAGATCCTACTGCGGTTCCTGAATATTTTGCATTAACGCCTCTACCTCCGGGTGGAAATAGACCCGAGTAGTTATCTTCTCCAGAAGTACTAGCCGACCACCTTTCGTGCATAACAACAATAGTTCCTACTCCAATAGGATCTATACCATATCCTTGAGGGAAAGTTCTTTTTGCAAAGATCCTACTTGAACTAGTACCATCTGTATTTGGTTTTTGAGATACAACTTGTTTCAAAGCTGTTGTATCTAATGCAGCTTTAGTATTATTAGCATCTGTTACAGACATTCCTGCTCCAATTACGCCGTATCCTTCGTTAGCTGCTCCGCCTTCAGATTCAACGTAAAAGTTAGACATTTCTGTTGTATTTAAAGCATAAAAATATCCATCACCTGATCCGCCACTTGAAGAATCTACAGATGTCCAGTTTCTGTTTGGGGTTGAGTTAATAGCTGGAGTACGGCTAGTTGCTCCATATTGCATGAACAACCCGTCTAAAGTAAGAGTCCCACCATCATAGCTTCCTGATACGTTTTGTTTTCTATCAAATACACCAGAGACTACTTCCATCGATATACCAGTTACAGAAGTTCCTCCAGATACAGCTAAACCCGGTGTTACATATTCTGCGTGTTCGTGAACTACGTTTTCTGGGATTATTTTAGTTAGAATAACTTTATTTGTAGACTCTTCTCTGGTTGCAGTATGAAATCTTACTGTGGAGGTTCCGCTTGTGATTTCTCCTCGACCATTGTTTGCTGCGCTGTTTGTACTAGCACTAGATGCGGGAATAGCATTCCATGCTGCACACCAGTTGTCTACATAACTTGCTATAGTGCTTGTGTCAATAGTTCCTGTTCTTCCATGAGTAAGCTTTAAACTAAAATCAACAAGAGTAGAATCATATGCAGGATTGGTAGCAGAAGTAGCTTGGTTTACGCCCGGATTAAGAGTACCATATTGTATAATTGGTAATTTAAAAGTGGTTGTAACGTCATCAGAAGACCATGAATTTCCTGCATTAAAAGAAAATGTTAATTTTACTTGTTGTGCAATAGGAGTATGTATTGCAACTTCTTCCCATTCATACATCCACCTATTCTCATTAGTGCCTGAATCAGCAGAAAATCCTGTATCTCCTGTGTTCATTGCTGTGCTTCCTGTAATTCTTGCTAAGAATACCTGTCTATCTAACTGTTCTCTAATTAAATCAATCGTAGCGGTTCTTGAAAGAAACCTTTCACCGACAGCACTGTCTCCATAGTGAACGTGAATTTCTGCTGGACTTGTTGTTTTTTCTGAAGACTGTACGGGATCATCTGGTAACGATACCGTAATTTCTCCGTGTGCGCCCGTAGTGAACACAGCATGTTCAGATGCCGTCCCTCTTCGACGTTTTACTTGTTTTGCCATGTCTTACTCCTTAGTTTCTGATAGATGACATTCGTGGTGAGAACAATCCACGGAATTCAATATTAGCAATATTTACTGGTTGATGATATTCGCTGGTAAATGATATTTCTGCGTTTGGAGCAAAGCTCATTACCTTAGCCATAAACTCTCCATTTTCAGCAACACTTAGTTGAGAAGAATCGAAAGTTTCTGAATTTATTCTTTGTTTGTAAAAAGGATCTGTAATTACAAGATCTGTATTATTATTATAAGGCTTTCTTTTTACCTGAAAGTTAAATTTGCCTGTTTTATAAAATTTAATAGAAGCGTTTTTAATGTTTAATACACCATCTAAAGCATTATTTGTTTGGTCTCTAAAGATAATTTCGGATAAAGTTGCAGTCATTGTAAACGAAGTACCAAACCAGTTTTCTGTTTTACTTGCTTCGTTATCAAAGAAATTAAACAATCTTCCGTATTCTAAAGATTCTTGTATAAATCTATCGGAAATTTGTCCGTCATCTTCAAAAGAAGATGCTGTTGCGTCTACTTGACCATAATCTTCATTAGATGTTACATTAGAAGATCTTTGATCTCCATTAACAATAACCTTTGTTTTTTTTCCGCTATCCGAAGTAGTACTAAATATAGTAAGTTCTTCGCCAATATCTGATTGATTTAATCCTACAATAGCTTGGTTTACTTCTTTATTTTGTACAGGCAATGTAAAAGTTGTTTTTTGTGAGGAAGAGTCATAAAATGTAGTAAACGATGTACTTGCTTCAATAGTTTTGATTTTAAATACCGGAAGATTATTTGTTATTCCTGTTCCCCCTACGCCGGTTGCTTCTACGCCTGTTCCAGAAAGAGGTAGCATTGTTACTTCATTCCCTACAGCATATCCTTTTCCGTGCTGTAACACAGTCCATTCTGTAGGAATTCCATAAGTAGAAAACTTATGACTATCGTCTTGTAGAATACTTGTTGTTCCCCACCCAGTTGCTTCGTTTTTTACAGCAGTAATTTTTATTGATAAACCAGATCCTGCACCGCTTTTTTGCTTAAGAACATCTCCTACATTATATCCGAAAGGAACTTTGTAGTTTACAGCAGTAGGCCTGATTGCAAAAACACCATCTTTTGTTTGATATTTAGACGGATCAGAAGACGTTGTTGACGTTTGTATTGCAGGGGTAAAGGATTCTATAGTGACGCTAGTAGAGGCATTAGATCCTTGTTTTAGGTAGTTTACCATTCCTGCTGAAGTATCTGCTATTAAGTTTGCATAGGTATTAGAAGAGGCAATCCCCCTGTGATCTGGTACAAGATATCCAGATCCTCCGCTTACTAAAGATACCGCAGTAATTTTTCCTGCTACATTTACTTCTGTTACTTTTAGCTCTAATCCAGTTCCGAAGTTTTGGTTTATAATTCCATTTTTAAGGTTTTTATTTTCAAAGGTCAATGTATCTCCTACTTGATACCCTGTTGAATTATTAAACTTAACCTCAAATGTAGTTATTACTCCCCAATTGTTTTCAACTTCGCTTACTCTTCCCATGTCTTCAATTAAAGGCATAGAAATTCTTCTATCAATTCTTGGGTAAGTTTCGTCTTCTGTTTTAATAGAACACTTTTGCATAAAGTATTGACCAGAAGTTTCACCACTTGGTTTTTTATAGGGTCTTAATACAACATTATAAAAATCATTATCAATAAAATTAATGCTTTTTATTTTATCAGTAGTAGATAGAGTCCATTTATGAAGAGAGTTTTGAATGATCTTATCGCCTGAAAATCTACTTGTGTAAAAATACATTATGTTTTGATTTTCAGCATCAACCAAAGAAATTAGGCTTTTAATAGCCGAAGATGCAATAGATTGAAATTTATCAGGCAAGTATCCTTCTGCTTGGAATGTTACTTCTGCTGCATTATTTACGCTTCCTGATCCTGATCCATAATACAAATAAATCTTTTTTGGAGCAAAGAAATATACTTGAGACCCTAAAATTTGAGGTCTATTTATAGGATCTGTGGAGTAAAATGCGGTTGCCTGTAGCTCTGCTGTGAGGGGCGTGATTTGATTTTCAGAACCAAGTAACTCAAATTGAACATCGTTTAGAGTTGAGATAAACATATAAGACTCAAACGGAACTAAATGATTAATGGTTATTAAATCTCCCCGTCCTGTTCTTACGTCCACTGGATCTGTGTCTACAATATTATCTGGGTTATCTAACCAAAGATTAAAGTAATCGCCTACTTTAGAAGAGTACACGTTGTCTTCTGAACACATCCAAAGTCTATCTCTCCAAAAAGTAATATCTCTAATTGGTTTACGAACTCTAGAGTTTTTAGATCCGAGAAATGCAGAAGGTCCGGGGTTAGTTGCAAGAGTTCCTGTAAGCCTGTCTTTAAAGGGAGCTGTAACAAATCTCCAAGTATTTTCTGCGGTTACAAAGTCAAACAATAAAGGCATTGTTTTTGTATCAAACGATCCATAACCAGCTTCTGCTCGTACTTGTTCATAAAAAGGAGACCCTCTGTCTTCAAAGGATACTGTTCTATAGAATCCGCTTGGTTTTGTTAGATACGATTCTCTTGTTAAGAAAACCTTTCCTCTTCCGTAATAATCTCCTACAGTAGATGCTCCGTATAAAAACTGAAGGCTTTCTTCTGCTGCGTTTAAATCCGTAAAATCGTCATCGTTAGCGGGCGGAATAGGGATTAACGAAAAGTTTTCAACCGATTGTCCAATATCTAAACCTGTTGCTGTAGATAAAATAATATTATCCCCAATAGGCTGATGTTTAGCTCTGTTATATTTAATTTTTAGATCACTAGTAAAACTCAAAGCCATTTGAACAGGAAGCTGAGTGGGTCTACTGTCCGATGGTCCTAATGTTCCGTATAAACTTGTTTCTGATTCAGTATAGAAAAAATCTTTATCAGTAATATATGGAATACTAGGGATATCTAAATTTTCTCCAGCAGAATTTTTAATTTTCTTTAGGATAATAGACTGATTTTCGTTATCTAAAGTTAACGCATGAGTTCCTAATGCTAAATCAATATTTCCATTACTATTAATTGGAGAAGTGGCGCATCTAATAAAATGGTTTAAAGTGGTTATAGTATCTGTAGGACGAAGAACAACTCCTTTTCCTGAGCCAATAATAGGATCATATCTGTAAATTGATCCATCGGTATTAACATCAGATCCGGGGGTTGCAAAAGTAGAGTTACTTAAATCAACAGTAGTTAATACTTCTTCTGTTATATCTGTTGAAATACCATTTTTTAAAATAGCAATATTATTTATTTGTCTCTGAGTGACTATACCTAATTCATTTAAAACTGTTTGCGGATTAAATAAAATATCTTGATTGCCATTGCTTCCTACGCCGCCGTCGTGAGTAAATTCAAAGGTTACGTTATTTGCTCCATCAACGTCCCATTGAGCCATTTTGTTATTGGCTGAAGGAGAGAAATACGGCATGTTAGTAAAGGTAACTTTAATAGGTTTATTGTTTACTGCTTCTCCGTTTTCATCAAATCTTCCTGTTGAATATCCTTCGCCTTGTTCAATAATATTAATTGATAATCGACCGATACCCCAAGTAAGCGATGCTTCAATAGCTGGGTCAGGTTCCTCATTTCTTGTTTTTCCATATACTCTGTTATCAGCAGGATATTGGAAAGACCAAGTTCCTTTGAATCTTGTTCCTTCTGTATTTATTCCACGAAATCCATCTGGAGAATTAGTAAAATCAGATTCAATAATAATTTCTCCGTTTGCGTTTGCTTGGACATCGCAGACTTTTTTTCTATTACTATTTTCACTACTTCCAATATTCTGTCTTACTGCATAAGAATAGAAAGGATACATAAGATCCATTGCACTGTTCTTTGTACCAGTTACTTTATGGTTTGGAGTCGTGGGCGTAACTGAAATAAGACCGTCGGAAAGTTCTCCGCCATATTGATTAGCACCATACGGATTAATAGGAAAGTCGAGCATAGAATTACGAGTTGAGTTCGCACTAGTAAGGTTTCCGCTAATAGATGTAAACGGACCAAGGGGAATAACGCCAACCATATTTCCGCTTGTACCGAATGGGTCTCCTGTTACTCCTACTACACATTCAAGAGTATTTTGAAATACTTCTGAAATTTGTCCTACTCCGATTGGATTTAAAGTAGCTCCTCCGTAAGAATCTAATCCAAGTCTTGTAGCAGTGTTGTCATTCTTAACACACCCAGCTCCGCTTATGTCTACAAGAGTAGTTAGAATAGGAATAACTTCTTCTGTAATTTGATCTACAACAACTAAACCTTTACTATCTTCATTGATAATTAATTTACCGTTTCCGCCGGATCTTTGGACAATATCAACTAAAGTTTGAATAGTAGAATCTTGATCTCCAACAAGAATATTTAAATCTACTCTTGTAGTAGACGCTCCGTTTTGATACCAAAAAGTTCCTAACGCAAAGTTTGACGTTAATTCAGAAACAGTCCAGCCACATCCGGGGCTTTCTTGGAAATCTGCTCCGTCTGGATTAAATCTAGAACATTTTTTAGTAATATCAAGGCCATTAAGATCCCTCAATTTAGTTGAAAGAAGAAGATCTGGAGATTGATATCCTAAAGATTTAGGATAAGCAGCAGCGCGATATCTAATGCTTTCTCCTCCAAATTCTTTTTCTGTTTTAATTAACCTAAATCGGTATTTTGAGTTTCCTGATTTAGGAATAATTCCTAATTCGCTGTCAATATCTTCTTTTGTAATCCTAATTTTTTGAAAACGGGATTTATGATTTTGTAAAACAAATTCGCCCAATGGTGTTGTATTAGTTGTGTCGTAAACTTTAATAATATCGCCCTTTGAAAACAAGGGTTTATTAGTATTAAATTGTTCAAAGGTTTTGACATTTGAAAAACTATCAGAAGAATCTATTTCGTAGCCGTCAAATAATCCTACAGTATCTATTTTAACTTTAATATCTATTTGAGTCGAGTCTTGAAATTCAATAGTATTTATAGGATTAGCATCAAAGTCTGTTTTATAGAGTTCTTTATAACCAGCTTTTACTTTATCGTTTAAAACAAGAGTTGATGTACCAAAGGCTCTAAATTTTAGAGACTCATTTGCTTTCCCAGCTACGTATCCTTCTTTAATATATGCAATTACATCGTGATTAACGCTTTCGTAATCTACGCTCTGAAGAGAAAGATTTTTATTTTCAACTTTCCAAACCGTAATAAATTTCTTTTTGAAGTTTAGAGAATATCCGGGGTTGTATTTTTTTGCGGTATTATCCCATACATAATCTTGAGTAGACCCTTTTTCTTCAGAAGTAATTCCTCCTGTAATTGTACTATTAGGTGCTTGTTGAACTAGAGAAATATTAATACCAATTAAAAAAACATTGTTTTCATCGATTGTTGTCCAGTTAAAAAAGAAATCGTCATCATCGTTTGGTATATAGGTCTCTGTTCCTTCTCCGCCGCCAATAGTTAAGTCAAGATTATTAAACACAATAGCGTTTGGAGCTAAATCAACATCTTCAGAATAATCCCCTAATTTTCCGGGTAGGTATTCAAATCCACTTCTTTTTTCAAAGGAATTTTCAATCGTAAGAAAAACATTATTTAATTCTTGCGCTTCTGAGGGAAGACGTTTAGATGTCGGCTGTCTTCCGACTCCACCAGCTAAGGTGTAAATAGGTATTCTAACTTGTTGTGACATTGATTATCCTCTCGCCTGCCAATATCGAACATCTCTTTGTCTGCCGAATTCTCGACGAGTTGCTCTCATAATTGCATTATCCCCTGAAGTAAAGATACTTCTTTTTCTATCATTAATATCAGATGCTTTAGCCTTAGCTGCGAACATCTGCTCACGGCCCCCTAGGAGCTTGTCTGCGCCTGCGTCTCCTTGGGTAGCCATCTGGTACATTCTTTCAGCGGTGGCCGTGATGGCCCTCTGTGTGGCTGTGTCGATGTTCTCGAAGGACACAAAGAGATCCATAAGAATCGTATATTCTGTTCCAATAGAGAACTCAGCAGTTTGATTAGTAGTATTATAAAGAAGGTTTTTATTTGCATCCCCAGTTACAATAGTTCCTAATCCTGTAAATGTACTTGCAATTCTATCAAAACCATAGATAAGCTTTCCATCTGTATCGTAATGAGGAGAAATAAGCTCTGCTGAAATTAGAGACCCATCAGTAGGAGTATCTGAATAAGAATATCCTAGATCAATATATCCGGTTCCTGACGAGGGCGTAATGCTGCTTGCACTCAAGGCAGTAGCAGAGGGAATATATTTCTTTTGAAATTGATTATTAGTAAGCCCTCTAATTTGATAATCCATAACTACTTGATTAAAAATCTGTTCGGCTACCCCTGTTTCGACTGACGTATCTGTCAATGCTGTAATGATAGATTCACCGGACGCTAAAAGCATTTGGTTAATACAGTCAAGCTTACTCATCAAGCCCATAGGAGTCTCCTTTTAAAAGTTTAAAAATCCGACCTGCCCCCTTTCGGGGACAAGCCGTTTGAAATGTATGAACATGTATATAAAATATATATATACAGAAAGAATTAACCGAATGGGTATCCACTAGCACCGGCAGTCTGAACGAATTCAGGAGCAAGACTAAGGTGGGTGTTTGCCATTAGTCCGTTTGAACCAGTACCACGAATAGTACTTGCAACCGAAATACAAAGTGCAGCGCACTCAGGACGGATAACACCACTGCCGCCCATCATGGATGCAACGGTAAAGTTGGTGTTACGACGAACATCTTCAACGGTATCAACCTTCATGCCCTGAAGCGAGAGAGCAGCAACTGACTCTGGCTTCCACATGATGGCCTGACAACCTGCTCGTTTGTAACCAGCCGAGTACTTGTCATCACCGATAGCAGCAATTTGACCATCTGCGTAGTTTGAACCAGAACCAAGCTGACCCTTTTGGCCACCGTCAAGAGTGTTGACGTTAGAGCTAAATAGCTGCTTAAGGTGATTACTCTTAACAATGGTCATTCCCATGTAGTTAAGAGTATCTGCAAGAGCGTTGTAACCGTCTTCAAGACCATTACCAAGACCACCAGCGTCAGCAACACCACCGAACATTGGGCGACCAGCACCACCGAGTAGGGCAGAGTTATCTCTGGCTACACCAAGGGCGCGGATGTCGGCAAATGCCTGTGGGGTAACAGCGCAGTAAGTACCTTCTGCAAGAATGTCGTTTTCCTGTAAGAATACATGGAATTCTTCAATCTTCTGAAGAAGGAGAAGAGCAGCATCGGTTCTTTCAGCGGCACTAGAACTGCCGTTAAAGTTACCAAGGCTTGCAAAGCTGGTATCAGTAAAGATAGTACCAGAAATAGAACCAGTGGACTTTGATCCAGCGGTTGACGTAGATGCAAAAGTAGCGTCTTCTGCGGCTGCACGAACAAGAGTAGCAAGAATCTGCTTGTCTCTAGCGTTTGCAAGAGCAAGACCGGCTTGACGAGCAAGCTCACTACGGTATTCCCACTGTGAAATCATCATATCAATATTATCGACTTCAAAGTGAGCAGCGATTGGTCGGTTGTCCAACCGAACACCGATGGTATCTGAACCATAAGCAGTAGTGCTGCCTTCTAGTTCTTCGCCTGCGCCCCAAGCTGCCTTAAGATCAACAGTACCAGTAATAGGAAATTCCATTACACGACCAGTTGAAATAGTCTTAGCAGTGACGAGAGGTTCAAAAACACGATAAGAGTCATAAGCAGCTAGTACTTCGCCCGACCATACGGGAAGCCATAGCTTGTTTTCACCAGCAACGCCGCCGGTGGTTCCTTGTCGCCTAAGAGCATCAGAACCTGACGCTGCGCGACCAAAACCTAAATTAGCAATATTATCAGCCATTGTTATTTCCTTTCAAAGAATTAGGCTATCAATAAAAAAGAGGGTGATTATCACACGCTTTGATTATTCCTTGAAAGGAGTCTTAGCGAGGTGTCTTACGGCGAAAAGCCATCCATTGCCCGAAGGGGGATTTGCTGTCCGATTTCGACGCAATCAACCTAACTTACATCAAACCGCCTTGAACTTCGAAGGTGATACGCATCTTCTCTTCAACAGCGGCTCGATATTTTGGATCTCTAGTATATCTTGTGTCTCTCATTGCAGAAAGCATAAGATCTCTAGAACCAAAAGGTTCTTCAGGAGAGCCAACATTAGCGGTTGGCTGTGCCTGTTCTACCATACTGGTAGGTTCTTTTGCTTTTCTAGAGGGAACAGAAGATTCATACTTAGTTTTTAACCCAAGCATTACGGTTTCCCACGCAGGAGTTCGTAATCCCTGATTAATTTTAGCTCGTTCTTCGGAAGGTAGGTTTTTAGAAGCCCAGTCCATAAGAGTATTAAGCTCTTGTTCAGAACCAACTACTGAGGCTGCTTCATTAACAGCCTGCTTCATCATGGCCCTTCTTCCGGCTACAATCTCATCAATAATAGCATCTTGAACACCAAACTCAGATTTAATAGATTCTCTAGTATTGTCTGTAAGGTTTCCATCGTTATTATCAATTTCAAGTCCCCAAGTAGCCCAGTTTTCTGGTTGAATAATCTTACCATTAGGCGCAACTGTTTCTTCCGGCTCCGGGGGAGCTTCTGGAATCTCTAGTTTATCCATGTCTAACTTAGGAGCTTCTTCTACAGGAGCTTCTGGCTCTGTCGGAGCCACATAGTTTGGGTTTTCTGTATTACCATCCGCAAAGTTTTTCTTAAGCTCAGAAACCTCTTGACGAGCTTTTGTGTACTCTGCTTGTGCGCCCTTGAGTGAATCAAACCACGCACCGGCATTTTGAAAATTCTCAGGAATCGCCTCCCCATTTTCCTGTACATGCCTTTCAAAGGCTTGTCTTTCGTTATTGGCTTGCGTTTGTTCTGTAGTCATCCCTTGAGATTGTTCCGTGGTTGTTGCCTCTTGAGCAGCCTGTGGAGTCTCGTTATTCGTATCCATTTAAATCTCCTGTATTGTCCCTTTTTGGGACGAAAAAAGTATTTTTACTGTTAAATAAGTAACCCATAAAAAACATAAAGCGTACAGAAAGCCGAGTGGAGAGGTATAAAAGCCTCTGCTTGCTTCTAGGGTTGTTTCGTGTAATGCTATTATAGCATTTGCATTCTCTCTTGCTTGTTCGGATATACCTTGTTGCGTTTTTACAGCATCACAAGAAGAAAGAATTCCAAATATTCCTAAAAGAAATATTAAGAGTGATTTATTACTTAAAAAATCAATCATGTTTTTCTACCCCCAGCAGCATTGCCGAAGTAAAATCCAACAATAGCAAGAAGAACTTGTCTATTCTCGGATGTGAAAAGATATCCATTGATTGTTTCAAAGGATGTATCTTCCCATTCACCGAATAATCCCCATAGAGGACTAACTACGTTTTCTTTAAGTTCTACAACTGTAGAGATATTAAAGAAAGGAAGAACAAAGGGCGCGATCATGGTGGCAAACAAGATGGCAAGTACAATAATTCGTCTTGTTACTTTGCCAGCATCATGAGGAACCCTTTGGATGGCCGCATTTCTAGATTCAGTATTAGCACTAAGCATTTTTAGTGTATTATCAAATCGTTGTTGTTCCATTGCGCGGCGTTCGGCTATAGATCTAAACAAAAATCCAGTAATCGATCCACCAATCATCGTAATGAATTCTGGCGCAAGTAAAGTTGAAATGGGATCCATCTTATTCTCCTATTAAGTCGAAGCTACAAATACTTCTACATCAACAACGGCTGAGTCTGCCTTTGCTTTAACACTGACAATATCTCCAAAAGATACCGAACCGTGAGCAATAGCAGCGTTGTTTGCGTCTAGATCATCGCTGTAGAGAAGGAAGGTTTCCCCTGCCTTTAGCTTAAAATAAGCCGCGTCACCTGATGCTTCTAAAGCAAGGGTAACAAAGTTGGTATCATCTTTATTAGTAATTCTAATGTATTTAACACCAGAGTTAATAAACGTACCCCCACCGACCGCAGCACCCATAGCTACTACGGTAAACAAAGCACTTGTTGGGATTGTCATAATTCTGTGATCTACTTCGTTTACCGAAGCGATTGTTAATGTGTTAACTACGCCTCTGTCTACTCCATTGAGGGTCAATGCCTCAGTGTGAGTCACAGTAAGCGTAGCTGCACTAATTGTACTTGCCATTTTTTATAGTCCTTTATTATCTTGTTTTACGTAGCGCTGGTTTACCAAGCACCCGAGATGATTTTTGTTTAGAGGCTTTTCGCCCAGTTAATCCTGTTTTTAGATTACTTCCTTTATTACCCCGTGTTCCTTTTGCGGCGGCTTTTCGTTTAGCAGCGGCCTTTTTCTTAGCTTCGTCTTTTTCTTTTTGGGTAGCCATTTTATTTCCTTTTTACAAGCAAATGCTTGCTCTTGGTGGTTCTAATTTATAATCATGATCTGCTGCTAACGTAGCCACAGTATTGTACTTCCAAGCTAAATAGCCTTCGTACTTTTTATAAGCATTAGAAAAATCTCCAGAGCCTTCTAATACAACTAAAAATTCAAAAAGGTTTCCAAAGAAATAATTAGATTCTGCGGTTCCCCCTCCGACTCCAAATGCACATCCTAGTGTAGAGTCTCTGTTTTTTGCGTCAATTTCTTTAATAGCATCAGCAGATCCAGATAAAGTTGTTCCATCAACTCTAACAGTATCAGCGCCACTTACACGCCCTACAAAAATTACATGACTAGTTGAGTGATCAATGGCGGTTGTAAAACTTTTATTAAAATCTGTGCCGCCATCTTTTGTATGAACCGTTATAGTTTTGTTTGTAGATGTAGTATCTATAGATAGGTTGAAAGTACCGTTTACATTATCTCTGCCAATTTGCAACAAGCATTGAGTATTGTCTTGATCAGAAGATGTTGTTATAACAAAGAAAATACCAAAATCTCCTGTAGCCGATACATTAAAATCATCGCCATATACGCCATCAGCACAGAATAAACAATCGTTAGTGCCATCAAACTTTACACTTCTAAAGTTATTACGGGCTGGATCAGGGTCTGCAACAAAGGGTTGTTTATTAGTAACTTGTAAATAATCATTTCCTTCAGTGCTTTGATCAAGAAGAGTCTGTACTATTTGTCTACTGGCAAGGGCAGGAAAGTCATAAAGATGGCTTTTTAACCAACATTTAATAATATCATCAGTACCTGTAGTAGAATCAGGTGTCCAGATTGGACCTAGTCTATAGTTCCATTCTAAATCCCAAGATTCAGGAATTCTAAAAGCTAAGGGAGTTGCACTAGTAGACATTCCAGTTCTAGCTTTAAGGATTCCCTCTTTTGTTTCTTGTATAAAAGAAGATTCCCCTATTCCAAGTAAATCAGTATGGTTTAATTTTAAAGAAGTTCTGGCTTCTCTGCCAAAATTAAAGTTAGTAATTGCAAAACCAGAAGCGTCTCCTCCTGATCCATCAGACGAAGAATTGGTTTCATTACCTAAATTATTACTCCATGTAATACTTGATGTTACTGTTACAACTTCTCCTGAAGCTGTGGCTGTTATTGGAGTACCGTTTGCGGAATTTTCTGTATTAATAGAAAGAGCAATTTGAGATGCCGCAAGATTATTACTATTAGTTCCTACAGCAGTTTGAACACCTATATCTCTTCCAGTACAATCGTTATCACCAGTAACAAAAGTAAATTCATAAGAAACACCATAACCATCTGTAAGTGTTATATCATGTCCATTTCCTATTCTATCTGCTCTTGTAACAGTAATTGTTGCCGTTGCTGGGAGTCCATCTGGATTTGGAATACCGCTAACAGTTAAAGAATTTAACGGCGATTGAATATTTCTGTTACTAGATAATACTGTCATATAAAGATCCTATTACTTTTTAATTTTACAAAAGGACTTGAAGGCCGAAGAAATTGCAGATTTAATAACAGGATTATTATTAGTTCCGTGATCAGTAAAAGTCATTAATGCACTTCCGGGTAATACAGAACCAATTCCTGTAAAACCGTATTTAGCACCAGTAAATGCTGAAGAAATAGTTGCATCGTCTGCTGCAATATCGGTAGCGATGGTTGTATTTCCTAATGATCCGGCTCGTTTTTGCTTAATAGTTAATACACCTGCATTTTGACTAACAACAATATTGTTATTGTTTCCATCAGAGTTAATAATGCAGTCATGAAGAGATTTTGCAATAACAGTAACGTCTCCGCCGTTTCCTTTAAACTTACTAGTGTTTAATTCTTCTGTACCGCTTTTGGCTTCATAATCCTGAGAAGTAAATGCACTAGCTCCTTCGCCACCATCTTCTGAAATGAGAGTAACTTTTTTGGTTGCTGCAACATTTGCTAGAATAGTAATAGAGGCGCTGCCAGCCTTGCCAAGTCCACCACTAAAGCCTTTTTTATCTGAAGTAGAAATACCAGAAGCCGATTTATTTAACGTATGAGAAACTGAAATAATATCTTGTGAAAAACCACTAATATCAATTGTTTTATTTCCGTCAGTTCCTTCAACATCTTGGGTAAGGGTTACAACGTTTGCGTCAACGGTTGCGGTAATAGTTCCGCCATGACATCCTGCTGCTACAATGTCTGTAGCGTTAGAATCATCAACACAAGCCTTTAAAGAAGCGGCAATAGCATCATTACTTGTAACGCCTGCGAATTGTTGAGCGTTTAAATCTTGCGAAGTTGCAACAGTATAGGTAATTTCTGTACCAAATGCATCAGTAATTTTAATGGTTTGGCCGTTAGTAATGGGGAATGAGGCTGAATTAAACGTAATAGTAGCTGTTGCAGCCGTTCCGTTTCTATCAAAGTTATATGCGGCTCCATACCAATCTCCTAATAATGTAGAGAATTCGGTATCAAGACGAGCGTTTACTTCAGCTTCCGAGTCAGGCTCGGCTGTACCCCCTAAGGATTCAGCATAAGCTGCAATGGTTTTTAAATAGTCAGTATCAGTAATAGCCATAGCTTATGGCTCCTTTCGAGTAGTGAGTTTATTTCTTACGTTTATCGTAAGATTTTCCTGAGGACATTTTTCCGCCAGAACTTTTGGCGTATTTAGTAGCTGCCGCTTTACCTGCTTTGGTATAGGGGAACTTTTTTGCGGGTTTTCCTTTTTTCTTTACATTAGGCATAGTTTATCTTTCTTTCGGCCACACTCATCATTGTGATCCGGTAAATGTTTCTTGTAATGCTTGTGCGGCTTGAGGATCTAAACCTTGTAATAGTCCCTCAATACCTTGTCCTTGAACAGCCCCAGCCGCCTGTTGGCCTACTGCTCCTGCGATCTGTTCTCCTGCAACACCTGCTAATTGACCCTGCATTTGTTGTGCCGTCATTGCCTGTTGTTGCTTCATCATTTCTTCTTTAACTTCTGACTCATTCTTAACCCAGTTATCGGCATCGAAACCAAGGGCTGTTACAAGAGCCTTACCATATTCATCCCATCTAAACATCATAGCTACTTGCTCGGGAAGGTTTCGTACCATCTCTCCAAGCTGCATTAATTTATTAAGATCGGTATCTCTGCTAAGGGCTTGCAATCCTGTGACAATATCTACACTAAGTAATCCGTCATCAAGAAATTCTTCGTAAAGTCTTTCATCAATTGTTTCATCTGAAATCATTACATATACAGCTCTGTTAACTAGGGGTACAAATAAATCTCTTGAGATAGAACCAAAAGCTCCGCCTAGTACAGTCTCTAATTCTGTGCCAATCATTCTAACAGCCGTTGCCGTAACTCGATCTCCTGTAGGCATTGCTGCTGATTCAAGTAAGAAAGATCTACCAATTTCACGTCGCATAATTTCTACAGCTTGATTAGTAGACTGAATCTGAGCATTCATAGTTCCAGAAGGAGTTAAAGTAAATACGTCCTGCGCTCTAGCAGCAACATAAGTACCATTAGGCGCTGCTGCAATATCATCAATGTCCGTAATTCCTGCGGGATCTACAGCAATCCAAAAAGCCGAACCAGCGGCCATGCTTTCTATTAACGCTTCTGAGTATGCTTCAAGAGCGGTAATGTCGCCAAGGATGTCTTCACAGTGTGAACGACCATAGTTATCTCCCACGGAATATCCCCATCTAAGGGGGATATAAGGAAGAATACTAAACTCTCCTGTTTCAATAACTTCCTCGTCTTTTTCTTTTGTAACCTTCCACATTTCATCCTTTTCGTCATAAATACATTGAACAAAAATGGCATCATATCCATGTTTATTTTCTGCATAAGAACCGGCTTGAAAAGAAGTGTACATATCTAAGTCTTTATCGTCTTCTTCTTTTAATTCATACTCTACAAAAATAACTTCTTTTACATTTCCTACAACATCTCTACGAACAACGTAATTATCCAATCTAATTAAACGACAGGACATGTCATCTTCGAGGACAAATAACACATCACCCGCAATAATTAAATGCTGTAACGCAAGAAAAACCACTTCCCTTAGATTTTTAGACTTTAGTTTAGTGTATACTTGATCAGCTAATGCCTCTAAGTAGTTGTTAACTTGTGGGCTAGGAGTAACGCCATCTTTAATAGCGAACTTAAAGAAAGGATCTTCGTTTAACGGAATTAAAGCGGACAACATCTTACTAGACATCGCCGTTACTCCTCTAGCGGGAATGGAGGAGTACGGCGTGTATAGAGAGTCTTCTTCACCATGAGACTCTGGAGGAAGGATCGAGGGAATTGTAAGCTTAGAAGCTTCCCTAGCGTGATCCAGTTTTCTCTGTCGTTTAGAATTTAAAAGACGATAACGATCTGCTAGGGTTTGTTCTGACATAAATTAAGCTCCTCGGGTGTCCGTTTGTGGATCCTCTTCTTCTTTTTCTGGAATTTGCATATAAGACATGCCTTGCATGGTAGGTCGATCTTCTGTAATTGACTCAACACTTGGGGTGCCAGCTACTTCAGTAGCATCTACTTCTACAGCGGCTGCTGCTTCTGCTGCCTGAATAGCATCTTTTTGCGCTCTTTCTTGTGCCATTTCTTCTTGCTGACGAGCCTTTGCTTGTGCCATTGATGCCTGTGCTGCTGCATTTGATTCTTCTTTTTGAGCCTTAGACATTGCGACAGCCAATTGCCTTTCGGCTGCCCTATCTTGTCCAACTCCTCCGCCACCAAAACTTGCTCCTGATCCCATTATTCTGCCCTTTCTTATTTAGGCCTTGTTCTATTTAATCCCTTGAATTTATTTTCTGAATAGGTTCCTTCAGAAAACGCTTTTGATTCTAGCCCTGCAATTTGTATTGAAGGTGCATTCATTATTTTAATTTTTCTAGCCTTAGGCGGAGTTACAATGGCTTCGTCTGAAGAAAATTCTCCGGACATTTTACCAGCCACTCCTGCTTGGGCCATAGCAACTTTTTCCCATCTTGCTCTTGTATCTTTTTTAAGCTTATCTATTCGACCTTGAGATTTTCTTATTTGCATATCAGAGTGTGCTTCAACGCTCTCTTTTTCAGCTCGAAATTTAGTAGCTATTTGTCTTCCTTTTCCGATCATATCTTTCTGCCATTGAAACCATCTAGGACTCCAATATCTCAAATAGCATTCTCTGCTATCATATTCATGGGGAGGATTGCACTCCGGTCTATCAAAAATTCCCATTAGAATCCTCCTCTTATTTTATCTTGAGATTTAAGAACTTGTTTTAGTTTATCAATGACAGATACTTGACCAGCATTTTGAGCAAGTGTTTTTATAAATTGTTCCGTAGGTACATCTGGATCAAACTGAATCGGAGGATACATTTTTTCGAGTTCTTCGATTAGTTTCGGATCTATTCTTGGAAAGTTCTTCAACCTTATTCTCCAGTTCTTCAATGCGGGCGGTCCAAAATTTAATAATTATAGACATCTCGGCTTGATTAAGCGGCTGCGCTCGGTCTAGTTTAAATTGTATGTTAGGGCTAAGTTCCATTTTGTTCCTTTACTTTACTAAATCTACTACTTCGCAAGATCCGCCTTGACAGGCAAGACTATGCGAGTTAATTGTGGTGTCCTCTTTTTCGTAAGAACTAAGAGTATTGAAATCAACATCACTTGGCATGTTATCTTTCATGGTATGGTAGGTATTTGAATCACAAGCTTCAAAGGGAGCTTGCTCATATACATGATCATCAGAAGGCAGGAAGGAGATTCCTGATACATACTTCCAATTATCCCATACCCACTGACCAATAGACAGGAACTCATCATCATGATAAGATACTGTAATACTTGGCTTGTGATGACACCAGTATCGTTGATATAGTAGCCACAGATCTAAGTGATCTAGTGCTTTAATATTTTTCTGAGTGACTGTACTACAAGGAGATTTGATAGGAAAAGAGAACACATGGGTCGTGTCTGGTCTTTGCATACAAGCCTCGCTTGGGATTTTATGGTCTACCATGAACTTACAGATAGGGTCATTAACATCTGCTCGGACACGGCGAATATAATAATCGCTGTATCGGGGATGCATTCCTGAAGATGTTCCTGCTACACAAGAGGTTGTTCCGCTTGGCTTGCAACAAGTAATAGACTTACTTGGATTAATGCCTAGCTTACCTGCCCACCGTAGGTTTGTTTTAACGCATTCTTCTCTCAGCTCTTCTAGAACATAGGATAGTTTACCCTTACCCAGTTGTCCGCTCATTAACTTATTGTCATAAATGCCTGTAAACGACACGCCTAATAGTCTTTCTTCTTCGCAGTTTTCCTTAAATTCTTCGCGTAAATACGGAAAATTAGTAAAGGAAGATTGAATAGTTCCTAGGATTGTCGCCATTTCCACTTTCTTGCGGAGGCTTTCAAGCGTATCTTCAGGCCTTACTACTACTTCTGATAAGTTACAGAACTGGTAGGGACGCAAGATAATTTCAGAGCAGGGGTTTGTGCCAAACTTAATTCCTTCTGTTTTACGACCAGCTTTAGCCGCAATACGAGACATAGCCTCTTGATTGCAGATGCCTCTTTCTCCAGATCTTGAATCGTAGAGATGGCTCCATTCCTGTAGGAACTGTCCTAGATCGGGCTTGTGATCATATACAGCAGAGTTGTTAGCAAGGCTTCTATGCCCTGAGCTTTCCCACCAAGGACCGGCCTTAGCCTTAGCCATCTCATGATCTGATACATCACTAAGAGAGATCAATGCTGATCGTCGAACTGCACCGGCAATAACAATCTCACCAATTAGGCATACAATATCATGTACTTCAATAGGCTTTAGCTTTCTACCGGCGCAGTTATAGAACAACTTAACGATGTATCTAAACAATCGCTCGAGGGGTTCAGGTCCGCTTGCACGACCACCAAAGGTCTTTAGTCTTGCTCCAGCAGGACGAACTAGGGATGTGTCCCATGTAGGATGCACTCCATCGTATAGATAATTAAGAAGCTTTCTAAGAGCCTCGGCCCAGCCTACTCGGGAGTCTTCAACCAGAATCGTATCATCATTTTTGTTAATCTCAGAAGGAATCTTTGGAAGCTGCTCTGTGTATTCTCTTTCACAAGAGAAGCCTACTCCTGTTCCGCAACATAAGATATACAACACCTCAGAAAAAGAGCGAGTGTCTTTAATAGGCAAGTAAGAGCAGTTGTAGAAAACGGTGTTGTCTACATCAGCCGCTGGACCCGCGCTCATCAAAGCCCTCATTGAGGGAAACACTTCTAGATTATTTGTGGCTTCTTTACATTTATTTAACGTTTGAGAGTAATCCGTATTGTCTTCTTGTCCTACTGAAAGATATGTATTATTATACACATAATCATAGTATCGGTTGACACATTCATCCCAAGTTTCTCGTCTGTTCTTTTCTTCAACCCACTTACAATATCGTGAGGTTACAATAAATTGTTGAAATAAATCCATTTCAGTGTTCATACATGTTCTTTCTTAATAAGATCGTCATAAAGCATTTTGGGAGTCCAAGCAAACTTGCTGGTCTCTATCCCAAACATTTTTAATAGTTCTGATGTAACCGTTACGCAGTCATTCGTTTCTCTGGGGTATCCTAGTATTCGGATAGGGAAGAACACATATGCAATTCCATATGCTAATGCCTTAGGGCAATGCGCTCCTTTGTGAACTCTGAGATTTTTAGTGTAATCAATCACGGAATCATATGGAGGGACGTTCGTGCATTCTATTGTTATGGTTTTCTTCAGCGTGTATTTATCCAGCTTAATAGGATCTATTCTCCAGAAATGTTTTCCCTCTCGTGTTTCATGGTGAACTCCATCTAAAGAAAAAGTAACATGAGAAAACGGATTTAAACACTTGTGAAAAAATAGTAGGTAATAGAAAATAAAGAAAGGCTGTAGTTTCTTATACAGTCTTCTGTTCAGTTTATTTTTTATTACAACGCTGTTATAAACACGCCTAGCTACGTTTCTGTTTTGTTTACAAAAAGAATTTTCATATAGTAATTTGTTGTATGAAAGAGAGTAGAAATTTACATCAACGGTTTGTTTATTCCTTACCCAACTATTGGACTCCATAGAATCACTTCCTCCTTTTCTTTATTATATTCTCCTTCTCTCAGAATACGTACACATCTTGCCATTGCAAGGGCAAATTCTTCCGGATCCATATCTACTTGTTTATTCTCAGGCCTTGTTTCTTCTTTGTACATCTCAATAATAGCTGAATCCCACTCTTCTTTAGGGGTATTATCGAGCATTTTTTCTGCCTTTTTAGGCCCAACTCTCCATAATCCGGGGATATTATCAGTAGAATCTCCTGTCATCCATTGGGTGTAGAAGAATCGATCAGCATCTTCCAAGGATACATGAACAGGAGACTCTTCTTTATCTGGATTCCAGTGCCATCCGGGGACACATCTTAAGTCTTTATCTATCGTAACAGATACTCCCTTTCCCGATGAAGATACCATTCCCATTAAATCGTCTGCTTCTAATCTGTTTACGCACTTAACCATATTAGATCCGCTGTATACAATCTCTAGGGCGTAATCAAGAGCATCAGGGGAATGAAGCTTATCCCTATGTGCTTTATAAGCAGGCCAAAAGTCACGGCGATAGTTTTTACTTCTTGGACAGGAAAAAGAAACAACAACATTTGATATTCCATCTGGAGTCCACATTTTTATATCATGTACAAGTCTATCTTCTAGTTCATCAATACCCTCGACATCAGCCCAATGGGCAGCTCGATAGGCTAAGATGTCTCCATCTAAGATTGCTAAATTAGGATACTCCATTAATCAGCTCCTTCAAGGAATTCTTCGTCTTCGTCATCATCTAACTCATCCATGTAATCATCAGGATCAATACCAAACTTCTCAAAAATTTCATCTAATATTTGAGAGACGTATTCAATTTTTAGTTGTGAATGACCTGATTGGGTAATCTTGTCTTGATCTTCTTCGTTAAGCATTCTAGTGCCTAACCACACCTCTGAGTATATTTCTACAACCGCTCGAAGATCTTCAAGGTTTCCGTCGTTTAAAAGAATTGTAGAAAATATTCCTTTGTAGTTGGGATCTTTGGCTTCAATGTTATTCGCCATCATCTCTGACTCATGAAATCTCCAGTCAGCATCTTGTTCATCAATCTCTCGTTCACCATTTGCTACGAAGATTTGAACAGCATCGAAATCTCTTCCCTTAGCTACTTCATTAAAGTAACGGCAATCGTCTACAATGATAACACGTTCCCAATACTTTTCTCCTCGTTCAATATCTTCGGCTTCTAGATTAATGATGTCTTGAATTTTTCTAGCCCATCTTTCTACCCAGTAGTCTGGATCTTCTGCTCTTCTAGAAGCGCCAATTGACTGGCAGTAGTTTCTATACTCAGTTGAATCTTTATCTTTAGTGTATCCTTTTTCCGATGCATCGTCTTTGATAGGACCAGCAAAGGGAAGAAAGACAGGCTTGAAACCGAGGTGATAAGCAAACTCAGAAACCATATGAGCAATGGTGGTTTTACCAACTCTTGCTCGTCCTCCAAACATTACCATTCGCATGATTCTACGTCCTTTCTCAAATTAACATCTTCTTCTTTAAGACCACTAATAATCCATACAAGGTATGCAGTCGAATAGATGCCATATACAGTTGGGTTGTATTCTCTTAGCTTTTGTGCTTTACGAAGCAGGAAGTAATTACAATCATACATTAGTGAGTCTCCGACCAGTTGTTGCCAATTTTGTATTCGCCATCTAATGGCATCTGTACTTTTAGTTTCTCACCAGCAGTAATGATGCTTTCAACACCGGCCCTACCAATGTCTTCGGCAATTTCAGCAGGACACTCCAATTGCCATTCATCGTGAACAGTAGCCATGAACTTCACTTCCTTTGTTTTATTTATTTTAGTATGTAAAATAGCCTGAGCCAATTTCATAACGATTGCCCCATCGCCTTGAAGCTGCACGTTTAAAGCAGCGTGTTCACTACGACAGGGTACTTCTCGTCCATCAAGTAATGTAATTGTTTTCTTCTTAGCTACCTGAAACTTTACTTCATCAATAAGTTTCTTCAACGCAGGCATGTTACGAAGAAACCTTTGTTTAAGTGTTCTTCCATTTTGCCCTGTGATTTTAGAAATCTTATCGTCACCAGCACCATAGATAAATCCATAAAAGAATGTCTTACATACAGCACGGCTATCAATACCTGCTTGAATCATGTTGTAATCATGGATGTCAGAACTTAGAATAACTTCTGCATACTTTCCATTATCATACTTTGCCATACGACTACCAAGCATTCTTGCTTCTAATCCTGAAGCATCAATACCTACCATGACATTTCCCTTAGTAGGTAGAAACAAAGATCTCATTCTAGGGTCTGAGTTTACTTGCTGAAGGTTAGGCTGTGACGCTGTCATTCTACCAGTAACAGTTCCTTGAGGATTTACATTACCATGAATACGACCGTCTCTAGAATTTGAAGATCTAGTACACCAGTCTTTTACTTGAGACTGCATTTTTGTAAGATCAAAGTAAGAAGCTAATTTAGCTGCTTCTGGAAAATCTAAAGACTTAAGTACATCAGAATCAACTTTAGGGTTTCCTTTTTCTGTCTTAGGAGACACCCACTTGTACTTGTCATATAGTCTTTCAGCAATCTGCTGACGAGAGCCGGGGTTGAAGATCGTGATCTTATCTTTAAGTCTCTTGCCTGTTTTTTCTGATACTCTTATTTCTGTTTTTGCAGGAAAGATACACCTAAGAGTGTCTTCAATCTCTGCTTTCTCTACACTTAATAGAGTATCAAGACGAGTGGCTTGTGTAAGATCAAAGGCTATACCATTCTCAATTTGGGTGGCTATGATGTCGGTTACAATATGTTCAAGAGTAATTGATTTATTGTACTTACTAATAAAGTTTTGTTGCGCCAGCCAAATTTTTTCGTTGACTTCAACATCTCTTATGCAGTAATCAATCATATCTTGAGATAATCTATGCCATCCTCCGTCATAGTCCATCTTTTTAAATCCAAGATGCTTACCCCAACAAGCCAAAGAGTTGCCCCCAAGAGGGTTCTGACTTTTTTCAGGATACATCATTCTCGAGACAATGAGAGTATCCAGTTTCCTAGTTCGTATAGGCCCGAAGAGACGTACAAGAACGGGTACATCATAGAGCGTAATATTGTGGCCGATAAGAAGATCGGCATTACGAAGAGCAGCAATGCCAGATTCCATATTAGTTTCAGTGTAAACATTGATTTCTCCTGTGTCTATGTTTTTAGTTACAAGGCAATGTACCTTGGTTACTTCTTTCTGTGGCTCACCTTTTTTATTGAGAGTGAGTTCATTAAGCCCATTGGCTTCAATATCAAATACAAGTTTCATAGTTTCATCCTGATTGTTAGGGATTACTCAACTGGTTCAAAGTGAATCTGTCCGTCTTCAGCAACGGCAAAGTCAATCTCCTTTGTCCTACCAGTAGTTCGGTCATAGAATAGACATGATGCCACTCCGGCTCTGCCAGTAAGACGATTCTTAAGTACTCGGATAGTAGTTGTATTAGCTACAACAGGGTTATCATTCTGGCGGTCACGCTCAAGGGCAATGACAGTGTTAGGTACACTGGCAAGTGAGCCAGAGCCACGAAGATCTTGTAGGGTAATGCGATCGCCCTCTTCATAGGCTTTCTGTGTCTTCTTAAGCTGAGACACTACATCGATACGAACACCAGTACGAGAGACTAGAGCGCGTAGTTCTTTCATCAGGTTGTCAATGATAAGACGCTCAGAGCCGCCGCCGTCGATGTCCTTCTCATTAGAGCCAGCCATACCAACAGCAGCCGCAGTGATATGATCTAGAACAATAACATCAACACCAAGAGATACAGCCATGAACTCCATACGGGCAGCAAGATTCTGTAGGGCATTGTTACCAAGGTGATCATAGATATAGAAGCTCGTGCCGGTGAGTCGCTCTCTAGCTTGAGCATACTCTTCATCTGTAAGATCATCTACAATTTCTACATCAACTGGATCCTTGCCCATCTTATGTCTAAGCTCATTCATTGTACGAGCAGCCTTGATAGCGCGGACTGGCTTGTTGATGAGGAGGCTAATCATATCTTCAATAGTTTCTTGAGGGGATTCCTCAAGCATGATAGCACCAACGGATCTACCTTCTTCAAGGTGGTGGCACATCATCTCACGTAGAATAGTAGACTTACCAGAGCCAGTACCTGAGGTCCATAGGGTAATCTCTCCTGATCGCTGTCCAATAAGGAAGTCGGTTAGCTTGTCATAGGGAAAGGCATAGACACGGCCCTCTAGTGCGCTAGTTTCTGCAACAACCTTAGAGACATGTAGAATCTCATCAGGTGAGTACAGAGGAGCTTGCCACGTAGCGTTGACTACGGCCTTTCCTTCGCCCTTGACTAGACACTCGTTAGCATCCTTGTAAGGTAGCGATGCAATCCTGCACTTACCGGGAGGCAGTAGCTCTGCAACTTCCTTGGCTGCTTCACGACCCGGCTCGTCTTGATCAAACATGATAACAACTTCATCGTAACTGGTAACAAACTCAAGGTTATCTTTAATAGACCGAGCAGCTCCCTTGGCACCAGCAGGGACAGATACAACAGGCCAGCTATTGTTGAGGAGCTGATTGACAGTCATGGCATCAATCTCACCCTCTGTAATAACTAGACGCTTGGCGTTGTTTGACTGGTTAGTCCACACGTTTTGACCAAAGAGCGGAGCATTCTTAGCTGAACCCTTCCAAAAGAATGTCTTATCAGGACCACGAAGCTTTTGTCCTACAATAGAAGTATCTCTGTAGTAGTTAGCAATGTGTACGTCCTTGCCGTTGATCTTGGCAATCTGATATCCATATATTCTAGCAGTCTTTTCTGTAATGCCTCGATCAGACAGAGCAGAGTAGGATCCGTTGTGAGGCTTGAAAGCAACATGTTCGTGTGAGTATTGAGTAGTCATTCTAGAGGATTCTCCTTTATCGTTTTCGTAATGTCCGCAACTAAAACAGTAACCACTTCCGTCATCGTATACAGCCAAGTTATCTTCTGAGTTGTCCCTACCAGCAGTGGCGCATGAAGGGCATTGCTTACGATTAACCAGTGTTCCCATGATTGTTCTCCAATATGTTTTTAATCTTTTTAAGTTCGCCGCATACCCAAGATCTAGACTTTCCTATCTTCTGTCCAATCTGATCTTGAGTATCTTTATTGATTCTCATCTTTACAATAATTTTTTGTTCGGGAGATAAAACTTCTAACAGTTCCCAAGAGTAATCATTAACAACTTCTTTATCTAAAACATAAGACTCTACATTAGTTTTTACGTTATGTCTTCTTAGCCATTTTCTGTCTGCTTGTTTTCTATATCCCATGTCATGCATGTAATCATACACAACGTCCTTCTTAACGGTAAAGTTAAGATATATTTCAACCTTAGTTTTTGAAGGATCAAACTTTTGCAATCGTTTCCAAGCATGTACTAACGCACAAGAATAAATTTCTTCGTTAGTCCATCTAGCACATTTAGTGGATAAAGAATAAGAAATCTTTTTAATCAAATCAGTATGTTCTTCTAACATATAATCTCCCTGTAAGAATACCCTCGCTCGGACTCGAACCGAGGACCAATCGGTTAAAAGCCGATTGCTCTACCAACTGAGCTACGAAGGCATTAGCTCTGGTATTTTTTATTTAACCATTGCCAAACAAAGCACACCAAAGACTAGAACATTTAGACTTCTTACCACATGGGCAAGTCTGAATATCTTCTGGATTTTTCTTAGCTCTATTGAGACCTCGTTCTACTTCTGAATCAGTAAGTAGAATTTGATAAGGCTTACCCTTGTAGGTAACAGAAGACTGCCAATAGTTCTTAGCTTCCTTAGCTGTCTTTCGATTTCTGTTCTTTTTTCTGCTGGAGTTTTCCATTTTTTAATTCCTTTTTTCCAAAAATTGCGTCATAATTATCTCTATACTGTTCTTCGTCTGTTTTTCGACGAACGCTTCCTTTGCCTGCCTGTTGGTGCCGCACTTGTTTACGGCTCCATCTACATTCACTATCCCAGTCTTTAACCATAAAACACTCCCGGCAGGACTTGAACCTGCAACCTGCGGATTAGAAGTCCGCTGCTCTATCCAGTTGAGCTACGAGAGCAGGATAATTCCCTCTCTCGTAGAGTAATAGATTTTATTAAATATTTCTAAACACCAAGGTAAACATTTGACACATGGTTTAGACATTCTCATTTGACCATACCTATTGTATCGAAAGTTTACAAGAGTAAGTTTACTTCGTTCATTAGTCTTTCGTAGTGCATCTAATTCAGAATGTAATTCATTGTATCTATAACCATATTTAGCAGCTAAGGGGTGAGTCTTCTGTTGATTAATTCCTACGGAAACAATTTTATTTCCTTTGCATATAATAGAACAATGTTTTTTAGTAAGGGGGTTGTTGATACAGTGATGCAATCCAATAGGAATAACATTATTCAACTTCAAGACTCACACCCTTGTTTATAGTGTTCAATATACAGGTCTGTCCACACCGGCATCCTGCTGGTAATAAGAAACTCAGCCGCTCTAATACTTCTTGTATCGACTAAATCCTTTTTAATGTGCCAATGAGAAAGAACAGTATAACAAGAAGCATTTGGAAATAAGTTTAACATTTTTGAAATCTCATCTACTATTTCTATTTTATCAGGGTACTTTTCTTTTAGTAAGGATTTAATTCTATCGAACACCGGATCTGGTTCTCCTTTTACAAAAGAAGATCCCCATCCGGGAACTTTGTATCCTTTAGATAAGAGACTATACGCTTCGGTAATAGGATTAGGAGAAGAAAGTAATTTATTTGTTTGACTAAGAGGAGCATGAATATTACCTAGTGTAAGTAATGCTGCGGGAACAGAAGAAAAGAAGTCTTTACCAAGCATTGCGCTTTGTATAATAGTAGTAGTACTTGCATTAAATCTTTTAGCAATTATCTGATGTACTAATTCTAGTTCTTTTAAAATCATAGTATCTCCTTGTAATCCTCAGGGCAGGATTCGAACCTGCGGCATGACGGCGATTATAAGTCACCCGCTACAACGCCTACGCAGCTTGCCTGAGGTAAACCTCCCTGCCCCTCACAGAGAGACAGGGAGGCGGATTGACGGTCCTGCTGGTAAGTTCAACAGAACCAAGGTAGCGACATCGTAGATAAATCTTCAAGGTAAGCAACACCGACTTGTAATCAACTGGCTTCAATTAATTAATTGTAAATGTATAGATTTTATGTCGTACCAATCAAACCAAATAGCTCCGGTGGGATTCGAACCCACACTGGATGGATTTTAAGTCCACTGCCTCTGCCAATTGGGCTACGGAGCCAAAGGAGCAGTAGACCCTTAAGCCTACTGCTCGGTAATACTTATTACAAAGTATCCCTCTTCGCCTTCAGCCGCCCAACCTTTAGAAGCATCGATAGAAACAATTTGAGAATCATCTATCCACAGTTTCTTATTTAAACAATCTAAGCAAGCTTTAATCCCATTGTCTACATCCCACTTAGGATAGTCAAACTTAGTTGTTTTAGGTTTTTTAACTTTCATACTTAAAGATACATGAAGCGGTCCTTCTATCAAAGGATAACTACCCTTAAAAACTTCATGAACAACTTGTATTGCATCTTCTTTAAACCTTTTGTAAGGCCCAGCATAGTAAGCGTGAGGCCTCCCGCCCCGACCCTTAGAGAGCCGGGGCCGGGAAGCCGCTACGGGGTTTAGGGGGAAAACCCACTCAAGGGAGTCTTTAGAACGGAAGGTCATTATCTGTAATGTCTTCCACATCTACCGAGGTTTCGTCTGTATGAATAGACGATTCCGTAGTAGCAGCTACAGGAGCCTTATACTCAGATCCATCAAAGCCTTCAGTCTTAGCAAATCCACCAGTATCTTCATATGGTTTCTTGTCAATAATCTGAACGCCGCTTAGGAATAGACTCATTGAAGAGTCTCGATCGAGAACCATAGGTGTCAGCTTGAGCTTAACCTTATCTCCACCGAACGCAATTGCTTCAGTCTTCTGAGCATTTGCATCGTAACAAGGAAAGATCTCTTGTCCCTTCTTAGTGAAGGAAGAAGTCTTGGCCTTGATAAGAGTAACACCTTCATCGGTAGTCCTCATGCCGTTAATCTTAGTAGCACTAAACTCAGTCTGAAGCTTATCAAGCTGAGACTGAAGCTCGTTATCAACAACAACAGTGATGTTATGATTTCCGGGCTTACCAAACTTATCATCAATCTTGTGTAGGAATGCCCACTGAACGTCGAGGGTTCCGGTAACAAAAGTAGCTGGCTTATTCTTCGTCATCATTAGTATCTCCTTCATGAATTTCTTCTTTATTATCTTTGTTGGCCTGAACAATTAGGCCGCTTACATCATCTTTAATACGTCTTGAAATCTGTTCTAGTGAATCAGCAAGACTCGCTAGATATCCTAGCACAACATCCAATCCAATCGCTGGGACATTTTCTTCAGTTGTTTCTTCTTTAATCTCTTCTGTAATACTTTCCATTAAACTACTCCTTCCTTCCATATCTTATCGGTTATTTCGTATTCAAGTTTCAAAGCTTCTTCTTCTCCGTCGCCTTCCCATTTTCCTGTAACATATTGTTTAACATGAATCATTTCATGAACCAATGATGCAACAAATTCTCTTAACTTTTGATCGGGATGTACTTCTATTTGATAAGATTTAAATGCCATTTCAAAATCTTCTTCGCAAGTTGCCCAACAATCTAAATCTTCATTAAGAGAGAACACAACATAAACACTTTGAATATCAAATTCAACTTGACAATACTCTATTACATCATATGCAATTGAATGAAGACTAGTAGTAGACATCATAGATCCATAAGCTCCAAGTAAGGATGTCCATCAATCACTACTCCACAAGAAACAATAGGCTTCTTTGTAAAGTTAGCGCCATAAGACATAGCTGTGTGATTAATATCAACACCGCATCCTACATTCATTCCGAAGAGGCGAGTATTAGGGCCAGCCAGCCAATTAATACTAGCAATAGAGTGGCAATGACCGCTGACTGTAGACATTGCTCGGGATCTCGCTGCATTAAAGGAAGGATACTGTCCACCAGCCCCTGTCCCATGATAATAGAATACTCCATCAATTTCAAATGAATACTCCCATTCCCATCTAGGTGTTTGATACAACTCAGCATAATCTCTCAAGTACATTTGAGGAATTCCTACTTCACTACTAAGTCTCATGACTCTCTCGTCATGATTACCAATACACACTACAGCATTAGGACATAGTCTTTTCCATTTAGCCATCTTTTCAAATGCTTCTTGAAATTCTTCTTTTGCATTTTTAGATTCTACATGCTTCTTATGAAAAGAAATACTATGGTGATCTAAAACGTCGCCAATAAATACTGTAGTGTCTGTTTTATATTTTCGCTTTATCTTTTTTATAAACTCAAAGTACCCTGCTTTTTCAGCGGGTAAATGGAGATCTCCAATAACTAATACTCTACTCATTATTACACCTCACTGATTCCATCTTCTTCGGTGGTAGGAACAATCAACTGTAGATTAAAACCACTGGATGGAGATACTTGTTCTTTCAAGAAAGAATCAAATAAATTTGTTGTAAATATTGCCATCATCTGTCTGCAATTAAACTCAATACACATACTTGTATCTTGAAGTTTTGCTAACTTTACAGCCTGCGTTAAAGCAAGCTCCATTTCCCCTTCATTTTCAACATGTAGACATCCCATCATTTTCTCCCTTAAGCGTTGTGCAAGTAATTATCATTCCTTTTGGAATAACGTTTACACTACCTGTTTCTTCTAATCCTAATGTATCTGTCACCGCAATAAATTCTTCTGTTTCGTTTAATACAAAACCAATAGTATGCATAAGTGGAGGAGCAGAATGACAATACTTCATAGTATCTTCTGCATACACCCACTCCGGTCCCCCGTGAGTAGCTGCGTCTTTCCATTTAATCCAGACTAATTTAGGAGAAGAGATAATCTGATTTAAGAACTCTAGAGATTTCGAATCCTCCTCTTTTGGGGACAGAGGGGAGTGTAAGGCCCGAGTTTGTCTCGATCTCTTCCTTAAATTTTTGTAGTTGGTTTTCTTCATGAATATTAACAAATTCCTCTCTAGTTATGTCTCTCATTCGTTGTACATAAGGAGCATGTACTCCATAAGAGTCATGAATAAATGATAGCATAAATATTCCTTCTTTTAATAGACGGTAAATAACCAAGAACATATGGGCTGCGTCTAATGAATGAATATAATTTGGAGCAATACTTAAAACAGCTTTTCTTATATCTACGTCTTCTGTATAAGTGTAGAAAGTTAATTCTTTGTGATTGAATAGGGAAGCTAAACTTCTTCTATTTTTTCTCATGTTGTATGAATGCACTACCTTAAAGCCACTGGGTGTCGTGTATTCTATATGTTTATTAGCATTGCCTAAAACAGTAGCACATTCTTTTAAGAAGTCTTTACCTTTATTAGGCATCTCTAATGTTTGAGACAGAGAAGATTGAATAGCTCTTGCAAGCTCAACTACAGCTCCACCCCGCTTGTCTTTGTCTACCCAATCAAGATGACCTTCTGATTTAACATATTTTTGAATACCATAAAATGTAAGTCCATAAGAATCACACATGGTTGGTCTTTTTGTGACCTCTCTTTGAATACCATCAGACCAGTAATCTAAAAATACACTGTACCAATCTACAGTATCTTTATTATCTTGGCAAACTTCTGTAGTTCTTTCTGCTACAAAGCCGTATAGATCTTCTGGTGATTTGTTATCGTTCAGGTTCGTGAGTGTGGCTGTCAAGGAATCGCGTGTTATGCCAGCCCAGTGTTGAGTACCATTGCATTTTCCATCAATGTGTACATCAATCTGAGTAAGTCCATCGGTTCTACATAGGTCAAAGATTACTTTCAACCTAGTAAAGGATGGGTTCTTTTTCTTTTTATCTGATAGCCACTCTTTATTAATATAGGGATCGTTATTGATAGCACGAAACATTTCAATGTTTTCGTCTACCCATTTAACTCGTTCTCCTAAACTAAGTTTATCTTGATCAAAGAGATTAGCTAAATAAACCTTTAGCCAAAACAAACCTTCTTCAGTTTGTTCAATGGGTTCAGAAAACTGTATCAAAGATAAGTCAAAGTCTGATCCTTGACAACAAAGAAGCTCACAGGTTCCATACCCTCTGCCTCTAAAGTCTAAAGTATATGGCATAAAGAAAAATAATTCTTTACTTAATTGGTCAGCTAAATCTAATCGCACTAACATCCTAGCACGTTTCTGTTCACCTTTAAACCAATCACCCCAAGCTTCTTCTTTACGCTGACACCACTTAGCTTGATCTTCTTTTAGTCCTTCTTTAGGATATTCTTCTTGATATTCAAATCCAGAAAAATCATAAGCAGGAAGATTTCCTAACTTAGTATTAGACTTAAACAAGTTAGTCATTACTTCTAGGACTTTTTTGTTTACCGTCCATTCAGTATTTCCCATAGCATTTAGTCCTTCTAATACTAAAGGAGAAGGCTCAGAAAACTTTTGTTCTCTTCTTTCTTCTCCATAGTAATTAGAAAGAAATCTATGGACTACTTCTTTTCTAAGGTATGGTGTAAGATATCCTCCGCTCCGCTCCATTGTATGGGGAACAGGAGGAACAAGCATAGGTCTAAAGATTAACTCAGTAGTCTCTAGACTCTTATGTCTTTTATATAATTCTTTGATAATCTTTTGATCTAAAGATACATGGAGTTTTTTTATCCATCGCTTTCCAGATTTTTGTATTACTCTAGAAGTCTGAACAACACTACTCTTTTCTGCAATACGTAACATGTGATGACCAAAGTCTTCTTGTTGCTTCAATGTCATCTTAGGTATTTCAGATACTTTATTAACAAAAGCTAAACATCTTTTAGGAGACCAGTTCTTTACAAACTTTGATTGTCTTTCCCAATCTCCTTTGAAATCTTTTTTAGCTTGTTGATAAGTTACAATAGCTACAGCATCTTTAGCAATAGATCTACATACTGTTTGAGCTAAGGGAGGAGAGTGAGGGAACGTATCATTTTTAAATCCAAAGTATCCGTTAGATAGCCAGCATTTAATTAAGCACCTTACTGTTAGGTCTGCCATTTTTCTGGCACCTAAAACAATTAAGGGATGAACCCATGCCGGAGTTTTTTTACATGCAGTTGTTTTATCAATCCACTCTTGATAGAAAGGCTCAAGGTGTTCAATTGCAGAGTCTAACAATTGCTGCTCTGGGATACCTTCATCTGGAGCGCGAGTGTACTCTTTCCAGTACTTGTCCTTGCCGCCCATCAGCATAGCTTGTTCAGCTTGTAGCTGCCGGTCGGTACGGTCCTCTTGTTCTTTAGATGAAAGTGTATCCCAGAGCATTGCAATGTCCTCTACTACTCACCCAATTATTCGGGTAGAGTTGTTAAGAATGTCAGACAGACAAAGCCATCTTCATAACTTGGCTAGAAGAATCCGCAGCCTTGCCAATAAGGTTGTTATGAATGCGGCTATTATCTGACATCTTACGACCTCGACTACCTTCACGGTGCTGAAGCCAGTTAGTTACAGCATTAGCAGCAGTCCAAGCGGTAGGCCTGAGACCATGTTCTGATCTCTCACTATCAAACAACTGAGACCATTCAGCGAAAGTTTGAGCAGCCTTGATAGTAGAACGCTCTTCCTTATCAGTAATAGGATTAGCAGTGAATGGTTCCTGAAGCTCAGTGTATACCCTAACCCAGAAGTTCTGGATGTCGGCGGTATTCATAAACTTACTATTAAGAATCTGAACCTTGTCTTGGAACATGCTGCCGGTTTCACGGAATCTCTTGAGAGCGCGGCGAAGATCAGCGATCTTCTCTGTCATCTCTCCAGTATGCTTAATACGGTAGAGATTACGACCACCCTGTGAGAGAGCCATATTCAAAGTGTTAGCACAAACAACCCGAACACTAGTCGGAAGGCCACTGAGCGAGAGGGTTCCGTTGTGGCTGTTAAAAAGCCCAAGATATTGAGTAACACTATCATTTTCACTACCAACATCAAAGGTATCTCCTCGGAGCATGATATAGATCTTCTTGTTATTGTCAAGACTACCTGCGGTTTCTACCTTAACATCAGCACCAAGCTCATAAGCAATATCAAACAGTTCCTCATTTTGAACAACCTGATAGCTTGGAGAGACAAGGCCAAGAATATCACCAGTATCCTGACGGACAGTAGCTACATTCTTAGTGCTGATAGCATCGTCCATATAACCTTCTTCGTTTTCGTACTCAGCAATGATACTAGGAGACTTCACAACCTTCCAGTCAAGACCCGAGAGACGTAGAGCCTCAGCAGGAGACGGAGAGTGTTCAACAACAGTACCAAGACCGTGCCAAGCAGGCTGACCATTAGCGTACATAGCGGTATCATTTTCATACATTTCGTGTGACATACTTTATTTTCCTTCTGTAATCTTATTTACATAAAAACTAAGGGGATACCAATCAGATCCTTTTCTGATCCATCCACTATTATATTCGTCAATTAATTCTTTACTTTTCAATTCCTTTACCATCTTCTGTTCATTGGATAGTTCAGGACAATTCAGACAATCTATTCTAGGCCACCCACAATTACATAGCAATTGCCTGCCAAGATGTGGGGAAGAGGGGTCTGATGATTTCTCCAATTGATTTAGCGTAAGCTTGTATTTCCGATTGAGCATGAGAGTCCGTCCTGAGTTTATAAAATCTAGCGTAAGCCGCAAGGCTACCTGTCCAATACCATGTTGTCATCATGCCCTGAGGCAGCACGAACCTAGCTTGCTCCGGACACACACCCTTAATAATCATAGTGTTATAAGCAGCCAATCCTAATTGACATGCTTCTTTATATTCTTTAGTAAGAGTAACATAAGTATCGCCATCAAACCTATCCCCACTACCTTGTTTAATATTTCCTTCTGGTTTTTGTTTCCATAAAGGAAAGAAAAATTTAGGAGTATTCTTAACGTATCGTCTAGAGATTTCGTTCTCAACAAAGCCTTGCTTATGTTTAAAGAACTGAGTTCTGATAGGAACAGGAGCCGTTATCCTTAGTGTAATAGATGTATGAGCAAATGGTGTCCAATGGCTGTGCGTAGCCAAGTATTTAATTAGCTTAACATCTTTATCACTAAGCTTGTGAAACTCTGATTCAGGAGGGACATGCCCAACGAATCGACTCATAGCTTCTCTATCAATCTCCCATTCAGATTCTTTATCATGGGATACTCTAGCAGCATTGACTACAGACAAGTCTGTACCCATGTGATCAACATACTCTACATCATTCGAGATCATCAGGTGGTTCCATTCCATCAAGTTCTTGGATTACAAGCTCAATAACAGAGTTACTGTAGGCTCTCCAGACTACATCCATACCATTAAAGATTTCTACATCATACCTCTCATAGTCTTCTGAATCAAACGAGCCAATCTCTTCGCCATCTTCATCATACACAGTAAAGTCTAGGATATAGTAATCAATCCATTCATAATCCCACTGTTCTCTAAGACCAAAGGCATGATCAAAACTATTATCAACGTGTTGCCATTCAACTTCAACCCTAGCATTCACAACTCTTGTCTTACCGTTGTGATGCTTAAAGTCGAGATCATCGAAATCATGTACAGTTACAGTTTCCATTAGCTTACCCAATCAATATCACCAGAGTTTTTCTTAGTCTTAGGTTCTGATTTTTTATCCACAAAGAGATCCCTAAGAGTTTTCTTACAGAACATTTTACATACAGGAGTATTGTCAATATCAATTCTATTTGTTTTACAATAACGAATCCATTCTTCATACAAAGATTCTGTCACCGCCTCAAGAATTACTTTCTTCGTAGATCTTCCCATGCTCTCTAATACCTTTCTCAATCTTATGAGTAATAGTTGATAGGTCCAGCGCCAAATCATTCAGGTGTCCCAGTGCTTTAATACTGACATCTTCTCCTGACCATATATAAAAGAACCACTCGTGCTGTCCTTTAGTTACTTGCACTACGTCATCAGGCAATCCCTGAAGAGGATCCTTGGAATCTGTAATAAAAATTCTCATGCTTGTTCCTTTTTAACAAGAGGGAAAAGTTCATACTCATGTCCATACTCAAGAGCAGGAATATGAGCAATGTAATCTAATGCTTCTTTATTAGAATTAAAGGGACCATGTAATGATATCCCTTGTTTCATGTTACCCGTTACTATCACCCAGTTCTTGATCTTCGCACCATTGTAGCCACTCAGTGTAGTGTTCTGATCGTACATCAAAGTATTCATATCTAAGATCTTTATCCAGTTGTTGAGGAGATGAAAGGGAAAGCCACAGTTTATGATCAAGGTGATCTACATCATTCGACATTTTAGTCATCCTCTTCTTCGGGTTCATAATTATCTACAAACAACTCTACGGTTTCTTTAGTCAAGCAAGGGACGCTAAGTCTAAAGTAATTCTCTGCAATTGATACCATATCCCAATGAAAGTTATCATAAAGATCAGTCAACAGGTCATCAATATCTTCGATGCCATCAAGCTGATCTCCATAGTCTTCACGAAGGAGATCAGTAATAGCATCTTGAAGTTCTTGTTCAAGGCATACAACAGTAGTCATAGTAATTAATCCTTTACGAGAGATTTAAGGGCATCAACAAACGTGTTATCATTAGCATCAGTAATCTTGGGACTGTAATAGTCACAGACATTTAGTTCAAGCTCAGGACATTGATGATGCAGGATAGCAAACCTATCATGAATATCTTGCAAGTCGCCTAGAAACTTAGCGTTTTCTTTGTTGGGTTCCATGTAAATATAACGGAAGATTTCTCTACCAATGCTTGTAGTACACTGCATCGAAGAGTCATCATTAAACTTATCAAAGAACTTGTCAGAGTTGTGTGACTTGTTTACTAAAAAACCAATAGCACAATAAGAACATTCTACATTATCTTTTTCATACTTATACTTGCATGTCCCGGTGAAGGAAATACCAAACCTTTTCTTTTGTCGTACATAATGGTCAATAATAAGGTTTACAATACGTTCTTTAGTCATCTTCATTTAGCTGTTCCTTACGAATTCTTTCTTGTACCCAATCAGGGAGTTCTCCATACTCTTCCCAAAACTCCGCCCAAGTCTCAATAGCTGTATCGTCTAAGCCAGAGAGATCCTCATTTTCTTCATCATAATTATCTTCGTTTTCTGGATCTAGATATTCTACCATCATGATTGTATTCCTTAACTTCATAATTTTGAGATACAAAGTTTTTCTTAACGTCTTTCTGCGCCGCAGCAACAGAGGGATATAACATAACAGAATTGTCGCTGTCTAAAACCCAGCTAGGTTCTGTTAACGATTTTTCATCTACACACCACAAAGCATATTTAAGTGCCATCTTTTAATATCTTCCTGATTTTATTTTTAGCTAAAGTTCTTCGGGAATGCAAAGATACTTTAGAACATCCCATAGTTTTAGCTAAGTCATCATCATTTGTATTCGTATATCCTTGATACAAAATCCACGCACTGTTATCGCTAATGTGATCATCAATAATATTATATATTGGTTTAATATCTTCTTTGTATGACTCATCTTTTTCAGGAGCCGCAAAGAATAAATTTTCTGTGCTTTCTCCGTCTTCGGTAATAGGAAATTGTTTGTCTCTAGTTACAAAAGATCTGTCAATGCGTTTGATCTGAAAGTCTTGTCTATAACAGTCAATAACTCTTCGTCTACACCCGCTAATCCATTGTTCTAAGTTTCCCTTAGATGGATCGTAAAGCCTAGAATAATTCTCCATAGCCCATACCCACAAAACATTAATTCTTTCGTTATGTTCATATCTAGGAGTTTTATTTGCTACAAAATTTTCTTTTTCTAATACAGATTTAACTGCTGTATATATTTTTTCTTCAAGACACATTTTTACCTCTGTGGCTTTCTACAAAGATATCACCTTTTACTCCTAGCTTCCATGTACGCCCCGAAGATAGATAAGCATAAGTATTTCCTTGTTTTAAGTTTACTGTTAAGTTTTTAGTTTCGTCGTTTTCTTCTGTAACTTTAGTAATACCAACCATAGGTAAACTATGGGCAGAATACTTCTGTGATTCTCCTAGAATTTTATTACTGTTTACTTCTAGATGAAACTCAGAAACAGATGACGTAAACCAGTTAGCGAAATCAGGAAGACTTGTGTATAAAATTCCATCATACCTATCGCCTGTATCATCAAAAACCTGTACTGTAAGTGATTGATGTGAATTATTTTTATCGCAATTGCAGCCCATTATCATAGACCTCCTATGTAAAATATATCGGTTATATTCAACTCCGCTGCTCGCCACACTCACTTTTCACACTCATCAACCACACTCAACGGCCTACACCGAATTTCTCCGGTGTAGGCCGAGCTTAAACATTACATACGCGCCACTGTATGTAGGGAGCAGGTATAGCCACCTGTCAGGGTTTTAGTTGCCTCTATAATTCCTATCGGTGCTAGGCTCTCCAGCAAGGTAGTCTTGAGTACCTTGTGCTAGAGCTTTCATGTCATCGCCAATACCAGCGATTGTATTACAGCCGCTCATGAAAAGGAGGCACCATACAACCAAGTTCATGATAATAATATACCAGCACACCCTACAAAAACTAAATCCACTGTTCCATTTACAAGTACTCTTGTTACACTTACTAAACATAATCAACCCTTCTTGTGGTATCGCCATGTACTATCTTTTGATAGTGCTTCTTTGGCTTTTACTTTACTTAACGTAATCTTTAACTTCGGATCTCTAGCAGATACAATAACACACATGTGTTCTTGCAACTTATAGGAGCTTTTGAGATGATTCCCTTTATTTGCTCCTGATTTAAATATTCGGCCCTCGGGCTTGCTTTCTTCACGGGGATTGAAGAAGACTTGTCTCGCCATTACATCATACCTCCACGGGTAATGAGCTTGATTGTATCGAGTAGAGCATTGTTATCGTCCTGTAGCATAGAATTCTCACGCCGCAGGGATTCGTTATCGTGTACTAAAGCCTGAACAGCGATCCGTAGATCGTCTTGGCTTTCGTTAAGCTCACTAATAGCTTCCTCTAGTTCATTCATCGCAGTCTCCTTCTGGATAGTAAGGTTCAGTCTGTAGTGTAGCCTCTTCGATAGTGAAAGCCTCTACCCCACCAATTTCGTGTCTGAGTTCCATGCCTTGATGCAACGCCCACATACCGGCTTCCTCACGAGTCTCGAATAGCTCTAGTCCCGGCTCTCTATCGTATCCCCATCGTTTGCGGTCAACATGATAAACAATTGTATAAAACGTTTTCATTATATGCTCCTGTTAGAAAATGCGTGATCGTTTTACACTATAGATATGCGCATCCCATCTATAGGTAGTGGTACTGGCCTTCTACTTTATAAAGGAGGCCCGGATGTTCATATTCTAGATTTTGACTCTCGGTTCTAGTAAACCTCAGCTATCCTCTAATAGGGTATTACCCTGTCAACCATACTGTTATTTGTTGGCCTATAGCTGGCCCTCGCGAAAGCCTCGCACCGGGTTTCCCCGATGCGAGGACTATCCTTACATATATATAGAGTGATGGGGTGTACCACTAGGCTGTCTCCGGGGTTATCTCCCCATACATTGCCTAGCCAGTGCTTTATACCGCCTCCAACGGTCATCTCACGACACCTATACGTGCCGGTTTTTTTATTTACTGCTCGTCTTACAGGGTTGACTCCCCACTATCCTATCACAGGAACGAGACTTTTATCTCTACATATGCTCCGGATCTAGCCTTTCCCGCTTACCTCCGAGTTTCTTGAGACGAGAGAATAGATACTCGGCTCTTTCGTCTCCCCCTCCACAACACCAGTCACATCCATCCAACTCACGATCCATTCGATCAAGTTCCTTGTTGATCCAAAGGCATTCGAGAGTTGTATACTGAGCATCATTCATTTATCATTCTCCACTACAAAGTATGTGTGCATACCTTTAGCTATGTCGCCAAGATTCTCTATGGTGATTTTCATAAACTCTTCCGCTTTAGCT
>TARA_R110001592_G_scaffold232050_1_pt1 | contig 50569 bp, 48 predicted proteins | sample TARA_R110001592 | Tara Oceans TARA_R110001592 (sample SAMEA4398387) | marine metagenome | biome: Polar Biome; feature: [SRF] surface water layer (ENVO:00010504); material: water (ENVO:00002006), including particulate matter (ENVO:01000060) such as... | depth 5 m | reverse complement strand
AATGGGTTAAAGATAATACGGCTTAGTTATCTGGGTCAGCCCCTAAATTTATTTGGTCGGGGCGGCCGGATTTGAACCGACGACCACTACACCCCAGAGCTTTTCTAAGCATAACATCTGCACACCTCCCAGAACACCCAGAACACCCAGAAACAATTTTTTTGATATTTTTTATTTACTTTCAATGGGTTACATAATATAAATCTGTTCCAGTACGTTTCTAGTCATATCTAGAAAGAGAAGAAAAACGTTAAACCTCTGTAACGGGGGTTGTCACGCCAACTCGGACACAGCTATGGCTAAACAAAAAAACAGCGACTACCAGATACTCTGATAGGTAACCTCAAGCCCGAACAAACAAGATATAAGGTCTGGGATTCCAACATGAATGGCTTATTAGTTGAAATGGACTTCCCAGGGTTTGCTAGACAGTTACTGTCTCTAAAAAATACGCCTCTTCGAACTTAGCAGGCGATACGCCACCTGTATGCGAATGTCGCTTTACAGGATTGTAGAACATCTCTATAAAATTGAATATCTCCCCTTTGGCTTCCTCCCTAGTCGAGCATATCTTTCGTTTGGTGACCCGCTTTTTAAATGTCACAAAAAAGCTTTCAGCGACGGCATTATCATGACAATTACCACGTCGACTCATCGACGGTATTAACTTGTGCTCGTTCATGAATGCCAAATAATATTGTCAGGTGACGTAAATAGATTAGATGACTGTGCGCTACCAGTTAGCTTTCTGCATTGCTCACAATGACAAAAGAAAAAATTATTAAAGTTATCTTCAAGTGTGAAGGAAACGTCTCCACAGCAACAACTACCGGTAATTATATTCGCCATAGTAACCTTCATGTTGAGTAAATTATTGTATACATAACGCTTACAGCGGCAGAAAAAAAGAGAATATTTTGTGCCGCGACTCCCTGCACTTGTTATTGGGCAACTCATGATGAAAAACGGCCAACAGTAAGAAATACACCAACAATCATGAAAGCTAAGCCTCCTACACGCTGACCAGAAATTGAACTTTGCAGGGCGCCCAATAGCCCGAAGTGGTTAATAATAGTCATCGAGAGCAGCTGCCCTAACAGAACTAACGAAATGGCATTAGCAACACCGAATCTTGGTATAACCCATGTAATGCTGAGAATATAAAATGCGACAAACAGACCTCCCATGTAAAAAACTATGGGAATAGATTTTCCAACGGGAGATTCAGGAATACCACCCGACAAGAATAAATAGATCAGTGAAAAGACGGCACCCACTATAAACAAAATGGATGTCGCTAACGCTGGACTATCAAGCTTTGACCCCAAGCCACCATTTAAAGCCGCCATAACAGGGATCCCAAACCCTGCGACACACATTAAAAAAATATAAAAGGCGGGGTGTTCTAAATAGTTCATTGATATTATTTCTTGATTGATGTGTTCGCAGCTTTAGATAATGGGTAGTTTAGGTTTTTTCAGTTGGCGATGTCGATGCTTGCCTGCGCAACTCAGCGACTTGCTCAAAGCCAATACCCCAATTATCGGTATTAACTTCCTCGATAATGACAAAGGTGGTTGCCGGGCTTTTATTAAGTACGTCCACCACTAATTTTGTGGCTCCTTTGATCAGGGCTTGCTTTTGTTCGCTGGTTACACCTTCATCTGTTACTTTAATATTAATATAGGGCATGGTTGATTCCTTAATGGTTAGGGTTCTAGTGGTACGGTTACGAATCTATCGCAGCTTTATTCCTGCATAGCCCCTAAGACCTGCTCGAAATAGTTAACCGATTTTGATCCGGAAATCGGCGCGCTATCATTAATAATAAAGGCAGGAATATTCGGCAGCGCTAGCTGCTGAACACGCTGCTTTTTATACAGTAGTTGCTCATCGACAGCACTCGAATACAGCACTTGTCTCGCCTTTGAGCTATCAAGACCTAATTGCTCGACGAGTTCTAAAAGTACTACCGGGTTACTAATATCCAAGCCGTGTTTGAAATAGGCGTCTATCAAAAGCTCATTCAGTGCTTGCTGACTGCCATAGCCCTCAGCCCAGTGGATCAGTTGATGCGCCTTATTACTGTTGTAGTAATGGGTGCGCTTAGTGAAGTCGATGTTCACATCCGCCGACGACGCCACTGCCATAAGATTTTCTTGATAATCGAGTAACTTAGGCTGCCCCCATTGGTGCCGACGCTTAAAATAATGATCGATTGCCTCGCCTCGTGTACTCATATCGGGGTTAAGCTCATAGGGCAAGAAATGAAAATCAGCTTCAATGTCTAGCCGTTGAAGTGCTTTTCTCATATGGCTATACCCTATCGGGCACCAGGAGCAAACCACGTCGTGAATCATTTCTATCTTTAGCGTTCCCATCATCACTCTACTTGTAAATCAGTGTACATTTTTGTGACTATTTTCCACTGTCCATCTTCTTTGAGCAGCCCTAGGAAATCGATATAACTATGCTCAAATAATGGGCATTCCAGTTTTACCATGGCCTGGTCTTTGATGACCTCAATCGACAATAACTTGAATCCATAAGACCTCCCCTGCTGCGAAGGGTCCGGACGACTGGCGACCGCCGACAGCCATTGCTCGAGACTCCGGCGCGAGCCCGGTGCTTTCAAAAACACATCGGCGTGAAAAATTGCACGCAGCTTTCCAACATCACCATAGTGCAGGCCGTCAAAATAGTCCTGCACTATGGCGCTAACTGACTCGAAGTCATCGACAGAGGTCATGCGTTTAGTCCTACCTCAGGCGGCCGACTGGGTTTGTTCAGCTGCAACCGAATGCTGAAAACTCGGCATTGCCTGCACCGCATCCAACATTCGTGATGTGTTACTGCCTTGCGTAATCGTGACAGGGTATTTTGCACCCCAGCGGAAATAACCTGCGAGCATGATATCGGCAGCTGAAGCTCGCTCACCGCCAAGAAAGTCTCGTCCTGCCAACTGTTGCTCAACAACCTGCCACAACGCATTTATGGCCTCGGCAGCGGCATTAAACGCAGCTTGCTTAGCGCCCATATCAGTAATGTGCTTAGCGATAAAAAACAAGCGTCCATAGGCGGGATGCATCGTGGCATTGGCAAATAAAATATCTTCGATTGCCTGTTTACGGCCGGGGCCACTAGTGGGCAGCATGGCGCTTTTATGTTTATCAAGCAGGTGCAGCAAAATGGCTGCGCCTTCTCGTAACGTACTGTCGCCATCAATAAGTACTGGGACACTACCGACGGGATTGATGTCAGTGAAATGACTCAGTTGTTGTACGTCGACAAGTTCAACGGGCTGATCCAGCTCATGCAAGACCACTTGTGTTGCTAGCGAACAGGCGCCGGGTAGGTAGTAAAGTGTGTACATATTTTTCTCCTGGGGGTTCATAGTGTTTAAGTAAATAGACGCTGCTTCTGGTCTTGCAAGCAGCGATGGAATGAACTATAGATCTTTTTATTGTCTCTATATACGACTATAATAAGAACTTTCTGTTCTCAATTTGGAAACATTATGATTGTATTACCCCACCTATCTCTCTGCGTATCAATCGGGCAAAGGCTTCATTGATGGATAAGCTACGAGCGATTCGCTTGTTTGTCAGGCTGGCAGACCTGGGAAGCTTTACCCGAGTAGCCGAGCAGACCAATTCTTCGAAATCCTTGGTCAGCAAAGAGATCAGCCGTCTTGAAGACGAACTGGGCGCGCGCTTGCTGCATCGCTCAACTCGTAATGTTCAGCTGACTCATGTTGGCGAAGGTTATTTACAACGGGCTAGGGAGATATTGGCAAAGCTCGATGACGCTGACAATTTTGTAGAAGATCTCCAGCAGCATCCTCGTGGCAAACTAAAGATCAATGCACCCATGGCGCTAGGTATTACTCACTTATCATCCTTGTTTGCAGATTTCATGCGGGTTTATCCCGACATTGAATTGGATGTTCACCTCGGTGATGAGAGCGTTGACCTAGTGAAGGAAGGTTTTGATTTAGGGTTCCGCGCATCGAGCCGTCCGGTTGATTCGAGCTATGTTGGCCGTCCGCTGGTCGATTTCAGCTACCGAGTTCTTGCCTCGCCCCAGTATCTTGAAACGCACCCCGCCATTACCCTGCCGCGAGACTTAAAAGATCATAATTGCTTTGTGTATAGCTACTTTCAGGGCAAGAACGTCTGGCCGATAGAAGATGGTATTCCTATTCAAGGGACACTGCGCGTTAACAGTACGATCTTTATGATGGAGGCAATTAAAATGGGCCTCGGCATTGGATTTATCCCGGACTTTGTCTGTCGAGAAGCAATGGTGAAAGGCGAGGTTATTGAAGTGCTGCCGGATTCGAAAAAAACCAGCCTAACACTCTATGCTTTGTATCCTGCCCGACATCTTGTACCGGCAAAACTCGTTCAGTGTATAGAGTTTCTAGATGGCTGGTTTACAGATAAACAGTGCGGTGAAATCATGGGTAACTTGGCAACATAACGACCAAATCAGCGGCGTGATCTTGTACCACTTCCGTCTGCATTTGTTTGTTATGTGGCAAGTGAACATTGTTCGAGCAGAACCGCTAGGTGGTAAAAGCAGACCCTCAAAATTCTAGCTTCAGCGGCGACCTGCAGCCAATGGCGGTCGTTCCTAGGCAGTGCTAATAATCAGTAAACTCCGACACCATGAAATCAAAGACTCGTCTGATTCGAAGGTTGGTTCTCAATTCATTGTGGGTAACTAGCCACAGATCCATGGTGATCAGAGGAAGATCCGAGATAACGACACGTTCTACTAGCGGCTCATTATCTCCAATTTCTTCTACTGTGGCACTAATGGCCATACCTTGTTTGACCAATTCCCACTGAACAAGATGGCTATTTGAAATAACTGGAAAATTCTGGCTGGTCAGACTAAAGCCCTGCGAACTGAGCAACGTCATCAGACGGCCTGGTTTCTCAGTATCGATGAAGTTCGCCTTGTTCAACTCGGCGATCGATCGAGGATTTCCGAGTTGTTGCAGATAGCTTTTGGCTGCGTAGAGATGACCTCGAACACTGCACAGTCTTTTTACAATCAACTCCGGCTGTGTTGGACGGAGACTCCGGATAGCAATATCAGCCTCTCTTCGACTGAGGTCACGCTCCTCGTTAGTTGAATATATCTCGATCTCGATACCGGGTTCCGTCTCCCGCAAGGCTTTAATCATGGGTGGCAGAATAAACGTGGAAAAGAGTTCGGAAGCGGTAATGCTTACCTCGCCCTCGATCACATCTGATTTACCCGAAGCCGATAAAGAAAACTGGTTGGCGGCATCCCCCATTTGTCGCACATGTTCTAATAATTTGATGCCATTGGGCGTTAGCTCTAGACCTCGCCCTCGCCTGGTGAATAGATCGAGTCCAATCTCTCTCTCCAGCGCCGCCACCTGTCGGCCCAGGGTGGGTTGCGTCATTCCCAGTGATCGAGCTGCCGCAGCCAGAGAGCCTTCTTCCGCAGTTACCAAGAACGCTCGTGCACGGTTCCAGTCGAATGTTATTGATCGCCAATCCATACAAATATGCATACCTGAAGTTAAGAATTGATTGTATTGCTTTTATTTGTGTATTGATAGAATTCTCGTACAGAAATCATATTCACAGGATAAATAGAGATGAAATTCCCTGCCCTTGTACTGCTAGCAGCAGCACTATCACTCGGCGGCTGTGCAAGCCTGATTCAAACTGCCTCTGTCGCCGAAGCATATAAGCACTATGATCTTCAACAATACGAACGTACGCTGGCGCTGATCACCCAAGCAGAAAACGCAGAGCCGATGTCAGCTGAAACAAAAGCCGAATTGACTTACTTAAAAGCAAAGACATACGAGCGGCTAGGTAACAGCGAGATAGCTTACACCCTCTACGAATACCTGGCCGGGGAGCACAGTAAATCGCAATACGGCTACCTGGCTGCCAAGCAATTGAATGCACGCTAATCAACTTCAGTCATCAAATTTTTAGTTAACTTTTACCTGAGGTTTTTCAATTGAAAGACATCATTGTTTGGGCAATACATACCCCCACGGGAACGCTCGTTTTGGTGACAGCTGTCATTGCCATGTTCGCCAAGAAAGGCAGTGCACTTCATAGGAAAGCAGGTTCCTGTTTTACAGTATCCATGATGATCATGCTGGTTTCTGGTATTGCAGTCGCGTACCTCAAAGATTCCATCAATGACATGATGTTGGGTGCAGTAGTGATGTATACGGCGTTTACTGCCTGGTTAGCCGCCCACCATAGAAAGAATGAGACTGGTCTACTGGAAATAATTGCGTTGATATGGATTGTCGGTTTCGCCATTACCGCATTTTCTATCAGTATAGGTTGGCGAGAGGTAGAGGTGCCCCGTGCCTATTTGATCTGGGGCGGCTTAGCGATTCTCTTCGCATTCGGGGACATCCGTAACCTTTACCAGTCAGGGCTTTCTGGCACTCAACGCATTATTCGGCATGTCTGGCGCATTGGCTTTTCACTGGTATGGGCGGCTTTAGCATTCACCGACAAAATCGTGAAAATGCTAGGCGCTAATCTTAAGAGCATGCAGGAAGAACAGCTGTTACTCATCGTTGCGATACCAACCATGGTCATACTTATCACCATCTTATATTGGATAGCCAAAATCCTGTTTTTCTCTCACAAGAGATTCGCTGGTTACGGTGAGTCGGTTAGCTAAACTTTGACGTCCGCTCTGGGTCGTTCTGAGAAACTGGGGCTGATAATTTGGGCGTCTGCTTTTCGCAAACTTCAGATTGTCTGAATGGTTATTAATACTTTCCACATAATTCCCCTATGACCGCTTTGTTATACATTTTTCTTGTTATTCGTGCGGGTGTTCATCGAATTGTTTTGCGTCATCACCGATTTTGAACCAGCTCGGTTTCTCTGAAACGAATTCGTGAAATTTGTTTTCGAGTTCTATTTCACTATCTATGCAGTGTGCATTTATTGGAAAAGACTCCATATCCGAAAGAACTTCGCCGAGTGCCGTACCGCAGGCTGAACAAAAACACCGATTGTATTTGTACGGTGACTCAGCTTTGAAGACGGATATTTTATTGCGGCCAGTAGTAATATTAAATTTATCCGCTTTGACGAACGCCAAAGCGCTTGCCCCAACTTTACGACAACGACTGCAATGGCACATGCCCATCATGCTGGGCTTTTCGCTCATTTCGAATTGTACAGCCCCGCAACAACAGCTTCCCTTAATCATAAGGCACCTCTTAGGTAGAAATTACATGATTCGCAAAACCATAACACATAACTGTACGTACATACAGTACTTTGCTGTATTGTATAACAGTTTATTAAGAAGCCTATGACCTTATATCACTTTGGCCCCCTTATCTCGGACTAAACGATTTTCGGTCAAGGCTGTTCTTCTTTATTTACAATGGATTGGAGAAAAGAGGATAGCTTCGCAGTTTGACAACAGAAGCCTAATCCCTGCTTTTGATTTCCAGTCCCTTCCCACTGATCATAATTAAAATCAAACACTTAATACCACTTCTCCCGTGAACAGAGGCCTATGGCTCCTGATCTAGGAGGTTGACCTATTCAGAGAAACACCAATAATATTGTACATACATGTATTATGGTGAAGTCTCATGGACGATGTACGACAACGGTTACCTAGTGAACCCACCCGTTTTATCGATCAATTGCGCTTACATGTACGCAACAGTGGTCTTGCCTACCAGACGGAGAAAACCTACATTCATTGGATAAAGCGCTTTATTTACTTCAATAACAAGCAGCAGGCATCAATAAACCCGCAAGGTCTCATAGCTTTCGCCACAGTTTTGCTACTCACTTATTCGAATCAGGCTATGACCTGCGGACCATTCAAGAATTGTTGGGGCATTCTGATATCACAACGACAGAGATTTATACCCATGTCGTTAATAGAGGAGGAAAAGGTGTAAGAAGTCCAGCTGATGCTCTTTAACACCGAAACTATGAACTTAATATGGACTTAAATTATCACCAACAAGATTGCCTTGGCGACAAGATAGCTTTAACTAATTGAACTTTATTAAGAAATTGGTCGGGGCGGCCGGATTTGAACCGACGACCACTACACCCCCAGTGTAGTGCGCTACCAGACTGCGCTACGCCCCGATGAACACGCTTCTAAGAACAGGCCCTAGGAAGAGGCGCACATAATACCGAATGCCCCCCACAATTCAAGGTACTTGCTCATTAATTCAATACACTTTTATCGACGAGGCACTTTTTGAATTTTAAGAGCGTCAGGCTGCTAGCCTAAACACATCAAACCTTGAGAACCTGAAGTAATTCTTCCAATTCCCCAACCGTTTGATCGATTATCTGACGAACTTGAGTAGCCTCTTCCCGAGCATCATCACCGGATAGTCTCTGACGCGCACCGCCAATAGTAAAACCTTGCTCATAAAGCAATGAACGTATTTGACGGATAATCAGTACATCTTGACGCTGGTAATAACGGCGGTTGCCTCGTCGTTTCACTGGGCTAAGATTTGGAAACTCTTGCTCCCAATATCTCAATACGTGGGGTTTAACATCACAGAGGTCGCTCACCTCACCAATGGTGAAGTAACGCTTGCCGGGAATAGGTGGTAATTGGTCGTTATTACTCGGTTCCAGCATAACTTTCCACTCTCGCTTTTAATTTTTGCCCTGGCTTAAATGTGACTACTCGCCTTGCCGAGATAGGGATTTCCTCTCCCGTTTTTGGATTTCGACCCGGCCGAGTATTCTTATCCCGCAACTCAAAATTGCCAAAACCAGACAGCTTAACTTGCTCGTTACTTTCCAGGGAAGATCGAATTTCCTCAAAAAAAGATTCCACGATTTCTTTTGCTTCTCTCTTGTTCAAACCAAGATCTTCAAAAAGCATTTCGGCAAGGTCGGCTTTAGTCAGTGCTGTCATAGTTCAATTAACCTCTGAGGCTCGCTGCATGTTGTTTTTCTAGGGCGGTTACTACTGACTCAACGGCCATATTAATTTCATCTTCTGTAAGCGTGCGTGAACTATCTCTAAAGGTCAAGCCCAGAGCAACACTTTTTCTATTGTTTTCAATACCTTTTCCTTGATAAACATCAAATACCTTTAAGTCAACGAGCTGTACACCAGCATTCTGACGAACTGTATAACACAAGTCACCAGCGGAGATGTTTTCATCAACAATGAGCGCCAAATCACGCCTTACTTCAGGAAACTTGCTCACCCCATTAAATGCTGGGAGTTCATCCTTAAGCACCGGATCCAACTCCATTTCGAAAACAAAAACCGGCTGAGAGAGATCCAAAGCTTTTTGTACTTTTGGATGCACCTGCCCCAACCAACCCACCAACTCACCTTTGCGTTCAATGCGTGCACACTGTCCAGGGTGGAGAGCGGGATGCTTGCCTGCTACGAACTGAAATTGATCAGATACCTGACTTAACTGGAGCAGTGCTTCCACGTCAGCCTTGATATCATAAAAATCCACAGGTTCTTGCTGGGTCACCCAGCTTTCTGGGGTACGACTACCGGTTATGGCCCCAGCTATCATGGACCTCTGCTTCAACTCACCCTCACTTGGAACAAAGTTAAGCCCTGTTTCAAATAAACGGACTCTAGGCTGTTGCCGATTCAAATTACGACGAACAGCCGGCAACAAACCGGACCACAATGTTGTCCTCATCACTGACATATCACTGGCAATAGGGTTGGCCAATGAGACTGAGTCGGCATCAGGAGTTAAGTGAGACTGGACCTCTGGATCAACAAAACAATAAGTGATTGCTTCATGATAGCCTCGGCCAATCAATTGCTGCCTTAAGGGTGGCAACGCCCGCTGGGTCTCAACAACAACCTCAATAGGAAGCTCTGCAGAAATAGTCGATGTCGGCAAACGGTTATAGCCATAAGTTCTTGCTACTTCTTCGATTAGGTCTGCTTCAATAGCGATATCAAAGCGCCAGCTCGGTGCTGTACAGATCCAACCGCTATCCGGCTTTAACTGTATATCTAACCCCAATCTTTCGAGCATTTCTTCAACTTGCTTATCTTCCAGAAGCAACCCTAATTGCTGCTGAAGGCGTGACCGGCTCAATGTCACTTTAGCTTGCTGTGGTAAATAAGCCTTTTCCTCCACAACAGTGAGCGGACCAACCTCACCACCAACAATATCAAGTAATAGAGCTGTCGCACGCTCAATGGCTACTTCTTGTAACTTGGGGTCTACGCCACGCTCAAAACGGTGAGAGGAATCCGTATGCATACCATAGGTTCGAGAACGCCCTGCTATAGCAATAGGGTCAAAATAGGCACTCTCCAAAAAGATATCCCGGGTTTCAAAATTCACGGCCGTTTCATCACCGCCCATAATACCTGCCATTGCCACAGCTTTTTTCTGATCGGCAATTACAAGGGTATCTGCATTCAACTTAACCTCAGAACCATCAAGCAACTTAAGCTTCTCATCCTGCTCAGCCATACGAACAACAATGCCACCTTCAAGCTTCGAAAAATCAAAAGCGTGCATCGGCTGGCCTAGCTCAAGCATCACATAATTGGTGACATCCACCACTGGGTCAATACAACGAACGCCGCTACGACGCAGCCTTTCCTGTAACCACATCGGCGACTCAGCCGCCATATTGACGTTGCGGATGATCCTGCCGGCATATCGAGAACAAGCCTTTGGTGCCAACAACTGAACATTAAAGATATCACTAATGGTCGAATCAACAGGATCACAGTTTTGCTCTTTTACAGAAGCCAGGTTTAACACGCCGGTTTCACGAGCCAGACCACGAATACTCAAACAGTCGCCACGATTAGGGGTCAGGTCGACCTCTATGACTTGATCATTGAGGTTCAAATAATCACGGAGGTCTGAGCCCACAGGTGCTGCAGAAGGAAGCTCCCACAAACCTTCCGAAGTCTCACCTAACCCCACTTCATCAGGCCCACAAAGCATGCCAAAAGACTCTACATCCCTCAGCTTCGCTTTTTTGATCTTAAAATCGCCCGGCAATTTAGCACCCACTGTCGCAAAAGGAATTTTGATCCCTACGCGTGCATTCGGCGCACCACAAACCACCTGCGTTGTATCACTTTCTCCACCAGCCACCTGGCAAACTCTAAGCTTATCCGCATTCGGATGCTGCTCTGCTGAGACAATCTCGCCAACAACAACACCACTAAAGTCAGGTGCCACTGATTCAACAGCATCCACTTCCAAGCCTGCCATGGTTAACTGAGCAACCAGCTCTGTTGTATCAATTGCTGGGTTTACCCACTCTCTTAACCAGGATTCACTGAATTTCATTCGTTAATTGCTCGCAATATACAAAAATAATTTACTTTAAATAGATATAATAACTAATTGTTTTTAATGACTATTACTTAAAACTGCCTTAAAAACTGAAGATCGTTTTCAAAAAATAGCCGGAGGTCATTAACGCCATAGCGAAGCATGGCCAACCTCTCCACCCCCATACCAAAAGCAAAGCCGGAGTATTTCTCGGCATCAACATCACAATGTGCAAATACATTAGGGTGCACCATGCCGCAACCCATCACCTCTAACCAGCCTGTATTCTTACAGATTCGGCAACCTTTCCCCTGGCAATTGGTACATTGGATGTCCACTTCAGCCGACGGCTCGGTGAAAGGAAAATAGGATGGCCGGAAACGTACCGGCAGGTCAGCTTCAAAGAAAGCCTTGAGAAACTGATCAATGGTGCCCTTAAGGTCAGCCATACTCACGTTTTCATCCACAACCAAACCTTCCACCTGGTGAAACATTGGGGTGTGGGTTAGATCGGAATCACAGCGGTAGACTCGACCAGGACAAATAATACGAATGGGCGGCTCTTGAGACTCCATGGTTCGAATCTGAACCGGTGACGTATGAGTACGCAGTACCGTATTCTCGTTGACATAAAAAGTATCGTGCATCGCCCTAGCGGGGTGATGCGCAGGAATATTAAGCGCCTCGAAATTATGGTAGTCATCTTCAACTTCAGGGCCTGTCTCTACGGTATAGCCGACCCGAGAAAAGAAAGACTCGATACGCTCCATGGTATGGGTCACCAAGTGCAGCCCACCCACCTCTTCGCCTCGCCCAGGCAACGTAACATCTACAGCCTCACTGGCTAACCTAGCTTCCAAGACAGTATTTTCCATACTGTCACGGCGCAGGTTTATCTTTTCCTGTACTTGCTGCTTCACCTCATTAATAAGGGCACCAGCTGCCGGCCGCTCTTCTGGCGACAACTTACCCAAACCTTTTAATAGACCTGTCAGCAATCCCTTTTTACCCAGGTATTCAACCCTCACCTGATCCAGAGATGCAACATCAGCCGCCTGTTCAACAGCCATTTCAGCTTCACTTGCCAGAAGCTCGAGGTTTTCCATTCTTATGCCTCTTCTAACCTTCTTATCGTTCTAACGTCTAACCCTTTACCTTCTTATCTTTATCAAAAGGCGGGCCTTAAAATAAAAAAGGGAAAGAGCATCAGCCCTTTCCCTTTTAATACACATTCATTTAACGCCAGAGGTCTGGCATGAATATTAAGCTAGGGCGGCCTTTGCCTGTTCTACAACAGCAGCAAATGCAACCTTATCATGTACAGCCAAGTCAGCTAGTACACGACGATCAAGCTCGATACTGGCTTTCTTAAGACCAGCAATCAAACGGCTATAGCTTAGACCTTCATAACGAGACTGAGCATTAATACGTGTGATCCAAAGAGCGCGGAAAGTACGCTTCTTAACACGACGATCTCGGTAGGCATATTGGCCCGCTTTGGTAACTGCCTGAGTAGCAACACGAAAAATACGGCTACGAGCTCCGTAATATCCTTTTGCCTGCTTCAGAATTTTTTTGTGGCGACGGTGTGCGGTGACACCTCTTTTTACGCGTGGCATATCATTATCCTCTCAAATAATTCGGTTAATCAGGAACGCAGCAGACGATCAATCAGTGGAGCATCAGAATCATTCATGATGCTGGTACCACGCAGATTACGCTTACGCTTCTGTGACATTTTTGTGAGGATGTGACTTCTGTTAGCGTGTTTGTGCTTATAACCAGCGCCAGTTTTTTTAAAACGCTTGGTTGCACCGCTATGTGCTTTTGCTTTTGGCATTTTAGTTCTCCGTTTATACGGGTTAAATTGAGAAAAAGTCACTCCCGGACAGTCTGCCAAAGGCTGAACGCGGGTAGTGTTGGATATTACTTTTTCTAAGTACTTACTTGTTACTACTTACTACAACGTCTTACTTCTTCTTACTTCTTCTTACTTCTAGGGGCAATCACCATCGTGAGCTGCCGACCTTCCATTTTCGGGTATTGCTCAACGGCCCCCAGTTCTTCAAGGTCTACTTCAATGCGTTTAAGCATCTCCATACCAAGTTCTTGGTGAGCCATTTCCCGACCACGGAATCTAAGAGTTACCTTAGCCTTGTCCCCATTTTCAAGAAAACGGGTCAGATTACGTAATTTAATCTGATAATCGCCTACGTCCGTTCCTGGACGAAACTTTATTTCCTTAACCTGAGTCTGCTTCTGTTTTTTACGCTGCGCAGCTTGCTGTTTTTTAACTTCAAACAGCTTTTTGCCGTAATCCATTATTTTGCATACAGGTGGCTCTGCATCGGGTGAGATTTCCACCAAATCCAAAGTTGCCGCCTGAGCAGCACTTAAAGCATCTGCCAGGCTAACGATACCTGCTTGTTCACCTTCGGCGTCAATTAAACGTACTTCCGGGACGTCGATCTCTTCATTCATGCGAGATCGTTTTGCTGATCCCTTCCCATAGCTTTTCTTGATAACCTAATCTCCAACTTCAATTTTTAAATGCACGCGACCGCGACGGTTTACGTCCTGGGTAAGAAGCTCGGCAAATTCTGCTACACGCATAATGCCTAGGTCTTCACCACCCCGTGAACGTACTGCCACGGTCTGCGTTTCCACTTCCCTATCACCGATAACCAGCAAATAGGGAACCTTCTGAATTGTGTGCTCGCGGATTTTAAAGCCGATCTTTTCGTTTCTCAAGTCATTTTCGACACGGAAGCCCTTGTTTTTCAAGGAATCCGCTACTTTTACGACATATTCGTCCTGAGCATCCGTAATATTCATCACTACAGCTTGCTGCGGAGCCAACCAAGTGGGAAAGGCTCCTTCATAATGTTCAATCAAAATTCCGATAAATCGCTCAAAAGAACCTAAGATTGCACGGTGCAACATGACGGGAACCTGGCGAGAACCATCTTCCGCTACATACTGGGCATCCAGTCGACCCGGCATGGAAAAATCTACCTGAATCGTACCACATTGCCAGACTCGACCGAGACAATCTTTTAAGGAGAACTCAATTTTAGGACCATAAAAAGCACCCTCTCCAGGCAACAACTCATAATCCAGACCTTTTGCTCCCAATGCATCCACTAGTGCTTTTTCTGCTTTATCCCAGACTTCATCACTACCCACACGCTGTTCGGGACGGGTCGACAAACGAATAATGACATTTTCAAACCCAAAGTCGCGATACACCTCAAATAACAGATCACTAAATACTGACACTTCGTCCTGAATTTGTGATTCTGTACAGAAGATATGAGCATCATCCTGAACAAAACCACGAACTCGCATTAGCCCCTGTAACGTACCCGATGCTTCATTGCGATGGCAGGCACCAAATTCAGCCAATCGTAAAGGAAGGTCACGATAACTTTTTAAGCCCTGATTAAACACCTGCACGTGACAGGGACAATTCATTGGTTTTACCGCATAGTCCCGAGACTCTGACTCCACGGTAAACATGTTTTCACGGAATTTATCCCAATGGCCAGAGCGCTCCCACAGAGTCCGATCAACTATCAGTGGCGTCCTGATTTCGCTATAACCCTTTTGGCGCTGAACCTCACGCATGTAACTCTCAACTTCTGTATAAATACTCCAACCTTTAGGGTGCCAAAACACCATTCCCGGCGCTTCTTCCTGTAAATGAAACAAATTGAATTTTTTAGCGAGCTTACGATGATCACGTTTTTCGGCTTCCTCCAACTGATGAAGATGAGCTTTTAACTCTTTCTTGCTACTCCATGCCGTGCCATAGATGCGCTGCAACATTTGGTTGTTTGAATCACCACGCCAGTAAGCACCCGCCACCTTCATTAACTTAAAAAATTTCAACTTACCCGTTGATGGCACATGGGGACCACGGCAAAGGTCTTCAAAATCACCCTGGCGATAGAGCGATAAATCCTGACCAGCTGGAATACCCTCAATAATCTCCGCCTTGTATTCTTCACCGAGGCCACGAAAATAGTCCACGGCCTCATCACGGGACAATATTCGACGAACAATGGTCGCATCCTCAGAAGACAACTCTGACATTTTGTTTTCAATGGCAATCAAATCTTCTGGTGTAAACGGGCGCTCATAGGAAAAATCATAGAAAAAACCATTTTCGATCACTGGCCCAATCGTTACCTGAGCTTCAGGAAACAGCCGCTTAACAGCCTGCGCCAACAAATGCGCCGTTGAATGTCGAATCACCTCTAAGCCCTCATCCGAGCGCTCAGTGATAATGGCCAGCTCAACGTCCGACTCAATCAAATGAGAAGTATCCAGCAGCTCACCATCAATCTTTCCGGCCAACGCCGCTTTAGCAAGGCCCGGCCCGATATCGGCGGCAACATCATGGATACTGATAGAGTTTTCAAAACTACGCTGACTTCCGTCAGGAAGGGTAATAATAGGCATTATTCTGTCCTTTCCAGTGGTGACCCCTACCAAAGGCCACATGGTGAATACTAAATGCTACGAATATAGCATATGGCGTAAAAGTCGCCATTTTACCGCCTTAAAAACCAGAATCAAGCTAGTCTGGCCATTTGCCAATTTAGACCTACCGTTAGGAAATTCACTTGTCACAATGCCCTTCCACTGGTAAATTACGCGCCTCTTGCAAAACAGCTATTTGGCATCAAAACCTCAAGCTGACAGCAGGCACGTAGCTCAGTTGGTTAGAGCACCACCTTGACATGGTGGGGGTCGGTGGTTCGAATCCACTCGTGCCTACCAAAAATTGAAGCCTACCTTTATTAGGTGGGCTTTATTTTTGGCCGGCATTTGTCGGACGAGAACCACCGATGTGGTTCGAGCCGAGCCACGAAGTGGCGAGACAGCGCTGGAGTGTTTTATCACGACGGCGACCCGCAGGGTGAGAGCGCAAGCTCGAATAATCCACTCGTGCCTACCAATCACAAAGGCTCACCTATTTATAGGTGGGCCTTTTTTGATTGTCATATGCTGGACAAGTGCCTCCGATCTGGTTCGAGCTAAGCGGCAAGACAGCGCCGGAGAGAAGCAACGGCGACCCGAAGGGAAAGAACTCAAGCTCGAAAAATCTACTCGTGTCGGCCTTTAAAAAAAGTTTGCCCAACACAAGAACAATTTCTCTGATTAAAACGGACAGGGACACTGCCCATGAAATTGTTCACCACCAGTAGGATGTTCAAAATACAAATCACTGGCGTGTAATAGCAATCGATCTGCCATCTGTTCACTGTAATCATTTTTATACAGGTCACACCCAAGAATTGGATGCCCCATTACTTGGCTATGGATTCGTAACTGGTGTGTGCGCCCCGTATGAGGATTAAATTGCACCAAGCTCCGGCGTGGCTGCTCTAATCGGTGTAATACTGTGTATTCGCTTATGGCCGCTTTGCCTGTAGTGCGGCAAATTTTTACCCGAGGAAAATGGTTTTTATCTTTCGCTATGGCCGCTGTAACTCGCCCCTGATCGTCGGCGACCCAGCCATCTAGCAAGGCAACATAACGCTTTTGAATCGTACGGGCTTGAAACTGTTTATTGAGATGTCGAGCCGACGCTGCATTCAGCGCCACTACCATAATGCCTGATGTCCCGAAATCTAATCGATGCGGTAATTTTGCCTCCGGGAATGCAGGGCTCACCCCCTCTTGGCCGTGTACCAAACGGTAGTGTACCGAATCCCAGTTGAGAGGATTTTTGCCCGACAAGCTGAGGAGACCACTAGGCTTGCTGATCAACAAGATATCGGTATCTTGATACAAAATGACTACAAAATCGTCACACACCGGCGCAAGAAAGTCATCAACGATGGTCTGAGTCGGCGGGCCGGCACAAGGCATTCAAGATTTCCCCGCTATTAGTAGACATCACGCACCGTAGTTACGAACGGCTTGTAGCGCAGCGGAAAGGTATTCCCCCTCCTACAACAACTGTTATGTTTCAGTTCGTTTATCTGTTAAGTATATAAAAAGACCTAGTGCTGATAAAAGCAATGCCGTGCTCATAATAATTGCTACGGGATAGTATAAATTTCCGGCCAAATCCAATTGACTATATTTAATAACCATAATCAACCCCTCGAGCGATAAAGCAACGCAAACAGTTCCGATAAACCTAGGAAGTGTTTCTCGTAAGCTGTCGACAGCATCCCTCTCATCATCATCGATAGGACCCGAATATTCTTTATTTATAACAAAGGCTAACTCAAAGACAGCTAACGCAATAATGCCGGTATTGATACTACTTAAAAAAACTTGGGTGATATTTTCTTTATTGAGCAAGCCCTCCACAACGCTTAAAAGTAAGGACACAACACTAATAATAGCCAAGCCAAAAAAAATCAGGGTGAGTACTTTTGCAAAAATCTTTCTTATTAATAAAATATTTTGAGTATTCATTATGTCCTTTAATAAAATGTAAAATTATCGTGTAACTCATGTAGATGACCGTTAATTAATAAACCCGAAGGCATTTTAACTAGAAGGCTCTGCATCAGAAGATGATTGATACTAAGGGGATTGACCCCCTGTAGTACTATTTTTTGGTCTCAAATTGAGTGTTATGTTTTATTTGTAGAAATAATCCGGATATATAATACGCCAAGAATTGCAGAAAGAACTGAGGCCACTAAAATTGATGTTTTTGCATCATGGAGATGCTCAGGTTGCGCATCAAAACCCAGTGCGGCGATAAAAGTGGACATGGTGAACCCTATCCCTGCAATCAGAGAAACACCGACAACATGTTTCAAATTAACGTCTTCCGGCAAGCAGCCAATCTTGCAACGCAAACCCAGCCAGCACGCGCCGGAAATACCGATAAATTTCCCAATGATGAGTCCGGCAATAATGCCTAATCCAGTTGGATTCTGAAGGCTACCCATAAATGAGTTAAAGCCAAACACTACGCCGGCATTGGTCAATGCAAACAACGGCAAAATAAATAATGCTACCGGCAATTCCAGTGCATCTTCCCAACGACGCAAGGGTGTACTCGCCCGTTCCGCAAAATCGCGCACCTCTAGTACTTGTTCGTGATCTTGCCTGCTACCAAGAACATCCACCTCTTTTGTTTTTTTCTGCATGGAGCTGACGGTCGATTTTGCTTTATCGAGCAATTTTCTTGACACCAACCCGGGCCTTGCTGGCACCATCATGGCAATGGCGACACCGGCAACCGTGGGATGAACGCCGGACTTGAGCGTTGCCCACCACGTCGCAATGCCAATGATAATATAGAAAAGTGGCTGGCGAATTCCGGCATAGTTGGCCATTGCCAAAAACGCGACAAGCACAACTGCACTCAACAGGTATATTACAGATATTGCCTGAGTGTAAAATATCGCAATGACCAATATCGCTCCGACATCATCGACAATGGCGAGACCAACGATGAAAGCCAGAAGGCTAACCGGTATATGTTTTCTCACAAGGGCAAGAACACCCAACGCAAATGCAGTATCCGTTGCCATGGGGATACCCCAACCAATCTGTGAATCAAGCGACCAGTTGAACAAAGAATAAATCACAGCAGGGCACACCATTCCACCGACGGCACAGAAAATCAGCATACGTCGATTTTCAGGTCGGGCGAGGTCTCCGGCAAACACTTCCCGTTTGATCTCAAGACCGAGCAGGAAGAAAAAAATTACCATCAAACCATCATTAATAATGTGTTTGAGTGAAGCCCGCAGTTCCAACTCCCCGACAAAAAATCCAATCGGCGTATGTATCAAATTCTGGTAAGTAGAAGAATAAATTGAGTTTGCCCACCAAAGAGCCACGACTGTAGCGACCAGAAGAAATAGGCTGGATGTGGTCTGGGCACGAATGAAATTGGAAAATGGATCGTGGATATTTTCCAAACCACGCTCCAATACATTTTTAGAGTCGTTCGGCATATTAATAAGTTTACTGGCCTTTTAACTAGAATGCATTGTATCAGAGAAGGGTTGGCGCTAAAGAAAGAACTAAGTTAAATCAAAATTTTAGAAGACCCCCTCTTCATACAAAGCCTGACAGCCTGTGATTTTGTACTTCAACACACTAAAACTATTTTTAATGCACCCATCATCCAATCAAATCACTCCATCCACCATCCTTTTCAAATGGGTCACCTCATCCCGTAAGTTGGCGGCCTCCTCAAACTCTAGGTTTTTTGCGCTTTCGAACATTTTTTCTTCAAGCACGGCGATTTGTTTCCAGATATCTGATTCAGTGTGAAGAGCATCGGTACCTATTTGATATTTGCCCTTCAGCTCAGCCACTCTTTGAGAGCCTTTACCGGGTATTGCCCTTGCCCCCTCCATAATATCCGCAACTGTTTTTATAATACCTTGAGGAATGATTCCGTGCTTTTCATTGTGTTTAATCTGCGCATTACGGCGACGCTCTGTTTCACCCATAGCTCGCTCCATTGAGCCTGTTATCCTGTCAGCATAGAGAATAGCCCTACCCTCTATGTTTCTTGCGGCACGGCCAATGGTCTGAATAAGTGATTGCTCTGAACGTAAAAAACCCTCCTTGTCGGCATCAAAAATAGCGACCAGTGCGACCTCAGGCATATCTAGCCCTTCTCGCAACAGGTTAATCCCCACCAGTACATCGAATTCACCCAGCCGAAGATCACGAATAATTTCTACCCGCTCCACGGTATCAATATCCGAATGAAGGTAACGAACACGAACGCCATGCTCACTCAAATAGTCCGTAAAATCTTCTGCCATACGTTTGGTTAATACGGTAATCAGCACCCGCTGTTCTTTAGCCACACACAGGTTAATTTCAGACAATACATCGTCTACCTGTGAGGTGGCAGGCCGAACAACGATGATGGGGTCCAACAGGCCTGTGGGACGAACCACCTGCTCAACCACCTGCCCTTCATTAGCGGCTTCATACTTACTGGGCGTTGCTGACACAAAAATCATTTGTGGGGCTAAACGTTCCCACTCATCAAAGCGCAATGGCCGGTTGTCCAATGCAGATGGGAGACGAAACCCGTATTCCACCAGTGTTTCTTTACGAGAACGGTCACCTTTATACATGCCACCCAATTGCGGCACAGTGACATGGGATTCATCAATGACCAATAACGCATCATCAGGAAGGTAATCAAACAGTGTGGGAGGTGGGTCTCCCGGTTCACGTCCGGAAAGATAGCGAGAGTAATTTTCGATACCATTGCAGTAGCCAAGCTCCTGCATCATTTCCAAATCGTAACGTGTGCGCTCTCTCAGCCGTTGTTCTTCGACTAACTTATGCACCGACCGCAACTGCTCCAATCGCTCAGAAAGCTCATCTTTTATATGTTCAACAGCATCAATAATCTTCTGTCGCGGTGTCACATAATGGGATTTTGGATAAACCGTAATACGCGGCACACGCTTTAACACTTCGCCAGTCAAAGGGTCGAATAACGAGAGGTTTTCCACCTCATCATCAAACAGCTCTACCCGAACTGCCTCACGGTCTGAATCTGCGGGATACACATCAATCACATCGCCTCGCACCCGGTAGGTGGCACGTTGAAACACGGCATCGTTTCGAGTGTATTGCAGCTCGGCTAAACGGCGAAGGACTGCGCGCTGATCAATTTTATCGCCACGAACCAAATGTAATAACATTTTCAGATAGGAGTCTGGATCACCCAAGCCATAGATGGATGACACCGTAGCCACCACAATGACATCTTTCCGCTCCAGCAAAGCTTTTGTCGCCGACAGACGCATTTGCTCAATATGCTGATTTATCGACGCATCTTTTTCGATAAAAGTGCCAGAAGATGGCACATAGGCCTCGGGCTGATAATAGTCATAGTAAGAAACAAAATACTCTACTGCGTTATCAGGGAAAAAATCTCGCAGCTCGCCATATAGCTGGGCCGCCAGAGTTTTATTGTGTGCCAGCACAATGGTTGGCCGTTGCACCCGGTCTATCACATTGGCAATGGTGAAAGTCTTACCTGACCCAGTAACACCCAGCAAGGTTTGCGCAGCCAACCCAGCTTCAAGCCCTTCTACTAGCTTCTCAATTGCCGCAGGCTGATCGCCAGCTGGCTGATAGGAACTTGTAACCTTAAATGATTTTGACACAGTGTATTAACCCAACTTCCATAGGATAAAAAACGACATATTATACGCTAGAAAAAGACCTAGTATTGATGTCTGAAGAAGGGTTGACTCACCCCATACCGATATATAAGATACGCGCCTCTTGACCGATCCGCCTTAGCTCAGTTGGTAGAGCAAATGACTGTTAATCATTGGGTCGCTGGTTCGAGCCCAGCAGGCGGAGCCAAACATGACGGGGGTTGTAGCGATACAGCTCCCGTTTTTTATGTCTAAAATAAACGTTTGGGCAACACCCAGGGCAACAAAAATGTCCAAAACATGGGGGCTATCAGCTAATGACAACTGATGGAAAGCAATATTCCTACGACCTAACCGCTCGCTTGAGTTACTTTGTCATTAGCATAGAGCTTATTTTTTGCGGTTATGTGCTATTACATGCGAAAGAATTTATCCAGATTCAGCATCTAAGCAAATTATTTTTAATCGCTGGCCTTAGTGTGTTATTTGGCCTTTTATGGCGTTTCGCATACAATCAGACATATCACGAAAGCCAACACAATAAGCGTTCAGCTAAGTGGTTAACTGTCATTATGCATGTGGGCATACATCATTCTCACCGTAATATTCTTCATTACATCGCTTTATTTCGGATACAACTATCTGTCCTTCTTAAAGGCAACAGCATAATAAAAATTCTATAGGTATTAATAGAAGTAAGAGTGAACACCCCACCTGGGTGGAGCTATCTTGCTCCTTAATATATTTCTCTTTACGCCGAGCGAAGTGGCAAATTTGGAGCGCAACGGAGAATTTGTCCCGCTTGCGCTGCATGTTAGGCGATAGGCTCCAACCCTGGCACACTATCGTCTATTTCTTGCATGCGGCCCCACATGTTTATCACTTCCAGCGCACAATTGAAACTCTCCGCCGCCGCATGCCCGGTAACACTTTGAATAAACGGTGGCTCTATTCTTTCGGGTTGCTGAGTAAAATCTAATGTAGTCATGAACCCACCACCTTCTACAGGCATGGTAGTAGCTGGGGGCATAATAAATTTTCCGGCTAGATCCGTTAGCTTATAGTGTGCCAAATTGTTCCTAAGCGAGATAAGCTTTTCCACCTTCTGCTTTATTTCATTTGGTAGCTCGCATTCAAATTTGGTCTTAAACATAATTCTAAGTTTAGAAGTTACTGACGATTCATCCTTGCCTTTTTTGTACGATTTTCTTAATCGGATAAAATCTATTAATTCTTCTTTAGGTATTACATCTTCGGATACTTCATTTACGAAGGACTCACTATAGACATATAAGACACAATTGTAATACGACTTTTAATATGGGTGTAGGGGAGATTTTAGGAGTGTATTGAAAACGGTAGGTAGCGAGTCACATCAGGCCATAAACACTGATGCTTAAGAGAGCAATCAATGCAAACAAACGGCAAAAGACTGGTTTTGCCGCGTTTTTGCTGCCTCGGGTATTAGAAATTACAGTTTGTTTAACGCCTTGCTCACAGGAAATCAGGAGCGCAGCAAGTACAGGATGAGTGTACACGGAATTGAGGGAACTCCACTCAGCTTAGCCAACCGCGCACATTTAGAGTAGATGAAAAAATTAAGATGTCATATCGTTGTAGCTAGTTCAGTCGCCTGCGGTTAGACCATCTTGATAGAATACACAACGGTTCTTACCCGCTGCCTTGGCCGCATACATTGCTGCATCAGCGTTTTTAAGCAGTGCTTCCACATCGTCCCCGTCTATAGGATACAGGGTGATGCCAATGCTGGCGCCGATGTGATACTCAACACCATCGATGGCCATTGTTTCGCCCAGCGTTGCAATAACCTTGTTTGCCACGATGATGGCCTGTTCCTTGTTCGTAGTGCCCGGAAGAATGAGAGTGAACTCGTCCCCACCCAGTCGTGCCACCGTATCGACAGTACGTACGCGTGCTCGAAGACGCTCTGCCACGAGCTTGAGAACATCATCCCCCGCCTTATGGCCCGCCGTATCATTGACAGCCTTAAAGCCGTCCAGATCAAGGAATAACAGAGTGAAAATGGACTTATCTCGCCTTGCCTGAAATAATATTTGAGTCAGACGATCTATGAATAAGGGTCGATTGGGAAGACCAGTGAGGCTGTCGAAATGAGCCAGTTGTCGGACATCTTTCTCAGCCTTCAGCCGCAGATTATTATTGTGAAAAGCAGCAATGATACTTGCACATGCCTGCAGCATTCCCTCCAGCATATCCACACTGGACTGGTCATATCCACCTGGTCGGTTGGCGACACCTATCATGCCCACCATCTTTTTCGATATATACAAGGGAATACCGAGGAAAGCATTCAGGTTAAGGTGATTGACTGGAGTACTGCCACTTCTTTTATCCTCCGCAAGGTCGTTCTTGAGTACCATTTTTTCGGTCGATATGACCTCCCCGCACAGAGTGTTCATGTCGCAAAAGCCTAAGCCCTCGGATTCATTCTCTTCGTCGTTAAGACATGTCTCATCATCCAATGCAACGCTATTTGACGAAGATGTATTATTAGTCGCGTATGTTTTAAGGTAGGGCGTGCCATCATCCTTGTGGAAGACTGCGCCAATTAAACCGTACTGGCTTTGTGTAATGGACAGAAGATGTTCAAGCATTTCTAAAAAAATATAGTGATGGTTCACATCGTCTTCAAATATTGACAGAGCACGCGTAGTTGCTCTGGATATTTCCAAGTTGCTTTTATGCTGTTTTTCTTCAAGCATTTTGCGCTGGGAAATATCTCGGACAAGGCCAACAAATACCTGCTGTTCGCCCGCAAGCATTTCAGAAACGGCCAAATCCATGGGAAATGTTCTTCCGTCTTTTCTAAGTCCCACTACTTCTCGGCCAATACCGATTACTTTTGGAGTGCCTGTAGATATATAGTTTTGCAGGTAGTCATTATGCTCATGCTTATAGGGATCTGGCATCAGCATGCGAACGTTTTGTCCAATCACTTCACTTGCAGCATAGCCAAAAATGTTTTGAGCTGCCAGATTAAACTCTTCTATCTGGCCTTTGTTGTTGATGGTAATTAATCCATCAATAATATTGTCGGAGATGATGTGATAGCGCTGTTCGGCCTTTATCTGATCATCCAAAACTAGTGCTATCAGTGCAAAGCCTTGTATGAGGATGGCAATTATCGTAATAGCGGCAACAAGAGTTGTTGTGTCAACTCCGTCCACGGAGTGGATGATGGTGCTCGTCGGTATGAAGCTGGCGGCTGCCATTCCCATGTAATGCATACCCGAAACCGCAAGACCCATCACAACCGATGCGACGGATCTTAGCCACCGCAAAGCGTCCTGCTGAGACTCGCGAAGATAGAAAGCAATATAGAGGGCCGCTGTTGACGCAGCAATAGCGATCACACTGGATCCCGCAACAAGCCAAGGGTCATAGTGTATCTCGGCGGCCATATCCATCGCGTCCATGCCTATATAGTGCATTGAAGCAATAGCCAACCCCATGATAAATCCACCGATCATGAGCGTTAATGAATTTATTTTTCGTTCCCTAGCAACAAGATACAGGCCCGCCCCAGAACCCAGTATGGCGATGAGCAGAGAATAAGCGGTGAGATCAAGGTGATAGCGAACAGGCATCTGCATAGAGTAAGCGAGCATGCCAATGAAATGCATGGACCATATGCCGCCACCCATGGCCGTGGCGCCGCCGATGATCCAGATTATTGTTTTTGAGCCTTTCTTACTGCTGATATGGACGGCCAATCCAAGAGCTACAAACGAAGATACAATAGCCATCAAAACAGAAAGAATGACCAGACTTATATCATAAGAACCAGTTATAGAGGGCAATAGAATTCATCCTTCGTGCAAATAACAAGGCAGATCATACCCGTCTACAATTATAGTGTATTTAGTAAATTTCCACCGTATTTATGATTCGATCGAAATTGAGGAGTATCTTATGAAAATTTCTACAATAGTTCTGAATACTCCCACGCGAGTGGTGGTTGCGTTGGCTTTGATCGTGCTGGTGGGCGAGTTTTTGATCATGGCGCTGTTCGAAAACATAAGTATCACCCTCATGAAAGATCCGTTTCTGAGAAAGCTGTTCTTTTATGTCGTTGATCCCATCGCGCTCACCGTGATTGTTTCTCCCGCCCTCTATCTCCTGGTTTTCCGTCCACTGAACCAGCAACGGCAACTCGCTGAATCGCGCAGTCTCGAGGCCGATAGTGAAATTGAGCATCTGGCTTTCTTTGATCAGATCACCGGCCTACCCAACCGGCGGCTTCTTATAGACCGGCTCCATCATGCATTCGCTTCCAGCCAGCGTAGCGGCCGGGAGGGTGCGCTGTTGTTCCTTGACCTGGACAATTTCAAGGACATCAATGACACCCTTGGCCATGACATCGGTGACTTACTGCTACAACAGACCGCGCAACGCCTAGAGTCCTGTGTGCGCGAATGCGACACTGTGGCCCGTCTGGGTGGTGACGAATTCGTGGTGCTGCTGGAAGACCTGAGCAAGCAATCCATTGAAGCCGCAGCAATACAAACGAAAGCCGTCAGCGAAAAAATACTCGCTACGCTCAACCAGCCTCACCAGCTTGCCAAGCACGAACACCATAGCACCGCGAGTATCGGTGTGGCTCTTTTCAGCGATCACGGCAAGACTGCGGAAGAACTGCTGAAACAAGCCGACATCGCCATGTATCAGGCCAAGAAAGCAGGCCGCAACACCCTGATATTCTTTAATCCGAAAATGCAGGATGCCATTAACGCCCGCACAGTCCTCGAAAGCGAATTAGGCAAAGCACTTGAGAAGCAGCAATTCCATTTGTATTACCAGATCCAGGTGGACAGCTCGCACCATCCATTGGGAGCAGAAGCATTGATCCGCTGGATACATCCTGAACGCGGAATGGTATCACCTGATCAATTCATTCCGCTGGCGGAAGACACCGGACTGATCCTGCCCATCGGGCAATGGATTCTGGAAACGGCTTGTACCCAGCTCAAGGCTTGGGAGCAAGATGCGCTCACCCGCGACCTCGTTCTGGCGGTCAACGTCAGTGCCAGGCAAGTCTTCCAGGCCGATTTCGTGGCTCAAATACAAGCCACCGTGCAACGCTATGCGATCAAACCAATGCGGCTCAAATTAGAGTTGACCGAAAGCATGCTGGTAAAGAACATCGAAAACACCATTACAGCCATGAGCGCATTGAAAGCGATCGGTATCCAGTTCTCATTGGACGATTTCGGCACCGGCTATTCATCCTTGCAACACCTCAAGAAGCTGCCGCTCAATGAGCTCAAGATCGATCAGTCGTTCGTACACGCCCTTGCCACCGATAGCAGCGATAAAGCCATTGTTCGCACCATCATTGTTATGGCGCAAAGTCTGAGCCTGAACGTCATTGTCGAAGGGGTGGAAACCGAAGAGCAGCAACAGTTTCTTATGGGCAACGGCTGCAGCCACTATCAGGGGTATCTGTTTGGCAAGCCGGTGCCGATTGAGGAATTTGAGGCGTCATTAGGGATTTTATGAGTGACTTCTGGCCATCGCGGACCGGCTCACCCGTTTGAGCGCCTTCTACATATTCGCCCCACATGTTGCAGAGCGTAGACAGGCCGATATAGTCGAACCCAGTGACAACACCTGTTTTCGTCATCTCATCAACCAGCCTGCCCCACTCTTTTTTGCCTTCAGGGTGAACCCATACAGGACAATCAGGGAGCTTTGATTCCGGTTGTGGCTCTGATTCATTCATTCTGTGCTTTCTTGCCGTACCTTTGACGACTTTCAGCTTTGCAGGCAATGCTTTTCTACCCATTCTCAAAACGTCCAATTGGTTGTGTGAAAGATTTATTAGGGCGGCGGTCTTCGAGAAGACGGCCTTAGACTTTTAACCCGCCCCTCCCTTTGATCAATCGCTCTCAAATGCGCCAAACTATCTTTGAATATATTGAGGTTGATTACAACAGAAAGAGACGGCAGAGTGCTCTTGGCTATCTAAGCCCTGAGCAATATGAAAAAATAAATGTCGCTTAGATGAGTGTCCGTTTTAAGTGGAGCAGATCAGTTCTGAGTTACCGTGCCGTAACATGGTTTATTTGGCCTAATTCATTCCAGTAAATGCCTGGGCCACGATAGCTTCTGCTTCACTCACCTCAGCCTCAGTCATCCAGCTGAAATGGCTTTGTTTTTTCGTTTTTGACAGTATGTCATCGTTTTGATGGACCACCCGGACAAACAGCTCCAGACTATGATTCGGCCAGTCGAGTAGCTGGTTCAATTGCTGACAGGCACGATCAAAACCCAGAAGAAAATTAATCTCTTGCTGTAAATCTTCTTCGACGGTGCGCTCCAGAGCCCGGTAGAGAAACTCCGCTTGTTCGGTGGCGTCGAAATACCTGAAGTAAACGGCATCGTTTCCGGTAGCTGGCGTACCCGGGGCATCTGGCAAATATTCAGTACGTTGTCGCAGAGGCGTGGAAAAGCTTTCCAACACGGCTACATACTCATCGAGGTTGGCCAGAATAACTGCCGATACTGGCAATACAATTCCCCGGGGGGTAAAGCCGGCATTCGCGAGTACTTCATGTATCAAGTACCGGTGAATCCGACCGTTGCCATCCACGAAGGGATGGATAAAGACAAAGCCAAAGGCAATGATGGCTGCGTAAACTACTGGGTCAAACTGCAACTCCACCGTATCGATGTCGGCCTGCCTTGCAGTGGATGCCACCTGTATTCTGGCTTTGCCTGCTGTATCCAGCAGCCCCTGCATTAACGCGGGCACATCCTCTGGGCGAGCGGGTACAAATTCGATTTTCTGACGATAACCCAGGTCATCCCCTATCCAGTTCTGTTGATCTCGCCAGCTAAACTCATGGAAGCGTGGGTCGACAACCGCATTCTGCAACTCCACCAACCGCTCTTCAGTAAGCGGCTGACTTGTATCAGCCTGACGCAATAGGTCGGCAAAGCGTTGTGCACGATTGACTGAGGGCTTCTCACGCTCGACTTCAAATGATGACTGGGTTTCTTTCAGGTACAGGAAGGCGGCAGCTCGGCGCAACAGATCCTGGTCATATTTACCCAGGGTTTCCCGGGTACGTTTACGCAAATCCTTTCCTACCATGTCGCCGAGGAAGGTAGTTTTGCGGACCAAGGGGCAAAAGTCTGGGGTACCCGGTAGGTTATCGTTGACACGAAAACGCGCATTTTTTGTTGCCGCGCCGGTGCTAAACTGCATATCGGTGTCAAGCACATCGACATAGCGCATCTTTGATGGGACAGGGCTTTCAACAGGTAGGTGAGTTCCCGTCAGCCACTCATACAGGAAGCAGGCTCGCCGCGCATAAGCAGACGTCGGACTGCCAGTAATCCATTCGCACAGCTGCTGTGAATCCACTGTGTCAAACAACAGGCTGAGTAACTGCAGATTCACCCCCTCATACCTGAGAGCGAATTGAAGATGGCCTACCAGCGCATCTTCAAGTTGATAGCGGGATTCAAAGAGCTGAATTCGGTGAGTACCCAGGTCTTGCTCCTGGCGGCCACGCACAGCACTGTCAATGTAGCACTGTTGCCACAGGTCGATGATGGGAAGATCGTAGCTCTCTGCCAGCCAACAATAGCCTACATTCGTTCTCATACTACCTCTCGAGTAATCTCGCCAAACCTCCGAAATATTGCCGCCCCATCAGAATTAAGTACGCAATTTATCTTTAATTGGGTTTTTTATACGCAACTAATGGCTTTGCGTCAATATTTCTGATTTTTTGTCCGAATGCGCACGAAATTGTACACCTTGCGTCAAATTTTCGGAAGAGACTGCAATAGGTCCTGCAGAAGCTCTTAGCTAGCCGCCATCTGACCCGAAAGACTGCGTAATGCTCTACGGTATCAACTCTATTAAGATCATCGGCTCAGTGCAGGCGCAGATTGATAGCTTTCCAGCATATTCTCCAAAAGCTCCTATATAAAGAACAACTCGAACTCTCAGGGGTGGCATCCCCGGCATCGAGATCGCGAGCACACTCTGAGCACATTTAGCTACTAATTCGCCCTAGCTTCCACTCATCACAACTAATTGAAATGTAATATAATCTTACCTAGTCTAACCGATCAAACTGGACTGTTAATCATTGGGTCGCTGGTTCGAGCCCAGCAGGCGGAGCCAAATACAACGGGAGCTGTAGCGATACAGCTCCCGTTTTTTGTTGTCTAAAATATTATCTGGGTAACGTACTGGGTAACATTCAATCAAAAAAATTGGCCCATAATGTAGCAAGTGCTAAACCGAACATCCCATATCCGAGTATCAATTGACGCCCAGCTAGCTTGTTAGAATCCCTGTGCCTTTTTTCTGACTCCTGAAAATCTGCAATAGTAGCTATAGCCTTAGGCAAGGGCTCCATTTCTAGATAACCTAGCATTTCACTAGTTTGATCATCTGATGTTGTCTAATGAGGCTGGGCGGCAAATTGGAACGTCTCAAGCCGCCGTCAAGTCTGCAGTAATTGACGTAGAACCATCTGCAAGATACCGCCATTTACAAAATACTCGACCTCCGCAGGGGCGTCTATTCTCACCATCGTATCAAATGTTGCTCGAGAACCGTCTTGCCGAACCACTGACACGCTGACTATTTGCTGCGGCTCAATACCGTCACCGATCCCACTGATGGCGAAGGTTTCGTTGCCGCTTAAGCCCAGCGACTGCGCCGACTCGCCATCCTTGAATTGCAATGGCAGGACGCCCATACAAACGAGGTTGCTGCGGTGGATGCGCTCATAGCTCTGGGCAATAACTGCCTTGATACCTAATAACGCAGCGCCTTTGGCCGCCCAATCGCGCGAACTGCCTGAGCCGTACTCCTTTCCTGCGATCACCACCAGCGGTGTACCTTCTTGCAAATAACGCATTGCGGCGTCGTAGATGGTCATTCTATCGCCGCTGGGAGTGTGTATTGTCCAAGGGCCCTCAACACCGGGAACCATCGCATTACGTAAGCGAATATTTCCGAATGTGCCGCGCATCATCACTTCGTGGTTGCCGCGCCGTGAGCCGAAGCTGTTGAACTCATCCGCCGGTATTTTATGAGCGACGAGATACTCTCCCGCCGGTGAATCGACGGTGATAGTTCCCGCCGGCGAAATATGATCGGTAGTGATTGTGTCACCAAGCACCACCAACGCGCGCGCTCCCTGAATATCAGCCAGTGGTGCCGGAGTGTCGGGAAAATCGATAAAGAAAGGTGGTTCGCGAACGTAGGTTGAATCATCGGTCCAGTCGAACAAAGTTCCAATAGGGGCGGGCATACTTTTCCACGTGTCATCACCTTCGAAAATACGACCGTATTCCAAATCAAATTGATCGGAGCTCACCGCTGCGGCCACCAGCGTTTCGATCTCTTCGGCGGTCGGCCAGATGTCCTTCAAATAAACCGGGCTTCCCTGATGGTCTGTCCCCAGCGGATCGACGCTCAGGTCACACAAAACCGTCCCGACCAGTGCGTAGGCGACACAAAGCGGCGGTGAAGCCAGGTAACTGGCTTTTACCTGGCTATGAATGCGGCCCTCGTAATTTCGGTTGCCCGACAACACGGCGGCTACCGCCAGTTTCTTACTGGTTACTGCCTCAGCGATCTCTTCCGGCAGAGGGCCGGAGTTGCCGATACAGGTTGTGCAACCATAACCTACCAGGTTGAAGCCCAGCTTCTCGAGATAGGGAGTGAGACCCGCTTTGTCCAAATATTGTGTGACCACACGTGAGCCCGGGGCCAGTGAAGTCTTTACCCAAGGGCGGCATTGCAAGCCCGCTTCTACAGCCTTACGCGCCAGCAACCCGGCAGCGATCATGACCGCCGGATTCGAGGTATTAGTGCAACTTGTGATGGCCGCAATGACAACCGACCCATCGGTTACTGATGCGGCGGCGTTGCGTTGGTCCAACTGCTCCGGCGAGGCCTTTAGAGATTCACCGACCTCAGTGCAGCCTTCGGTGGTAAGCCGCGCGATTTCATTCGAACTCACTTCGGCAGCCGCACCGTCGAGAACGGACTGGAATGACTGTCTAACACCCTTTAGTGCCACACGATCCTGAGGCCGTTTAGGCCCGGCGACGCTGGGTTCGACCTTGCTCAAATCGAGATCTAGGACCTCGCTGAAATTTGGTTCGGCTGCATCGTCAGTCCTGAATAGGCCCTGTTCACGTGTGTAGCGTTCGACCAAATCGACGTTGTCGCCACGTCCCGTGAGGCGCAAGTATTCCAGCGTGTTCGCATCGACGGGAAAAAGCGTCGCCGTAGCGCCAAACTCTGGTGACATATTCGACAACGTGGCGCGGTCCGCAATACTTAGAGTACTCAATCCCGGCCCAAAAAATTCGACAAACTTACCCACCACTCCGTGTGCCCTGAGAATTTGAGTTAACGTCAGGACCAAGTCGGTAGCGGTCGTTCCTGGCGGTAGTGTGCCGCTCGTTCTGACGCCGAGCACCACAGGTTTCGGCAGGAACATCGGCTGCCCAAGCATAGCCGCTTCGGCCTCAATGCCACCTACCCCCCAACCCAACACGCCGAGGCCGTTGATCATGGGTGTATGTGAATCGGTCCCCACCAGCGTATCAGGAAAGACCCAGCCGTCACGTTTAATAACGACGCGGCCCAGATGTTCGAGATTAACCTGATGACAGATGCCCATTCCAGGGGGCACCACGCGGAAGTCGTCAAAGGCCTGCTGGGCCCAGTTGAGCAACGCGTAGCGTTCCCGATTGCGGCGGTACTCCCACTCCAGGTTAGCGTCGTAGGCATCGGTGCTGCCGAAGCGATCAACCTGGACTGAATGATCAATGACGAGGTCGACCGAAACGAAGGGATTAACGCTCTGTGGATCACCGCCAGCTCGGGCGACAGCACTTCTCATGGCTGCGAGGTCGACTACAGCGGGAACGCCGGTAAAATCCTGCATCAAAACTCGGGCCGGCATAAACGCGATAGACGCATCGGCGCCATGGGGCCAATGTGCAAGCGATTCAACGTCAGCCTGCGACACATCCCTGCCATCGACCCGTCGCGCGATATTCTCGAGTAGGATTTTGATGGTGTGGGGGAGACGCGCCACATCTGCACCGGTCTTGTCGGCAAGTTTCGCCAGGCTCACATACTGTGCCGTTGCCGAGACTGTAGTCAAAGTTGCGGCAATACCCAATGGATCATTGGTCATATTCTATCTCCTTTGCCGGGTATCTCCCGGGTTTGGTATTTATTGAGCAGGGCCTCGCTCAATGGCCTGTTTAATCGGACAGCGAACTTACACCAATCTTTGGTTGGGCTTATCGGACATGATGCCCATGGATTCGCATGCCGCCTCCACAACATTGGATGAGACCTACTGTTGCTCCGCAAGTTCGAACAACACTGCAAGCTCGTGGAAACGACAGGTGACTTCGTCGAGTGCTGCTTGATATAGTCATTGGAGGCTACTATAAGGGCCTCCTCCAGCACCTGTGCAAAATAACTCTGTCGGCGCCCCAGTGTTGAGTGTAAGAGGTTCCAGCGCGCGATATCCCGTGCATCGCAAGCCAACTGATTGGCGCCGGTGAGGCTGTAGACATCGGCCGTGACGCCGTAACCTGCATACAACATTTCAGTCCCTTCTACTACTCTAGACGAGATAGTGGGTTGTAGGTAGTTCTCGTTTCTCGTTCATCAGAGTGATGTAGTAGAAAACGTCCTCGTTTGCAACAAACATCCGTTGTAAGCCATCTTATATGATCACCATCAGCTGGTAGCCATAACACAGGTAGAGGTAAATGCAGTTGGCAAAAAACATGACTGTATGAGCACATTTAGCTACTAATTTACCCTGGTTTTCACTCATCACAACTAATCGCAACTTATTGAAATATAATACAATTTTAATCAGTCTAACCGATCAAACTGGACTGTTAATCATTGGGTCGCTGGTTCTAGCCCAGCAGGCGGAGCCAAATACAACGGGAGCTGTAGTGATACAGCTCCCGTTGTATTTGGATAAAATAAAGACCTGGGTAACAATTTGGGTAACGTTTATAAGAAAACCCCTTATAAACAAAAAAAAGAAACCATGAAAAAGGAAAACAAGACAAACTGATTTCTTAAAGGGAACTTAGCGATACCCCTTATCGCAGCCCATTAGATAGGATGAACATCCCACTATAAATTTATCACTCAGCACTCAATGCTGGTGGTTCTGGTTAAACGCTCTTCTGACTTCCTTGTAACCTTTAACATCCATATTTCCCCTGTGACCTTTAATTTCTAACGCCGGCATTCAGCGGCGAGGCTCTGCCCCGCCCTACTGCATGCGTTTGTTAACTTTCTAGTACGCACCCTGTGAATAGGTCAATTCATAACTGTGTGAATAAACCTCAAAGATGAGGCCGAACGGATCTTCGACGTAGCACATTCTGTAAGGCTTTTCTCCAGGGTAGTATTCTCGGATAGGCATCCTCTGTTTGCCGCCGTGTTCGACAATTTTTGCTACGAGCCCTTCAATGTCCGGATCCTGAACGCAAAAGTGAAAGGTGCTCGTCTTCCAGTACTCAAAGTCTTTTGGGGTTTCATTGTTTTTAAACTCAAACATTTCAACGCCAATTTTATCACCAGTAGACATGTGCGCGATTTTGAAAGAACCCCAGCCCTGGCCAAACACATCAATACACATTTGCCCTATTGGCGTGTCTGACTCTTCGGTAATAACAGTGGGTTCCATTATGTGATACCAGCCCATGACTTCACTGTAAAAATTGGCTGCTTTCTCTACATCCGGGACGGAAATCCCGATATGCGAAAACGTTCTTGGGTATGTACTCATATTTACTCCGTATTCAAAAAGTTAACGCTTTGCACAGCGGCGGTGAACTAGAAGCGCAGCGACTAATGCCGCTTACCTTGTTATATGCTTATTTAAAACGATTCATTTTCATCGTGAACAGAAACCGATAGCTGGCCTTCGAGACTAATAGCTACAAAGAAAGTTATCGGTCTGCAACAAACTTGGCAATCTTCAATATACCGCTGGCCCGCCTCTTCCTGATCTATCAGCACTTCGATGAATTCGCCACAGTACGGACAGCTAATGTTTTGTTGGGCTAGCAAATTCATCTCTCACTGTGATCTCTCGCCACATAACGTCGCAAACATGGGAGTGCGCAGCACGTCCAGCACACGTAGTGTGCGAAATGCTTTGCTTGGTTATAAGGCAAACTAGAACGGTATGTCATCATTGTATTGATCAACCTCTTGCTCACCTTCAAGTAGTTTTATTAATTGCCTAGTTTTATCAAATAGCTCATCAAAAGTAATTACTGTAAGCCCTTGAAATTGATGCCTGTATAGCTCGAATGCTTTTAATTTTGTTTGGTCATTAAGTTCGTTTTTAGCATTACCAATAATTACTGCACATTGAGGGTTTAGTGAGTCAAATAAATCATTTTGACCCCGTGTAAGTGACTGGAAGTCTTCTTGAAGTGAGTGTTTGTAATTAAGAGTTTGCATTATTGAACCAGAAAGTTCACTTGATACATTGTACGTGCCGCGATACCGAGACCCGAGTAAAGAGGCTGATGGCGTTTTTATTTCTATTAAGGCTGCACTTTGTGTAAGCCTATTTCTCATAAGAAAATCTACCATATTACCGTTTTTATTGAAGACATTTTTACCGCCTATGTAGGCTTTGCCATCTACGATTGAAGTTGGCCACGAAAATGTTTGTTCAAGCACAAATGAATATTGAGCTAGGCTTTGTTGCCAAAACTCTTCATCAGAGTTGTGTTGATTTTGATCCCATTGATTAAGAGCTTGTTTTAAGCTTTGTAATCCGACGGCAGCATTTAGCTTGCCAAGTGAGGATGGATTTAATTCAACTAAACGCTCAATTAAAGGTAGAGGATCTTCTAGGTTAATTGCCCAATTTAGTAATTTGGAGAGTAAGCTTGTGCCTATACTAGTATTTGCATTCAAAAAGTTTCTAACATCATTTGATGTAAGGGCAGCTAATTGTTCAAGTTGTGGCGTAGCTTGAACAAATTTCTTTTCTCCGCGTGGCACACCTGTTTCTTGGTGTAATTTATATAATGGTTTAAGTGCATTTATTAATTGAAGGAGTTCTGCTGATTTTATTTCTAGTTTATAGCCTTCACCAGATTTAACTGACGTGAGGGGAATAGTTTCAAAATCCTCCCATTGTGAGCTTCTGGCTTTCTTTTGATACAAGAAGATGCCTTTTACAGCGGCGTCTTTATTATTTTGGTTATCTAAGATTGTGGGACGAAAAATAAGTCTAGATGCTGTTGATTCACGCAGAACTATATCACCCGCCTGAGCAGTAACTCTAGAAGTAGACCTTGTGTGAATTTCTCTCATGACTTCCTTTTTGCCTTATAACTGTTAATTAACAAGCATGAAGGCCTATTAACTAGAAGGCACTGTATAAGAGGAAGTATAAAGTCATATATTAAGTAATTTAACTTTAAAATCAGCGGGTTGGTGGATCTTGTAAGAAGTGGGGTTACTGACAAAATAAGCCTCCGTGCCATATTTATATTCAATTATTAGGCAATTAAGCATAAGCGGTAACTTAGAAAAATCAATGTCTTAGCTTTTATTTTTCCTTGATATAAAGCCTGACGGCCTGTGATTTAGGCGCTTGGTCCATGAAACGGAATAGATTTTTATGTTATTTGACCTGAAGTTTTCTCATGAAATTTCCAATGGTGTTGCGAAAAAATATTAAGAGACAAGCAGACATGGCCCGCTATATCGACCCCAATTTTCAGCATTACATGTAACTCCCCCCACCTTCAACAAATTACGTCCCCAAAAGTTGTGCGATGGGGCTGGGAGTTCCTATCCGAATCGTCTAAGGTTGAGTATAGAGAACTTGCAAGAACGTCCTTGCATCAACCACTGAAGGCGAAATACTCATGCTGTTATCACTGTTACTGTTTGTCTGTTTATTGGTTGCGGTGCTTTATTACCGCCCTTCACTGCAACTGGGCTCAATAATTCTGGTGATGGGTACCTTTGTCTTGACCATATATAGTCAAGTCATGTGGTTGGTTCTATTTCCTGTTTTGGTCATCGCCGCAATACTTAATATTCCTCGCTGGCGAGAACAAGTTCTCACTAAACCTGCCTATCAATTGCTGAGACGTTCGATGCCCAGCATGAGCAAAACCGAGCGTGAAGCTCTGGAGGCTGGCACTACTTGGTGGGAAAAAGAATTATTCAGTGGCAACCCAGACTGGGAAGTCTTTTCCGATATCGATATGCCCAAACTCAGTGAGCGGGAGCAGAGTTTCCTCGATAACGAGGTAGAACAGCTATGTCAGCTGGTGGATGAATGGGATATCGAACAGCGCAAGGATTTATCCCCAGATGCCTGGGATTTTCTTCGAAACAATGGCTTTTTTGGTTTGATAATTCCCGAAGAATTCGGTGGCCTTGATTTCAGTCCCTACGCCCAAAGCCGCATTATGAGCAAGATTGCCAGTAAGTCCACCACCACGGCGGTCACCGCAATGGTTCCTAACTCTCTGGGGCCGGGTGAGCTGCTGGCTAAGTACGGCACCGAGGAACAAAAACACCAGTGGCTACCTGGGCTCGCTAATGGCACGGAACTACCCTGCTTTGGGCTAACTGGCCCGGAGGCCGGCTCCGACGCAGGCTCTATTCCGGATGTTGGTATTGTCTGCAAAGGCGACTTCAATGGCGAAGAAGTTATCGGTCTCAAACTGACGTTTAGAAAACGTTGGATCACCCTCGCACCCGTTGCTACGGTAATTGGTCTCGCTTTCAAATTACATGACCCCGATAGTTTGCTCGGTGACCCCGATTTAGTGGATTACGGTATTACCTGTGCACTACTACCAGCAAATCACCCCGGCATCGAAATTGGCCGTCGCCACAACCCCGGTGCACCGTTTATGAATGGTCCTATCAAAGGGGTGGATGTCTTTATCCCAGTGAGCTGGATCATCGGCGGTGCCAGTATGGCCGGCAAGGGCTGGCGTATGCTTATCGAGTGTCTAGGTGCTGGGCGCGGGGTATCCTTGCCCTCTCTTGCAACGGCGGGCAGTGAGATGTGCTATCTCACCGTAGGCGCCTTCGCTCGCATCCGTCGTCAGTTCAATATGGAGATCGGTAAATTTGAGGGCGTCCAGGAAGCTACAGCAGAAATTGCTGCGGGCGCATACACCCTAGAAGCCATGCGACAACTGGTCACTCGTGGGCTGGAAGATGGTGCCCCAGCTGTCCTTACCGCCATGGCTAAATACCATGCCACTGAACGCATGCGCCAGATAGTCAATCACGCTATGGACGTAGTCGGAGGCCGAGCTATTCAGCTTGGGCCACGCAACTTCCTAGCTATTATGTACCGCACCACGCCAGTGGCCATCACTGTGGAAGGGGCCAACATTCTCACCCGCTCACTCATGATTTTCGGGCAGGGTTCCATGCGCTGCCATCCGTTGTTGTTTGAAGAATTACAAGCACTGCAACTGGATGATGAACAGGCGGGTCTTGCCGCCTTTGAACCACTGCTATTAGCCCATCTGGGACACAGCAGCAGCAATGCAGCCAGAACATTAGTGTACGGCCTCAGCGGCGGTCGAGGCACCTCATTGCCAATTGACACCGATGCTTTTAGCAAGCCCTGGTACGAGAAAATCAATCATATGAGTGCGGCATTAGCCATCTGTGCCGACGTCGCCCTTGGCTCTCTAGGCGGTGGCATCAAACGCCGAGAACTACTCTCTGCGAGGCTTGGCGACATTCATAGTGAGCTGTTCATTGCCTGTAGTATTCTCAAATACCGCAATTCACAAGAGCAGTCTGAGGCCAATAACGCCCATGCTAGGTATGCATTGCAGCGCTCTCTACATTCTGCACAAAAAGCCCTTCTGGCCTTTTGTAACAATTTCCCGCAGCGCTGGCTGGGGATAGCATTGCGTGTGCTTTGTCTACCCACGGGACAGCGCTACAAAGCACCTGATGACGAGCAAATTCGCTTATTGGGACAATTGATCATGGAGCCAAATTCTGTTCGTCAGGCAATGAAACAATATGTTTTCCTGAGTGATAATCCCGAAGATGCCGTCGGCCGTGTGGAAACTACCTATCAGGCACTACTCAAGGTCGATCCTGCATGGCAAGCCTTTAGCCGAGCCCGCAGCAAAGGGAAGCTGGGAGATGCTCTTACTGATCTGGACAGTGCTCTCGAAGAAGCTGTGCGTCAGGGCGTTATCTCTGAAGCAGATGTGCAGCCCCTAAAAGACTATGACCAGCTCCGCTTTGATTGTGTGCTAACGGATGATTTTGACAAGCTCTAATTTACTTTACTGAGTTATGCTCTTGAAGATGACAGGAAAAAATTATAAAAAGTAATCGAATTAAACCGAGCGGGCTATTGGTCGCTTACCAATAATAAATTAGAGTCAGTGCTACAAAAAGGCAGCGAATAAGCTGCCTTTTTTTGTCAATTAGGTATCGCAACAAAAACTACCAATACGCAAAAAAAAGAATCCAGAAAACCAATCCGGCTGGCTGTTAGTCCATTTGACTACCTTATGTTAAAGATATACTCTAAATACCTCTTTATTGATTAATCGCTACTTCTATACACTAATTCTGCAGTTGAGGTCGGTATTTTGCATATTACCAAATACACAGATTATTCCATTCGTGTCCTGGTCTATCTTGCAGTTCACCGCAATGAACTTTGTACAATTGGTGATATCGCCAATAGTTATGACATATCAAAAAATCATTTGATGAAAATTGTCCAAGCTCTCAATACAAAGGGCTATCTTATGGCTACTCGTGGTAAGAACGGTGGTCTGCGATTACAAGGTAACCCCTCTGAGATCAACTTAGGAGAACTGGTCCGTGACATTGAAGGTGAATCCAAAATGGTAGAGTGCTTCGGCGCTGATAATCAATGCATCATCACCGAGAGTTGCCAGTTAAAACATATTTTTTACGAGGCACAGGAAAATTTTTACCAGACACTAGAAAAGTACACATTGCTAGATCTAGTCGGCGAAAAAATGCAGGCCCCATTGAGAAAACTACTGCATATAAGGGATACCTGAGTCGATTACCCCAACTGCACAAACGCACCATTAGTAAAAAATGGTGGTAAGGAACCATGCCCACCATCCTTAACATATTTCGGTAATAACCATGCAGGTAGATTTATCACAATCAACTCCCGCTAGCACAGAAGAGCTCGGCAAGAGCACACCCGGGCGTGGCTATGTAGTCGTTATCTACGGCCTGTATATCGGCAGTATTATGGCCTTGGTCACAGCGCCCATCGGTGCTGTTATTGCACACCTACGGTTGGGCCGTAGTGCCGCATGGCTCGACACTCATTTTCTATTTCAACTTCGCACATTCTGGATTGGGATATTGGCGATGGCCTCCGGCCTTTTGCTATGGCGGGTATCAGGCGTTATTAACCTTGCTCCAATTTATGCCTGGTCCTTTGGGTATTTGTTTTTCACAGTTGCCATCGCCTGGATGATGGGGCGATGTGGCGTCGGTATTCACCGCCTTATGGCCAACCGTCCCATCGACGCCCCCAAAAGCTGGTTATTCGGTCTGGGAAATACACGTGGGCATCGCTGAACAAGAAGACTGGGGGCCGTTGACCAACCTTCCGGGCAATCCTCTCATGTGGATATTAATACTGAGTGAAATGCTGGTTTTCGCTGCATTTTTTGCCATATTCTCCTGGCAGAGGGCATCCGAACGAGCGCTTTTCGATAGTTCACAGCAGCTATTGGACCCGGTGCTCGGAGGGGTAAATACCATGATCCTACTGACTAGCGGCCTGTTTGCAGCGATGTCAATACAGGCAATTGCAGATGGAAAAGTACAACGCTGCCGTCAGTTGCTTGGGCTGACCATGGGGCTGGGCGTTGTTTTTTGCTGTATCAAAACCTTCGAATACATCGACAAATTTAGTGCTGGACTAACTCCGGAAACTAACACATTTTTCAGTTTCTATTACCTGTTAACCGCATTTCATTTCGCACATGTGATATTCGGTCTGGGCCTGCTGGCACTGGCATACTGGCGCACCTCCCGCGCTAATGTGGAGACGGTCACAGCTTTCTGGCACATGGTGGATCTCATCTGGATTATGCTTTACCCACTGATATATCTTCTGAGGTAACTATGATTGAACAGCTACCCGGCAAGCGACGCCTGCTATACACCTGGTTAATTTTAATGACGCTGACTCTGTTTTCCATGCTGTCTGCGCAATTGACTAATACCACCACATGGCTTCCATTGCCGCTGTGGGGCGTGGTACTGGTATTGGCCAGCACGGGTTTCAAAGTGCAACAGGTATTAATGGTTTACCTCAATTTACGGGTATCGAGTGCCGGATGGAAAAGTGGTTTCCTGTGCTTACTAACAATCACCCTACTGATAATTTTTTCAGGATATCTTGCCGCACACTACCATTAAGCAGGATTTGAATTGACCTCTAATCGGAGTCATCCGGAAAATCTGGGTCCTGCGATGACTTTTCCGTTGTGTTGCGCGCCCAATCCTCCAGCTTTTTACCCATCCGCATCAGTACCCAGACTAGCAACGGTGCCAACAGCATCAACCCCACGCCCCAGTCGTAGCTGTTAATAGCCAGAACAAAAGGAGTCACCAGTACAGCGCACATCACCAAGCCCATAGACAACGCAAGGGCTAAACGAAACCTACTCATAACTCTAATCTCCGGGATACATCAGGTAGAGATAATCTGGCGGTATATTCCCGGTAACGCAAGCGATAGGTGTTCAGGTTTCTGAACCATGGCATAGCCACCACGACCAAACAGATGAGTAATATAGTGCTGCGCATCGCGGTCGATTGTGACACCGAACACTTTCAGTTCCTGCTGCCGCGCATCGAGAATGGCACGCCGGGTGTCTTCAACCGCGTATCGTCCCTCATAGTAATCACTATCGTTAGGCTTACCGTCACTGAGCACTAACAACAACCGGTGCCTGTTGGGGCGTTTAGCCAATTCGGCAGCCGTGTGACGAATAGCCGCGCCCATACGCGTATAGTGACCAGGCTTGAGAGAGGCGATACGACGCTCTATGGTCTGATTCATACTCTCGTCAAAAGTTTTTAGCGTATTAACCCAGACCCGATGACGCCTGTGAGATGTAAAGCTGCTGATACTGTAATCGTCACCACAACTAGCCAGCCCATGGGCCAGAACTAGCAGGGCCTCTTTTTCGATATCTACAACCCGCCGGTCTTTTTCTACCCATGCGTCGGTCGATAGTGAGACGTCAATCAAAATTGACACCGCTAGGTCCCTCGCTTGTGCCCGGGAGCTCATATACAGACCCGCACTACTTTCACCCACCGCGGCAAAATCACATTGGGCCCGTATCACAGCATCCATATCCAGTTCATTGCCATCAACCTGCCCCCGCAGCCACTCCCGGCGCGGACGCAATGCCTCAAACTGCCGACGCACCCGACGAATACGCCGCCGGGTCTCGTCGTCGATGAACCAATTGTCACCCTCATCGTCATGTAACCCCGTGAGCACACGGCAATGATTGTCCTGATAACATCGCTTGCGGTAATTCCACTCGGGGTAGGTGTAACTTCCTTGCAGGCGCTTTCCGCTTGCCGCCCCCGGAGACAGATCCAGATCCATCTTCAAACTCGACGCAGCGCGCTGCTGGTTAGGACTCAGGGTGATTTCATCAATTTGTTCAGCATTGCTCTTTGCCATCTTGTCCTCATCATCGTCAATCATTCGGTTGACGTTGACCATTTCAGCGAAGGACAGAATTTTTTCAAAACGATTAAATACCAGTGGGTCGTCACGCTCTGACTGGTCTTGGCGCCGGCGCTCGGCCTTGCGCTTACCATCAACCTTCGCCTCGGCCTTCGAGGGTGGCTCCGTCTGATCTTCATCGTCGATGTCATCCTGACCAGTGATTTCCATATGGCTCAAGTTGGCCCACAACGGTACCGGTAATGGCCGACGATAGTCCGGCGGTGCGCGAAATTCACGCAAGCTTTGCCCCGGATCTAGGACCGCGATGCGATAGCGATCAATTTCCGGAGCCAGCGGTGTTTCGGCGCCCAGAAAACGGCAAATTACCGCTTCTATGGCTGACTCAACCGGAGGCAAAGTGCGGGCTGGACGGATTGCTAACATCGCCTGTTTCAGCCTAGCGTGCCGGTCACGCAACCCGGGGAACTGCTGAAGTGCAACTTCGGTTGCGGCCATCACCTGCCGCAGTGCGCTGATATCCTGGCGCAGAGGGTCCTTGAAAGAGGTGATTGGTTCCATGGCTGCAAGCATTGCTGCAAGCCAAAAGTACATATCGCGATTGAGTACTGGATTGTCGAACAAGGCGATGTTCGGCGGCAGTAGTAAACTTTCTTCGTCTAAACGCGCCAGATCCAGGGCTTCCTCGGCCAATCCAAGCCGTTGGCGCAGGCCGAGACGATGATTCGAGGTACGAGCAGCAACAGAGGTGACAGCAACGCCGGAAGGACCGCCGCTGGCACGAAAGAACACCGCGAGAGGCCCTGTTATACTCTCTAGGCTGACAGCTGCATCAGGATAATTAGGAAAGCTGGCACTTTGCGATGAAGCCCAGCGGTGCCATACCTTTCCTACAATTTCTTCAAATTCCAGCCATTGCAGCATAGGACCACCTAGCCTGTCAGTCTTCGCCGAAGGTTGCGCGCACAGCTTCCAGCAGGCCTTGCTGTACATCTGGCTCATCGCTCAAAGGTTCAACTAGAGCAGCTTGTGCCGCCTGCAATACTGGCATGCCATTGGCTATTAACGTCGCGCAGTAGATCAACAACCGGGTAGATACACCCTCTTCAAGATCCTGCCCCTTCATAGCACGCAGCCGTGCAGCTAGGTTGACTAGGGTTGCACACTGCGGGGAAGGCAGCCCACTCTCCCTGGCGACGATATCACGTTCCAGTTCAGGTGGAGGAAAGTCAAAACTTTTGGCTAAAAAACGCTGTCGGGTACTGGGTTTGAGCGATTTGAGTATGTGCTGATAACCCGGATTATAAGAGACTACCAACATAAAATCGTTCGGAGCCTCTAGTAATTCACCGGTCCGCTCAAGTGGCAACAGCCGACGGTCATCGGTGAGCGGGTGCAACACCACGGTAACGTCCTTGCGAGCTTCAACCACCTCATCTAGGTAACAGATACCACCTTCGCGCACGGCCTGGGTCAGCGGGCCATCGACCCAGCGTGTTTCCCCACCTTGCAACAGATAGCGCCCAGTAAGATCCGCAGCTGTAAGATCATCGTGACATGAAACCGTATACAGCGGACGGCCCAGCTTCGCTGCCATGTGCGCTACGAAGCGAGTTTTGCCGCAACCAGTAGGCCCTTTGAGTAGAAGCGGTAGATGTTGTAAATAAGCTTGTTCAAACAGCTCACACTCGTTTCCAACCGCCTGGTAAAAAGGAATATCACGCTCTACTGATCGCTTGGCGGCCACTACATTGGTCATGTCTATATCTCCGGATACGAGCTGCTGCAGTAGTGCGACAGCTGGTCGCACTTTGCCTAAGCGTCGGTGGTGGTAGCAGATCCCGCGGCTTGATTTCGCACAGGACCGAATACCGAGATGAAAAAGATCACTGCCGCTATCGCCACTAAAACGCCAGCGCCTAGGCGCATGTAGTAAAACAGCTGGAGTTGATCCTGCACTTCCATATAGTTCATACCCATCACACGCTGCAAGTGGGTTTGCACAACACCTGCAAATGTTAGAGTGAATGTCATAAAGCACATCGCCGAGGTCATCAACCAAAAACTCCACATATTAAGGATCTGATTGTAGGGTTGTACCCGGCGCAATTGGGGCATCGCATAAGTAATTACAGCCAGAACCGTCATTACATAAGCCCCAAAGAATGCGAGGTGGCCATGGGCCGCAGTAACTTGTGTACCGTGGCTGTAGTAATTGATGAAGGACAAGGTGTGCATAAACCCCCACACGCCAGCACCAAAAAAGGCCAGCGTGGCACTGCCCAGTGTCCACAACATAGCACTCTTGTTGGGGTGGTTGCGCCTACCCTTCCAAAACATGAAGAACGCAAACATCACCATGGCGAAGAATGGCAGTACTTCAAGGGTAGAGAAGATACTGGATAAAGGCTGCCAATAAGCCGGTGCACCAATCCAATAGTAGTGATGCCCTGTACCGAGCAAACCTGAGAAAAGTGCCAGACCAATAATCACATATAACCACTTCTCGATGACTTCACGATCAACCCCCGTCATCTTAATCAACAGGTACGCCAACAGCCCAGCCATAATCAGTTCCCATACTCCCTCAACCCAGAGGTGTACAACCCACCACCAGTACAGCTTATCTACGGCGAGATTGCTGGGGTTAAAGAAGGCGAACAGCCAGAATACGGCTGCAAGCCAAAGTCCGAGCATCAACACCATGTTGATGGCAGTTTTTCGACCTTTGACCAAAGTCAGACTGGTATTGTAGAGAAACATCAGGAATGAAATCGTGATAAGAATTTTTGACCACAATGGTTGCTCAAGAAACTCCCGTCCCTCATGAATACCCAGCTGATAACTCAAAAGCGCTCCGGCGCCAGCGACCGCAAAAATCGCCAGTTGCAGGTAGGCGAGAAAAGGACTGTGAATCTCGGTCTCCGCTTCTTCGGGCATCAGGTAATAGGTTGCACCCATAAAACCAATTAGAAGCCAGACGACCAATAGATTGGTGTGGCTCATGCGCATGATATGAAATGGCATCGCCTCTGAAAGGAATTCCGGCATGACATATACCGTGGCCGCCATAATCCCAAACACGATTTGCAGCGCAAACAGCGCCATCGCAACTGCGAAGAATGGGAGTGCCACCCGTTGTGTTTCATATTTCATTGAAGCGATCCTCTTACAGTAAATTCGGTACGTTAAAAACCCGTTAGCAGATTAGCCCGCTGGGGTTGGTGGCCAACCCTGTGTATCGATGGAATCCGTCCACTGTAAAAAATCAACCAGTGCATCCAGCTCCTCATCCGTGGCGTCAATTTTTGGCATAACGCGCCGTCCGGGAATATTGAGTGGTTGCGCGCGGATCCATCCCTTAATACCCGCCCGCGCGCCCTCAGCATTATCGCGTCCACCATAACGTGTCCACACATTGCCGAGTTCCGGCGCAAAGTAAGCACCCTCACCCAATATACTGTGGCAATTAATACAGCTGTGTTTTTCCCAGACGTGTTTACCGTGTTTGACACTATCGGTCAGCTCCGCATGGGCGGTGGACACATTCACCATATACCAGTGAGTATGCGCGGTTAGCCCAGCAAAAAGCAGAAAGAAAAAAAGTGACCCACCATAAAATATGTTACGTGCCGCTGACTTCGTAAGCGTTTCGGCCATAGGGTATCTCCTTGAATTAACCTAACGGTGATGTACTGTTTTCAGAAACAGCCGACAATCATTTTTAAAGATGCATGTACTATACATCATTTTACTGTATGTCAAAATTTGTTTTGCAAGAACAGCACTGTTTTTTTATAGCGTAGCTAACGTGCAAAAAATACCCTAGCCATGGTTTATCCACAGCGCATCCGTTGGTACTGACAGGTGAATATTTCCAGACTAATAGGTTTCAATACCCCTATTCATGTAACCGCCTCACCCCAACCTGTAAACACAGCATTTATCAACATTCGGTAATGTTTAGCTAATAATAGACGTTTTCCTAGATTGAACAAATTTCAAGCCGCAGCGTGTCTACTCAAAAATTGTTGCGATTGCCGCATCAATTTAAACCGCACACCATAGACAACGCTGCCTGCCGTTTATTTTCACAAAGACCTCATCGATAGATGAATGTATCGCCGCCACCTTGGTTACGACGTATTAACCATCGCGAACATGTCATACCAAGCTTGATAACCCAGAAACGATTGGCCCCAGAGATGGCGGCAACACCCCGCTCCATAAGTAGATTTTTATATCCCTGTGACTGAGATTGAATCTGCAGTAGAGCAAGAATACGTATCTGATAATTTCGGGTGGAAATCGGTGTCGTTTGTTCAACAACTAGGAGAGCAATCATGCTACGTATTTATTTTTTTGTACTCGATAGGTTGCCAACACAGTTATCTGCCTACACTAAGCACTACTCACAGTACCTTTTTCGACAAACACTATTAACCGAACCCAGCACGCTTAACCGAACCCACCACGCTCAAATTTTTAGCAGCCTGAACGGTACGTCTAGAGCTGTATTGTTCTCCCAGTGGTTAATAAATTCTTTGATCCTGTAACATTCTGGCTGATATAAGGTGTTTCTTGGCTTGCGAGAGAACCAATCTGATTTTTTTTAGCAGGTTTCATCGGCTCGTCTCCAACCATCATTGACTGACTGCCCTCATCATTTTTAGGCCAAGCCCTAAAATTTTCGGGCATATCCCATCCTAGCATTACCAATAGGTAGCACCCATTAGACATTTCAGCGTCTCTGATACCCGGCCTAGATTCATCCTTACGTCCCATAACACTATGCTGATGCTCAATTTCCTGTAACTGCCGATCACAGTTTTGTTGCCCGTCATCATTGACGAATAAATACATGCCCAACACACCATTACCGCCACCATCAATAGCCTTTGTTTCTTCTGTGACGCGATAAATCGCGTTCCGAAGAGACCCATGAACAACGCCATGAGAACTTTCAACCCCATTTAATTTTTCATTGATCTGGAAGACACCTTTACTCACACCAGAGTCGTCAATAGGCGCGGAACAACCTGCGATAAAAAGAACACACAGCCAGATACTTTTTGAAATAATCCCATTCACCTTAACCTCCTCCTATCCACTCTTTGGCTATTTTCAAAAACATCGTCAAATAGACCTTCTATTCAGAACAGTTGCCCACTTGTACGGCGCGCTCTACCAGATGGATCATTCTGTCTAGCGGGCATCAATGACATCTGCATATATAAGGTAAAGGACTTCGGTAATTTTTATACTTAAAAAGCTTTTACAGCTTCTTATCTATTACTCAATCAACCTGCTCCGATATCAGTGCTAAGAAATTAAGGTGCGGGGCAAAACCACACATTATCGTTTGGCATTCATCACAAATGAATTTGAACATGATCTAGATCTGATCTTTCGACGTATTAGTCACTAACAAAGTCTCTCATTAATATGTTTTCGCCATTGAGGCTGATAAAAATTTGGGCAGGTAAACACGAATAAAAAAAACAGCCCTCTCAAGTGATCAAAGCAATAGAGATCTCAAAAATGAAACATAAAAAAATTGCTGTTATCGGTGCCGGACTTTCTGGTGCAACTGTAACCAACCGCTTATTGCAAGCAGGCTATCAGGTTACTATCTATGAAAAAGGCCGGGCTACTGGAGGCAGACTTTCCAGCTGCAGAATAGGAAAAGACAGTGCTGACTTAGGTGCGCCCTGGTTTGAGCCAACAACGGATCAATTTAGACAATGGCTCGCCTCAAGACCAGAGATCATCCGCTGGAAACCAGCCCACAGTAATTTTTCTGGGGCCGTGCTAAATCCAAAATCTGTTTACCTTTCTGGACCCAGACAAAGTGCTTTAATTCAAAACTTAATTAAAGGTGCAATGATTCATACTGATGCGAACATCACTAGCCTCTACACCGATAGTTTTGGCCTTCGACTACGTAGAGATCGTGAAAAAATAAAGTCGTTATATGATGCCGTTATTGTAACAACCCCGGCACCTCAGGCCGCAGCCCTTCTCAAAGGATCCCCCCACCTACACCATATAGCAAAATCAACAAGTACAACGCCAACTTGGGTTGCTGTTATCTCACTTAAAGAAAAGAGCGGTATCACCCCAGATCTTCTATCAGGACAAAACTCCACACTTTATAGAGCCACCAGAGACAGCTCTAAACCTGGTAAAAATTCCTGGAGCCGCAAAGAAGTTTGGGTGCTTGAAGCAAATACGGAATGGAGTGAAAGATATAGAGATAGCGACCACACCATCGTAGGAAGAGCTTTAGTAAAAGCTTTTGAAATACTGACAAAACAACCGATGGAGATCAGTAGTATTAAAGTCCATCAATGGCTTCATTCCCATCACCAACCTATAACCAACGAAAAGTATTTATGGGATCAAGATAGCAACGTCGGCGTATGTTCAGACTGGCTATATCATCAAGGCGCCGAAGGTGCCTGGCTGAGCGCCAATGCTTTGGCTGACCAAATACTGTATTGCACAAGAACAAATACTTTCTCACCCATACAAGATGTGGTTTTTTCCTGACTCGAAGCAAAATTCATTCATACATATTGGCGTCATGCTGTACTTAAAAAAGGGTGGGCGCCAGCCCGCTATCAAATGATTTCTGTTGAAATCTAAATTAACAGGCCGTCTCTTTTGTTATTCGAAAATATCGGCAAAAAAGATAACCTGAAAAAAGCACATACTTTGTTCTATTTATACTCAGAACCATTCTTGTTGCCATTCTGCTATACCTTACCGAATCATATATCCTAAAAACCGGTAACAGTCTGCATAAGTTTTCCCAATAAAGTGGTGTACCTCAGGGGGGCATCTAGAGCAACTAGGCATATGCAATCCTCATTACCACCCACTGCAGGCTCATGTTCTACCTGGTCATCAATATCGGCAATATCTCCTCTGGTAAAGCAGCCCACCACATCAGAGTAGGAGCCACGGAGTGTCAGTGTCAGTTCATTCCCCCGATGCCCATGGGGCAGAACAACCTTACCTGGCTCCAATTTGATAAGCCGACACATGCCTTTTGCATTTTTAATCACATCAAAGTAGTAGAGCCCCTGGCCAATACGCTTCCACTGAATATTGTCCAGCGAACCAATGTAGTCTCTTAACGGCTTTGGAATATCACTCCCCTGACAAGCTTCAACACCTTGAGAGATGGATGGCAAAGATTCAGTATGATCATCCAAACGAGCCAACGCTTGCTCAAGAGACGCGTCACTCATTTCTGCGTCCACCATTTGCTCCATCAATGCGCCACCTATGGTTTCCATATCAAAAACCCTGTCTTGGCAACTTTTGCAAAGAGAGATATGGCTCGCCACCACTAAAGCCATGCCTTGTGAAAGGGAACCCGCCACATAGCTGAATATTGTGGCTTCATCCAGATGATGATTAATCTTCACCCTTCACCTCTCAATGTCAATTTGAGTTTTTCCACCGCAAGTCGAATTCGAGATTTCACACTACCCAAAGGAATGGTTAATCTATCGGCAATTTCTGAATGAGATCGACCCTCAAAAAATGACATATATATAACTTGGGACTGACTCTCGGGAAGTTGGCTAATCGCTTGAGCCATGCGTTCGCACAGCACTGCTTTCTCTCCAAGATCTGATTCTGCTACACATTTTGAATATTCTGGCAGACTATCCAAAGAATATTCTGGATATTTTTGTTTGCGCATCCAGTCAATACTCTGATTTCGGGCCAGTGTAAAAAGCCATGTGCTTGCAGCAGATTTTTCAGGATTAAACAAATGTGCTTTTCGCCACATGTTTAACATGGCTTCCTGTACCAATTCCTCTGCTGCCGCGTCTGCAACACCAAGCCGGACAATGTACGCTTTCATCTTCGGGGCAAAATGTCTGTATAGCTTTATATACAGGGATTTATCCTGAGTCACAGCCATCTCTGCCAGGAGCTCAGACCAAACCTGTGTATTGGTCGACGTCATGCTAGCTTGCCCCCACGGAACAGCAACATGCACTTCACACCTGAAAGAGCCTTTATCAATTAACTTCCTTACGTTCTACAGCCTACTTTAGATCAGAATTTTCTGTTTACTCGTACAAGTCTTGTGGTCCTTTTTGGTGGATAACACAAACTGTCTGTCATAGAGCATCACCTTCACTCATCATAACGTCTTGTAAATATACCCACCCACTTGGCTTAATACTGAGCCAACAACACAATTTCTGTTATAGATTCAGAGATATCGAAATTAAGTTAGGGGCTGACCCAGATAACTAAGCCGTATTATCTTTAACCCATTG
>TARA_R110001592_G_scaffold86031_1_pt1 | contig 50624 bp, 48 predicted proteins | sample TARA_R110001592 | Tara Oceans TARA_R110001592 (sample SAMEA4398387) | marine metagenome | biome: Polar Biome; feature: [SRF] surface water layer (ENVO:00010504); material: water (ENVO:00002006), including particulate matter (ENVO:01000060) such as... | depth 5 m | reverse complement strand
ATAGCCTCCTTATGTCAGTAAGCGCGCTACTTCAAACCTCCTAATAAGGCAGATAAAGTGGAGTTACCTTTTTCTTGAACCCTGACTTTATCTTGCTGCTCTCCTCCTTCAAATTGCAAATCATCTTCTGGCAGCTCATCAATAAAGCGGCTTGGTATGGTTTCAATTTTTTCACCATACTGTTTTCTGCTTGCAGCATAGGTTAATGCCAGTGTTCGTTGAGCTCTGGTAATACCTACATACATAAGCCGTCGCTCCTCTTCGATATTATCTTCCTCGATACTATTTCGATGTGGTAGCAGCTCTTCTTCCATACCCATAATAAACACATGAGGAAACTCAAGGCCTTTCGATGCATGTAGCGTTAGCAGATGAACTTTATCGCTATCATCTTCCTCTTGTTGTTGATCCAACATATCGCGCAGAATGAGCTTAGAAATAGCTTCGTCTATACCTATTTCATCTGCTGTGCCCTTATCTGCTTCGAGCATATTTCTCAGAGATTCGACTAAATACCAAACATTCTCCATACGTTTTTCGGCTTGTTTTGGGGTATTGGAATTCTGATAAAGCCATTGATCATATTCAATATCAGTAAACATTTGCTTTACAACAGGAATGGGATCTTCTTGATAACAGCGCTCTGTGGTACGTTTTAACCATTCGCTAAAGCGGCGCACTCTTCCCAGAGCCTTCTCACTTAACATCTGCTCTAAGCCGACTTCATTGACCGCCTGACTCAAGCTTATTTCACGTTGGGTTGCATAGTTACCCAGTTTTTCGAGGGTAGAAGGGCCTATTTCTCGACGAGGCACATTCACCACGCGCAAAAATGCTGCATCATCATCGGGGTTCGCAATTAAACGCAAATAGCCCATCGCATCTTTTATTTCATTTTTAGAAAAGAATGACGAGCCACCAGACATCCGATAAGGCACCTGAAAGGCTTTCAGCTTTATTTCCAATAAGCGGGACTGATGATTACCGCGATACAACACAGCAAAATTTTTGAAAGGAATATCCTTTTTGAGCTTTAAATCGAGAATTTCAGCGGCAATTTGCTCTGCCTCTGCATCTTCATTTCGACAACGAATCACCCGAATCCTTTCACCCTGGCCTAGCTCACTCCATAAGGCTTTATCAAACAGATGAGGATTATTGGCTATCAACTGGTTAGCCGCACGCAAAATTAAACTGGTTGAACGATAATTTTGCTCAAGCTTAACCATCTTTAAACTAGGGAAATCTACTTCAAGTTTTGCCAAGTTTTCTGGCCTTGCGCCTCGCCAGGCATAAATTGACTGATCATCATCGCCCACTACCGTCAGGGCATTTCGATCGCCAACGAGTTGTTTCACCAATTCATATTGCGCCATATTAGTATCTTGATATTCATCGACCAGTAAGTATCGAATTTTCTGCCGCCAACGAGACAAACTTTCAGGATGATGTTTAAATAATAAAACGGGCTGAAGAATTAGATCATCAAAATCAAGAGCATTATACGCTTTTAGATAACGTCTATAGGTGGCGTAGATATTTGCCAACATTAAATCATCTGGTGTTTTCGCCTGCTTGATTATTTCTTCAGGCGTCAGCATGGCATTCTTCCAACTGGAAATTTCCATTTGGATCTGATTTATCCGATCAGTATTTTCATCACCTTCCTTCATCATTAGATCTCGGATAAGTGCTTTGGCATCTTCACTATCAAAAATCGAAAACCCGGGTTTATATCCGAGGACTTTATGTTCAGATTTGATGATATTCAAACCTAGGTTATGAAAGGTCGATACCCTTAAACCTCTAGCCTCCGGCCCCGAAATCAGTTTCGAGACGCGCTCTTTCATTTCTCGCGAGGCTTTATTGGTGAAGGTCACCGCTGCAATATGCTTTCCAGGAATGCCACACTGCTTAATCAAATAAGCAATTTTTGTCGTAATCACACTGGTTTTGCCACTCCCCGCCCCCGCTAATACGAGCAAAGGCCCTGCAACGTATTTCACCGCTTCGTTCTGTTTTGGGTTGAGTTTATTGACCACAATTGCTCACTTAAAAAAGGATATTTCGGAAATTCGAATTAGCCGTGTATTTTTTCACGTGTGCGTCAGCCAATCCAGTTAAAGTTTTTTTTACTTTTATTGGCATATGACAGACAAAAAGGGTTTAAATTCACTAATTCGACACCATAAAATGCTGATCTGATTTAACTAGAACAATGACATCCAAGACACCACCATCTTATATAGCTAATAGAAACACTAGGGATAGCAGGAACAACATGACTCAAGAAAACACCCAGACTACATCTCCATCTCCTGAACAAACTAAACTCATGATTTCCAGAAAAATAGCTAAGGAGCTGAATGTTCGTGACCAACAAGTCGTGGCCACCATTGAACTGATTGATGACGGCGCTACCATTCCTTTTATTGCGCGTTATCGAAAAGAAGTCACTGGCGCACTGGATGACACTCAACTCAGAACACTAGAAGAACGACTTCGCTACCTGACAGAACTCGAAGATCGGAAAAAAACCATACTTAAAAGCATCCATGAGCAAGGCAAATTGAATGATTCCTTAGCTCAACAGATTCTGGACGTCGATACTAAAAATGAGCTTGAAGATATTTACCTTCCTTATAAACAAAAGCGCCGTACAAAAGGCCAAATCGCCATCGAAGCCGGTTTGCTTCCACTAGCGGATAGCTTGTTTGACAATCCTAGCCAAGAACCTGAAGCCCTAGCTAAAGACTATGTGAATGCCGAAAAAGGCATCATCGATGTCTCCGCCGCGCTTGATGGCGCGAAGTTCATTTTAATGGAACGCTTTAGTGAAGATGCAAAACTACTTAGCCAACTGAAGAACTTCTTATGGCAACAAGGTGATATGAATAGCTCTGTCATTGAAGCGGAACGTATTAAAGGTGAAAAATTCCAGGATTATTTTGACTATCAAGAAGCCATTGCCAAGATCCCATCTCATCGTGCTTTAGCTCTTTTTAGAGGCCGGAACGAAGGCGTATTATCTGTTCATTTAGTTGCCCAAGGTCATGACGCATCTGATAGAACAGCCATACACCCTTGCGAATCGCAAGTGGCTCATCACTTCGGCATAGAAGATAAGGAGCGCCCGGCTGATAAATGGCTGAAAGAAGTCGTTCGTTGGACATGGCGAGTCAAACTTAGCCCGCATATAGAAACCGAACTCTTAGGCAAGCTTCGAGAGCAGTCTGAAAAAGTCGCCATTGATGTTTTTGCCGACAACCTGAAAGATTTATTGTTAGCCGCACCCGCTGGTGCAAAAGTCACTATGGGGCTCGACCCGGGTTTACGCACAGGTACTAAGTTAGCGATCGTGGATGCTACTGGTAAGTTATTAGACTACGTGACTATTTTCCCGCATGCGCCGCAAAACAAATGGCAAGAATCTATGGCCGTGATTGCCGCACTTTGCCTGAAACATAAGGTTGAATTATTAAGTATCGGCAACGGCACAGCATCACGCGAAACCGATAAGCTTGCCGCCGAGATAACCAAGAAATACCCAGACTTGAAATTGACTCGCATTACCGTCAGCGAAGCCGGTGCATCGGTTTATTCAGCCTCTGAATTAGCTGCGCTGGAGTTTCCAGATTTAGATGTCACTTATCGTGGCGCCGTGTCCATTGCCCGTCGACTCCAAGACCCGCTGGCTGAGTTGGTTAAAATCGAACCCAAAGCCATCGGTGTCGGCCAATATCAACACGATGTTAGCCAAACACAATTAAACCGCAGTTTAGGTGTGTGCATTGAAGACTGTGTAAACGCGGTGGGTGTTGATGTGAATACCGCCTCAGTACCACTTTTAGAAAAAGTCTCTGGTCTGAACCAGACTATCGCCAATAACATTGTTGCTTTTCGAGACCAGCATGGTCGTTTTAACAATCGAAAAAAACTTAAAGATGTGCCTCGCCTTGGCCCAAAAGCCTTTGAACAGTGCGCTGGATTTTTACGTATTCGTGATGGAGAAAACCCTCTTGATGCTTCTTCAGTCCACCCTGAGTCCTATTCTATCGTTGAAGATATAGCTGGAAAAATACAACTATCTTTAGATAAATTAATCGGCAATACCACACAACTCACGCAGCTTTCAGCGCAACAGTTTGTTGCTGAAGGCCGAGGTTTACTGACAATTCAAGATATTCTTGCTGAACTTGCCAAACCGGGCCGCGATCCTAGACCGGAATTCAAATTTGCCGAATTTAAAGAAGGCATCGAAAAAATTTCTGACTTAAAGCCAGGCATGATACTCGAAGGCACCGTCACCAACGTCACGCACTTTGGTGCATTTGTAGATATTGGCGTGCACCAGGATGGTCTGGTACACATTTCTGCACTGGCAGATAATTTCGTGAAAGATCCAAGAGAAGTCGTCAAAACAGGTGACATTGTAAAAGTAAAAGTGATGGAATCCGACGCTCAACGCAAACGTATTGCGCTTTCAATGAGGATGAGTGATGAGCCTGGCCAACAGGATTCATCCTTAGCTAAAAGTAAGCCATCACGCTCGGAACAGAGCAATGCAAGACAAACCAACAAACAAAATAGTGGCCCGGTACTTTCAGGCGCCATGGCGAATGCTTTTAGCAAGTTGAAGACAAAATAGAACAGTGATTCTCATTGCATGTTACGTATTATGCGAGGCATGCAAGCATGAGTATAATGTCAGCCCGATTAAAGAGTCATATAGCCAAAAAGCACTGTGCTCTGATAACTAACAGGAAAGCCTAGAATGTCAGCCAATTCAGACAAACTCTCAGATCCAAGTGTTTCTAAACAAAAGAGCGACTGTAATCAGCTGCGAACAGACTTACTAGATGCATTAGTCATGACGATTAAGTCTGAAGGCCTACCGTTCATGCGAGGCATAGAGAAAGAAGGTTTACGCGCAACAGCCAAGCATGAGATTAGCCAAGCAGATCACCCTAAGGCACTCGGCCACCCACTGACTCACCCAACCATAACAACAGATTACTCTGAAGCATTAACAGAGCTAATTACACCAGTTAAGAAAACCAGAGAAGAACTACTTCAGTCTCTGACAGAAATCCATCAGCAAGTTGCTTCGCATATTGGTGACGAAACCTTATGGCCTGGCAGCATGCCTTGCTTAATAGATGGCGAGAATAGTATTCGTATAGCAGAATATGGTGATTCAAATATTGGCAAATTGAAACATGTATATCGTCAGGGATTAGGCGTACGCTATGGCCGAATAATGCAAAGCATTGCTGGACTCCATTTCAATTTTTCATTTTCAGATGGATTTTGGCAAAACCTTCAAAACACGATGAACGCAAATGACTTAAGCCTTCAGGATTTCAAGTCTCAACAATACTTTGCATTAATTCGGAATTTCCGTCGTTATTCTTGGTTATTAATGTACTTATTCGGTGCGTCACCCAGCCTGGATAAAAGTTTTATTAACGGAAAACCGCATAATCTAGATCTTTTTGATGACAAAGGTAGCTACTATAAACCTTATGCAACCTCTCTAAGAATGGGCGATCTTGGGTATCACAACAACGCTCAATCTTCATTAGCCATTTGTTTTAATAGCCTGCCTAATTTCATAACGACACTTGATCAAGCCATTCACACACCCTACCCCAAGTATAAAGATATTGGCTTAAAGAAAAATGATGAATACATTCAGATTAACAGTAATATTTTACAAATCGAAAATGAATACTACAGCGCTATACGCCCCAAAAGAACAACCCAAAAAACCGAAACACCAAGACACGCCTTAAATGAACGAGGCGTGGAGTATGTTGAAGTCCGCTGCCTGGACCTTAACCCGTTCCTACCACTAGGCATTTCAGCAAAGCAAGTTGATTTTCTGGATACATTTCTAACTTATTGCCTCCTGAGCAACTCACCTTTAATCAGCGATGAAGACTGTATTCGCTTAGACGATAACTTTGAGAAAGTGGTTAATAGAGGCCGTGAACCTAATCTAGAGCTAAATGGCCCTTGCGGTACAATATCCCTAGAAAAATGGGCATTAACACTAATCGATGAGATGGCCAAAGTGGCTACCATTCTGGATGAGTCTACAATTGATGCTCGATATAGACTCGCTCTGGAAGAACAGAAATCAAAAATAATACATTCCGAGCTATGTCCTTCCGCTCAAGTTCTTTCGATTATGAAAGAGGAATCTTTATCATGGATTGATTTTGCCAGTGAGTTAGCCTTTAAACATAAATCCTGCTTATTAAAAGACTTCCCAAATCAAGCAGCTGTCCTTCAGGAAATATCATCAAGCGCTGAGAAATCATTCCTTGATGAACAATCAATCAAAACTTCAGATAAGATCTCCTTTGATGCATTTTTAAAGCAATATCAAGTTGAATAATTTTACCAAAATTTTTTTTCTGTGGACTATTCATCAGCTAGACAATAAAAACTGAAAGTTTTTTCATTTTTGTAAACTTCAACATTGTTTGTATATCGATTCATGTGATAATTTTGTAAGTGTTCGTTGCAAAACTTTTTTTTATGTAACAATCGCTTTCTAGTTAGAATTATTTTAACTTTGTAAGCTAAGCATATGGTTTTCAAGCGATCACAACATATTAACGTTCATAAAAATGATGTCTATTCACGCTTGTAGGAGAGCGCATAATCAAGTAATTGATCGTGCTTTGTGAAATAGAACGTTGGTGAAAACTAGAAATGACGTTGCCAAACGTCTTTAAATAGCCGAACAAGACACGCACGGATGCAGCCACACGCTAAGTTACGATTTATTAGCAAGACACGGTTGTTACTAATCGTCTAAAAACCGCTTGCAAAAGAGTAAGGCAGACTATCGAAAGGAGCGGGCAAATGGCCCAAGACTTTTCAATAAGCTGGGATATTGACACTCTAAATAAGGCTTACCGCCAAGGTTATATGGCCGGCGTTATGGGTATGAACAACAATAGATGCCCTTACATCGGCGAAGTCATAGAAGCAGCGTGGGAAGCTGGCTGGGAGGATGGTTTTGAGCATTGCGAGCTAAGCAAACCAATTAGCCGGATAGCTTAGCCTTTCATTCAAACCATATTTTTTGTGTTAAAAATCTAGTACGGCAAGAAAAGTTGTATTATCGCTGAACAACAAAACTGGTAAAGAGCAAATCATCTATTTGCTCTTTACCAGTTTCTTCTTTTAAAGCAGCTTTAACTTTAGCTAAAATATCCTGCCTTAGCGCTTCCTGACTCTCTGAAGTTGCTAAACTCTCTTCTGACTGAGCACTCAATGCCATGACAATTTGATGCCTAACCAATGAGTTGTGATCAAATACTGCCGCGATTGCATCATCACTAAATGCTCTGACAGAAGCATCCACCTTTATAAACTTCAACCGCTTTGCTGATGTATCACCAAAGTTCGCAACAAAAGATGGCTTTAATGAGAAATATTGGGCTTTCGGAGCAGGCTCTGCTTCTTCCTCTGCATTTACAGGGGCATTCAAAAGGGCAAGCAAACAAACAAAATGTAGCGATATGCAAAATAGTCTAATCATTTTATCTCAATCTTATGAACTTATAACTTATCAAGTATAGGCATGAAACTAGGCTTATCAAGAAAATTAAACACTATCACTAAACCTCAATTCACACATAGAGTGGTGATAATGATGATCAGAAACCAGCAGAAAATCTTTAAGAATAAGCCACAAACTAGTAAACATTAAATTATTCACACCCCTTGTTTGGCAAAAATAATTAGACTAGACTCGAATTTAGGCAATACGGAATTTGCTGTTTCCCCACGTAGTTTTGCCCATAAGCTATAACTGTATACTCCTGTATTTTTAGGCCCTGATCTTCTAAGACACTGTCCTATTGTAGTCACGCTGTGGAGCTCTGTCGTTTCAGTTAAACGTCGTAATGACCTATCTGAATTTATGGAGAATGACATGAGTGTTGATGTTCCGCTCGATAATATTCGTATAAAGGAATTCCCTACCATCAATTTAGCCGGTGGAGTGGATTTTGATTTAGATGAAATCCGTATCAAAGAACTTGCCCCTATCAATATCGGCATTACCCAGTTACCCGATATCAATCTCAATGCCAAAATTGATCCTCTGAAACTGGATACAAATAGTAAGCTTCAAACAGACAGCTCAGTCAAAACTGATAGCAAGCTAACAACCGATAACAAGGTTGACCTCGATTTAGACGTACGCATCACAGAACTTCCCCAGATAGATCTTCAGATTGGCTTACGGCCTGTACGCATTCATTTCCCCCTAAGCTATCAGTTTTGTCTAACGCTGTTTGGCATCAAGGTATTTGAATTCAAAACCTGCGGCGAAGGCATGATCATAGCCGAAGATTATAAAGCTAAGTCCACGGAGGGATGCAAATAAGCATCCAGGAGAAGCGAGATGAAAGGACCCTATTCTGGACAGCCCGGTATTGACTGGCATATTGCTAAAGAGTCTGGCGCCTTTTATGGCACGCCAAGTGAGTGTCGAGGCCAACTAACTTTTATCAACACATCGGATTCTAAAATAAAAATTCGCTGTTTAAAAACACAAGAGGCCACTCGAAAACGTAAAGACTACGCCTCCCTGAAAGCAGCTCATATTAATTTGTTTGCTCGCATAGCCCCAAAATCTGAGTCGTGTGTAACTGCCGAATTACAGCTCCCTCTTGATACCGCTCCAGGCCAATATCAAGCCTCGGTATTGTGCGGTAAAGATACACACCCTATCGACATCACCATCATTGAACATCATGAGACCTCAATATCCCCAAGCCACATTCGCCTCAAGGGAGCTAGTGGCGACCAAGTAAGTTGTCAATTATCGATCACTAATTTTGGCAACGTTGCTGTCGAGTTTGGTGATGTCGGAATGGTCTGGTTACGAGAATATGACTGGATCGGACGGACATTAGTTTATGCTTTACGCGAAACAACTGAAGATGATAGTTATGTTGATTTTAATAACCGGCTTCTACACAACTTCCGCAAAGATATCATTCCTCCTGCACGCATCCAATTTGAACCTGCGAAAATCATATCCATCGCGTCTGGCATGTCGATAATTCGAACCTTGATGCTGATGCTTCCTCCCGGGCTAATGAAGGGCCGGCGTTATTTAGGCTTTATCAAAATAAACGAAAACCGAATCTGGCTTGAAGTCTATTGCACTGGTGGCCAAAAAGATAAAACACAGTAAGGATTTATTCCTTCAATCATCACACGGCAAAGGAGAACGTTATGACAATTGTCAATTGCCACTCACCAGATACGGTTTGCGAAACTGCAAGTCAATGCTCACCCAAGACCTCACCTTCTTGTTTAAGCTTTTTACTACTACCGCCTCGCTTAGTCACCGCATCGCTTTCGGGCGCTTTAGATGTCATTCATAAAACATTAGATGGCCAATACTCAGATTGTTGCCCTAGCTGTCATGGCCACCATGCGAAAGACAAACCCTGCTGTGATATTCCAGAAACAGACTGCCCCAGCCCATATGTCTGCTATATAAATTGGTACGGCTGCCCTGGAGATACCCTTCATTATCAGATTCAAGTCACTAATACCGGCAAAATTAAACGAGAATTTAACCTCACACCAGTGCACTTTCCCTGCACCGATGAAGTGGTCTCTATCGCACCCAACAAGAAAGCCCTGTTACCTGAACAGTCATTCAAAGCCACAGTTAGTTTTACAATCCCAACAAGCTTTGGTGGCGGTACTTACCGAACTCGAATCAACGTGGCTGGTGCTTATGAGCAATTCATTCTGGTTTGCCTACATGTTCAGCCACAACAACACTGCTGCTGTGCAATTGATCAAGGTGAGATTCCAACACATATCAAAAAACACCTATGGTTTCACCATTTTCAATGCGAAGAACAATGCTTTGAACCGGTAGAAAAGGAAGGTTAACAATGTCTAGTTCAATCAAGCACCATAACATCATCGTAAACGGCTGTACTTTCCATGTTGCTGTATCGGAACCAAATCCACCTTCATCAAAACAGTCTCCCCGCAAAACCGTATTTTGTCTGCATGGTTTTCCTGAAGGCTGGTTAGGCTGGCGATTACTGATGCGGGCCATGCCGGATGTCCGCTTTATTGCTCCAGATTTAAGAGGCTACCCCTCATCTGGCATGCCAAAAGAGGGATATGATGTATTCACCCTGATTAAAGATATTGATTTACTCATTGGTGAGTTTAACTTAGATAAACCTATTCTCTTAGCGCATGATTGGGGTGGCGCACTTGGGTGGATCTTCGCACATCATTATCCAAACAGAATCAGTCAGTTAGTAGTCGTCAACTGCCCTCATCCTAAAACATTAGTTCGAGCAGTATTGCAATTTAAAGACTATCAAACACTCCGAATTCCATGGGTCCCGCCCTTTCAAGTTCCTCTTTTACCTGAGTACCTACTAACCCGAAGATCTGGTCAAAAACTACTCGAGCTATCATTTACCTTACGTGAAGGTTCAAAAGGCCATATGGACAAAGATCTAGTCCGAGAAATTGTACATCGATTCAAAGACACCTCCACGATGCGAGGCCCTGTGAACTATTATCGGGACATTGTAAAAACCTTGATTAATAAAAATACTCGAGACAGGTTAGAGGCTATTTATGCAAAGCCTATTCAAGTTCCGGTAGCCTTAGTCTGGGGGCTGGAGGATCGCGCCTTGTCAGCAAAAGTTGCGCAAACTAGCGGGAATGATGCGGGTTGCTTTGTAGAATGGCGACCATTAACAGGCATAGGACATTTCGTTGACTTAGAAGCACCGGAATTATTAGCGCAAGAGCTATATCGGCTGCCAGGTTTACGGGATCACACGCCGGCTTCCAAAAAGAAAGCGGTGAGCGCAGCCTAGGAGCTTATGTGATGGAAAACAAAATAGAGCATATCAGCCATAGCAATGATCATGACAGTACGGAAAAGAAGTTTGATGTCTTGGTCATTGGCTCTGGATTTGGCGGTGCCATTACAGCTTGCCGCTTAGCTCAATCTGGCCGCACTGTTGGTATTTTAGAAAAGGGTAAACGCTGGCATCGCTTTGATTTTCCTCGAGGCCCCGGAGAGGTTTCAAAATCAGCGATCGCCGATGAGAGAAACCCTAAATCATCAAATGGCTTTATTGAATATCGAACCTTTAAAAATATAGATATTATTCAAGGAACAGGCGTTGGCGGCGGTTCACTTCACTACTTTAACGTCCACATTCAGCCACCCGAATTCATATTTAATTTACCTTCTTGGCCAGCACGCATTAACTTAAAACAACTGACTCCATACTATAATTTGGCAGCAGATATGTTAGCTGCGAATACCATCACCAACACTAAAGATCATGATATTCCTAAGCGCACCCAAGTTTTTGAAGATGCCGTCAACAGTCTTGGTTTCAAGCCTGAGCGTGTGCCAATTTGCGTACGCCTCAACAATCTTACTCTCAATAACAATGATACAGAGTCACTCCCTCCCTGTGATCATTGTGGAAATTGCTTATTGGGCTGCCACGTTCATGCAAAAAACACCTTAGATTTAAACTACATTGCCCTTGCCGAAGCGAATGGCGCAGTTGTTTTAGCTCAGCATGAAGCTCTAAACATATCACCTGATGCCCAAGGTTATACCGTCACCTGCCGAGATCTGTCAGCTCCGCCGGGTGACCAAACTGCCTCTACTCTCAGAAAATTTCGCGCCCAGCAAGTGATCGTTGCAGCAGGTACGCTTGGCAGCAACGAATTGCTGTTACGCTGCAAATACAAGAGTCGTACACTGCCCCGGATATCTAACAAGCTTGGACAAGGTTTTTCAGGCAACGGGGATTTCCTTCTAGCAGGGACACACTACCAAAGTAGAATTGTCGATCCAGGAAGAGGCCCCAGCATCACATCCAGCGTTGGTTTTAATAAAGCTAATAAGCAATATATTTTTATAGAAGATCTTGGTTACCCCGACCCATTTATTTGGTATTTCAACAGCATGGTCCCTACATGGGGAAGAGTTCGCCATGGTGCACAGCAAATAAAGCGTTATTTAAGCGAAGCCTTTGGGACAGGTCTCAACTTTCAAATGGAAGCTTTATTAGATCAAGGCTTTATGACGAATTTTTTACCTTATCTAGGCATGGGAACCGATGCTGCCGACGGTAAACTCAGTTTAGATAAGCAAGGCAATATTCGAGTTCACTGGTCTATTCGCCAGAGCCTGCCAATGTTTAAAGAAATGATCCAACACATGAAGGATCTAAGTAAAGCCTCTGGTGGACGGTTCATCAATAGCTTGCTTTGGAAGACACCTTATCTCGGCTTACCTTTTCATAAAACCTTAACCGCTCACCCCTTGGGCGGCTGCGCTATGTCTGACTCACCGCAAGAAGGTGTAACTAATGACTGTGGTGAAGTATGGGGCTATAAAGGTTTGTATGTGGCCGATGGAGCGCTTATGCCAGCAGCACTAGGTGTAAACCCTTCAGCCACTATTAGCGCTATCGCAGAACGGGTCGCTTTTCAGATCATTCATCAGCGCGAACTGCTTAGTAATGACGCCCATTGTCCGAGTAACACGCTTAAACCACTCTATGCAAAAACAACAAGTACACATATAAAAAGTATCTACTCACCTGACCAAAAGGAGTTGAGCTCATGAGCACACAAACATTAACCAAAGAACCTCAAATTAAAAACAAAATGTTGCCTATCTCTAGAAAACAAACAACGACTACACAAACAACACTGAGCAAACATAGCGCTCAAGAAACAATCCGTACGTCAAAAAATAACGCGCCAAAAACCAGTACACCAAAATCAACATCATCCACTCTTGATCAATGGCTTTCTTTACCAAGAAAGCAGTTAGATGAAATTTATAAACATGCTAAGCCAGGAAAGCTTCCTCATGGTGACACGTATGGCACGGCTATTCTCGCCGGTGGCCCTTTACCAAAATTGTTCGCCAAAGCAGCAAATTTATTGGCCTGGCAAGGCAAAGTTTTTGATCTATTCGCGCCAGACTTTAATAGCGGCGTAGTCGTCAATAAGGTATCCCCTATCGGCTTAAATCTTATCGTGGCAAAGATCTATCGAGGTGAAAGTTGGCTGGATGGCAAGGAGACAATTATTATCGATTACAGTGGCACCTCGCTGTTTGCTAAACAGATAAGAGATGAAATTAGAGAGGTTGAACCCGGCCTCTACTTGGGGAAAGTCTGGTGGGATAAAACCCGGATTCTCGACTTTGCACTTGAAACTCATCAGGTTGTTCCAGCATGAAACAGCTATTCAAATTCACCCATAAGGTGCTGGAAACGATTCATCCTATGCCACAGAATGCTCTCACCATTCAGATGCCAATCATTGAATCTAAAGAAGCTGAATTAAGAGCAATTCTGAATAAAATCAATCAAGACCCCGCACACAATGAACTCATCCCTTTTTCCAGTTTTGCGAATATACACTTTGCTCGGTTTATCATTTTAGAAGGGCCGGAACATCCTGAAAAATATGCTAGCACTTTATTTTTTATGGCGAATATAGATGGCTCTATTGATAAATTCATTAATGACTTAATCAAACAATGCGCGTTCGGCTTAGACCATGTTCTAAGTAATTGTCATGCCTATCCTGCTAAAAGTAAGCGCACAGCTTTATCTAGATATTCTTACTTGTCAGCTCATACACAAGGTTCACAAACTGACTATATAAATACGGTAGGCAGAAGAGTCAGCGCGATTCATCAGGAAGACGAACTCCGCAATGCTTTACAGGACTTTCTCAACACATTAGATATGACAAGCTTTCATTCAGCAAAAAACTTACGTAAAGCAGTTATCCAATTTGTTAGTAAAAACCCTGAAATCTCCTGGGCTTTAGCAACTCAAACCAAACCATCTATACTCTGGCGCTCGATTGAAAATATTCGCTTTGTAGGATTAACAGCTTTGGGTATTTTAATCCTTATGTGGGGCTGGCCTATTCTTGTCGCTTGGATTGCAAGCCTTCGTATGCGTGAATCTCAAGATCCTGAAGATACACATAGACCTCCTTTAGAGCGACTGAACCAATTACGTGCAGCAGAAGATCTAGCGGCGCATAACCCCTTTGCTGCGGTTGGTTATTTAAAGCCTGGTTTACTTCGTCGCACTACTGCGCGATCATTACTGGTTGCGGCACAAGTCGTGCTCCGCCATGTATTTAATAAAGGCGATTTAGCGGGAATCCCGCTATTAGGCTTAGACGGCGTTGATACCATCCACTTTGCCCATTGGACCATGATCGACAATGACCAGCGGCTATTATTTACCAGTAATTATGATGGTAGTTTAGAAAGCTATATGGTTGATTTTATAGATAAAGTTTCCTGGGGACTCAACCTTATTTTCAGCAATGGCTTGGGCTACCCTCGGACGCGTTGGATCGTTCATGATGGTGCTAAAAAAGAACAGCGCTTTAAAGACTACTTAGGTAATCATCAAATCGAAAATCAGGTTTGGTATAGCGCCTACACTCATCTAACTGCCGTCAATATTGCTAACAATGAAGCCATTCATAACGGTCTTCGCGGTCATATGAGTGAACGCCAAGCGAAAGCCTGGTTAAAAAGATTATGACACAAGGATGAACGCCATGATGAATACAAACACTATCGACTTCAGTGACATTCAAGGTCTAGTCAGACGAGGTTATGGCAGTTTACCTGCTGCTTGTTATTTGTTGATTAGCATTCAAGAATCCTCGAAAGCTTTACCTTGGCTGCGAGACCTGGCAGGGAAAGTTACTTTTGCTGATATTAAACCCTATGAACAAGCGGTAAATCTAGCGGTGACTTACCATGGTTTATCCCGCTTAGACCTAACACCATCAATATTAAATAGTTTTTCAGATGAGTTTCGATCAGGCATGAACACGCCTCATAAACGACATATTTTAGGGGATGAAGAAGAAAATTCGCCAGAGCATTGGCTTTGGGGTGGGCCTGCAACCGAGCCAGTTGATTTACTATTACTTTGTTATGCAAAAGATGAAACTCACCTGAACATCTATGCGACGCACTTACAAAACGGCATGTCAGAAAATGGCATGGTCTTACTTGAAAAGTTGGACTCAGAAACACTCTTGGATGGTAAAGAGCATTTCGGTTTTCGAGATAGTATCGGGCAACCTTTTATCGACGAGTTTAGCACTCAGAATTCAAAAAAAATGCATCCAGTTCCTTTAGGGGAAATTTTACTCGGCTACCCTAACGGCTATGATAGATATACCCAAAGACCTTTAGTAAGTAATGAACAGGATCCTCACAATATTCTTGGCCTTAGCGCAGAAAACAAAGAGTTACATGACTTGGGTTTAAATGGTACCTACTTAGTATTTAGACAACTTTTTCAGGATGTTCCTAAATTCTGGAAGACCTTAAAACAATGTTCTCAACAAAAACAATCAACACTGAACGAACCCTCTGGCCCAGACAATCATGAAGATGCCATCATGCTGGCATCCAAAATGGTAGGTCGATGGCCAAGTGGAACAGCCTTGGTTCAATCACCTGACAAGGATAATCCTAGCATTATCGATAGAGATAATTTCAGCTATCACGAAACCGATCAAGATGGACTAAAATGCCCTTTCGGAGCGCACATTCGTCGCACCCACCCTCGCGATAGCCTTGAGCCTGAACCGGGCTCAGAAAAATCCATTGAATTTAGTAATCGACACCGACTATTGAGACGAGGCAGAGCCTACGGTAAACCTTTCGATCCAAGCATGAACCCTGCAAAGTTTCTTGATGAAATTGATAAAGAAGCAGCACCTGTTGCTCGAGGACTGCACTTTATTTGCTTAAACGCCAACATCGGTCGCCAATTCGAATTTGTCCAACATACTTGGGCTAACAACCCTAACTTTAATGGGCTGTACCAGGATCCTGATCCTATCATCGGTTCTCGCACGATGAATGGTTTACATGCAGATCAGTTTACAATCCAAAAATATCCATCCAGATACCAATTAGATAATTTACCCGCGTTCGTACAAACGCGTGGCGGGGCTTACTTCTTCTTGCCAAGTCGTCGAGCTTTAGCATATCTACTGGCATAAGTTCAAATGACTCAATTTCTGTCCAAGAACTAACAAGAAGAAAAATAGAAGGAGTGTAGAGATGAACCTAATTCCAAAACTCGCAGATAAAGGTGCTACTTTTTTCATCAACCTTGCCCGACAACTTGAACCTCTATATAGAGACCAGTTCGATCAAAAATTGCGTGCGCCTATCGAAGCAATAACTCAAGGCCTTATTCGTCTTCGCTTGAAAGACCAAGGTTTAAAGATCGCCGAAGAAAAGATTCAGCCAAATGAAAAACAAAACACCAAGAATATTTCAAAAGTAATGAGTCGCTTTCTAGAAAAAGAATATAAAGAAACCGGAAAAACGGCAGAGCGTGCTGGAAACACGAAAACTTACGGACTTGTGAAGGCAACATTTACCGTCAATCCTGACTTACCAAAGTCACTTCAAACAGGACTATTTAAAGCAGGCCAACAATATCCTGCTTATATCCGTTTTGGAGGACCCGGACCTCGCGTCGTTCCCGACACTAAAGACAACGGTATATTGAGTATTGGCATAAAACTGATGGGCGTTCCTGGTAAGAAACTGTTAGATGATGAAAAGTTTACAGTAGATTTTTCAGGCATAAGCTCACCTAGTTTTACCACTCCCAACGTTCAAGAAAATATCAAACTACAAGAGCAAATTGGTAAAGGAACACCTGCCTGGTATTTTCTCAACCCCTTTGATTCCCACTATCTCGATATGATAATGCAGGGGCTTTACGCACGGCTTCATGCCAATCCTCTTGAGCTCAACTACTATAGCTGCGTGCCCTATTTATATGGCAAGCAAAATAACCAAGAACGGGCGATAAAGTTTGCCATTATCCCGCGTATTACCAAACCCTCAAGCATGGGTACCTTAAACGATAATTATTTACGCGAAGCGATGATAAAGACGCTATCACATCATTCCATAATTTTTGACTTTGCCATTCAATTCCAGAAAGACCCGGTTTCCATGCCAATTGAAGATGCCTCAGTGGTTTGGTCTGAAACGAAGTCCCCTTTTATTAAGGTCGCAAGTATAAAGATTCCAAAGCAAGTATTTACTTACCCAGAGCAAGATAATTTTGCTAGAAATTTAACTATTAACCCATGGCACACCCTGGCGACTCATAGACCTTTAGGAAACCAAAACAGAGCGCGCAGGACTATTTACCAAATAACCTCACGAATACGTCAGTCTATTAATGCGGAAAAGCATATCGAACCTAATGGTAATGAAGTTTTTACCACTCAGAGTGTAAAAAAAATACCGCAAGCACTGAACAGAAAAATTCAAAATAGAGCTAAAAATAATACAAGTAACAGTAAGGTAAAACGCGCCGAGCACGTTGATTAATTACCATATTTTTCAAGGATGTTTATTATGAAGACCAACGAAGTATTTAAACGTATTAACCAAGTCATCAAAAATTTACCTTATTTAAAGGATGTTCTGCTTCCCTTAGACTCTAAAGCACCATGGTCGGAATTGAACTCTAGTAACTATGAATCATCGCGCCATTTTGCCAGTGCTGTTCGTTCAAGCATTATTCCAATATATGCCCCCTTCAGAGAAGTGCCACACCTGCCCTATGAAGTGCCAGAACACGGCCAAATCATAGACGACAACCAAGCTTGGTTTTTTCTCAATGGTATTTGCACTGACCGGAGTGTTCTTAGACTCAATGGCAAAGCTTTAGCTGATGCCTTCCAGCGTAAAATACATCTTATGCATAACCCATCAGATGGTATCTTTTTGGATCTACTTGAATGTGCTGTCGGCTTAACATTGCAACCGGTATCAACGCTTGAATCCAGTGTTGCTACAATTTTGGAAGAAGCTCTAATCTCTCATAATAAGGTTATTTTAATCGCGCATTCGCAGGGCGGGATTATCGCTACAGGCGCACTCTATACTTTGGCGAAAAATTTAGGCATGAAGAAAAGTAAGTTACTCAAAAAACTTGAAGTGTATACCTTTGCCAGTGCTGCAACAGAGCTAAAGCTACCTGAGGTCTACAGTGAACACTTTTGCCATTCAGGCGATTACGTTGCACGTATTGGCGTAGCCGGAAATCAAACAAATTATTCAGGGAGGATATTTAATTATGATGCCTCTGGACATTTACTCAACGCTCACTATTTAAAGCACTTAACAGAAAACAAATTTGCAGCCTTAGATGGAGGCACAAGCCGTCTCGTTGAAAGAATACAAACAACTCCACCGCTAACCCCAAAATCAGCATCCAGAACAAAACGGCAAAAAGTAACGAATTAAATATCCTTATGTAACTGAGTTTCACATTAATAATATTTATGTGGTTCAAATAAATGTTCCGCATAAATATTATGGCTCAAAGCTTGATAACTGATTCTCGCCACACATAACATTTATCTATACGCTTCATTAGTGCATCTTTTTGTTTTATTTCGTAATTAGGCCAAATAAAAGTTGCGAGTGAGAAATAAATTGGGTAATTTCCATGGTACTGATTACATATGTAAGCAGCCTGCATCTCAACAATAGATAGAGGCTAATTAACTGCTTATACAAACAAGGATCAAAATTATTTTAAAAAAATGATTCCAAACCAATCAGCCATATTCTAATAATTAGAAATCACTTAACAAAAGCAGTAAAAAAAGGGGTTAAGCATGCTCGAAAATTGCAAAAATGCATCTGAGCGTTGGGGTGGTGTAAACGACCTAATCGATAAATGGTTAGATGATAGAAAGACTTTAATCGTTGCTTTATGCGATATTTCAGTTAAACCAGGTTCTTCTCAAGAACAAAAAGCTGAAAAATTTCAACGCTTTTGTCAAATTCTTGTTGATTATGTTTCTGTTGGTCATTTTGAAGTTTATGAACAGCTTCTACTAGAAGCCGCAGAATATAATGATGGCGGTACAGAGCTAGCAAACAAAGTCATTCCTATGATTGATACCTCTACTGAAATAGCTCTAAGCTTTAATGATCGCTTTGATGATATCCATAAAGTTGATGATGGCATCGAAAGCTTAATGACTGAGCTAGACACCTTAGGCAAAACCCTAGAAGACCGTTTCTCTTTAGAAGATAAGCTTATTGCTAAACTTCACCAAGCTCACGCTGATACAGCAGCTTAAATCATTCCATCTTTATGCAATGAAGGTATTACTCCAATTATTGCATAAAGATATCGTTTAAATGCCCCCTTCCTTTCTCATATAACCGACTATAATAAATAAACTGCGAAAGTGTGATGAACACACAACACTAATTATTGTTTTAGGCTTCAGCGTGCATATATTTACCAAACTATCTCTATTATCGATTTCCGTTCTTATTATTGGCTGTTCAGAAGGCCCAGTATCAACTTTCCCTCTTGCCAAACAAGGATTCTTGAGTGCCGATCTTTCAATGGATGGATCAAAAGCTCTCATAGGCTCAATTCATCATGGCGGCAGCTTTTGGGATCTAAAGAAAAAGGAACGTCTTTACAACTGGAACCACCAGAATGGAAAAATGAGTTCATTACGTGCGGTTGCTATATCAAAAAATGGACGACGTGCGGTTACCTGCGAAGAAGATAATTTAGTGTTATGGGATGCCAATACGGGTGAATATAAACAATTCTGGCAAGCCGATGATCGCATTTTATCTATTGCTTTAAATGACAAAGGCGACAGGGCTTTGATGGGACTTAGAAATGGTACCGTCAGCTATTTTGACCTAGACAAAGGTATTGCAATACATAACTTCAAACACCTTGCTGAAGTCCGCAACGTTAGTCTTAGTAAAGATGGTTTGACTGGCATTAGTGCAAGCGATGACAAAACAGTAAAAGTATTTGACCTAAAAAATGGCAAAGAAATCCAAACTAAAACCCTCAAGAATCAAATCAAGATAATTGCCATTTCAGATTCTGGTAGCAAGGCTTTTGCAACAGCACAAAGAGAAGATTCAATTATCTGGGATATCACCTCAGATACAACCCTGTATAAAAAACACAACCGAGTCACCAACTTTTCCGCAGCAGACTTTTCTGATGATGAACGGTATTTAAGCTTGGGTACTTTTTCAGGGGGAATTATTCGCTTAGATATAAACGCAGGAACAGAAAAACAAAAATGGCAAGCCAAGCCAAGACAAGCTTATGGAAGCGCTGCAAGCAAAGCCATTATTAGCTTGATAGATGAGAATGACACCATTTCAGCTTTAACATCCGACGGCATGTTTGAAGTTTTTCAATAAATAAAAACAGATACAAAAAAGCCCGAATTTAAATTCCGGGCTTTTTTACTTGAGCACTTACTAAAACCTTATATCGTTATTTTTCGATACCGATCAATTCTACATCAAACAGCAATGTTTCATTTGGACCAATAGAACGATTACCGTTAGTACCGTAAGCCAAGTCTGATGGAATATATAACTGCCACTTAGAGCCAGTAGGCATTAACTGTAGAGCCTCTGTCCAACCAGCAATTACACCATTTAAAGGAAACGTCACTGGCTGACCTCTTTCTACCGAACTGTCAAACACTTCACCATTAATTAAAGACCCTGTGTAATGTACTTTTACAACATCTTTAGATCCTGGCTGAGGCCCTTTACCTTCGGTAAGAACCTTATATTGCAAACCAGATTCTAAAGTAACCACACCTTCTTTATTTTTGTTTTTAGCTAAGAAATCAGTTCCAGCTTTTTGGTTTTTACCAGAAACCTCTTGAACTTTTTCCACTTGCTGCTGTTGCATATCACGCTGAAACTTAGCTAGCACCTCACCAACCTGCTCATCAGTCAATAAAGGTGCTTTATTTTGAATCGCATCTTTAACGCCCTGCATAAACACATCAACATTTAAGTCAGGTAAGTCATTCTGCATACGCTTACCAAGCACTAATCCAAAACTATAGCTAACTTTTTGCTCTTCATTTTCTAATACTTTAACTGTATCTGCAGCAACATTTAGAGACACGACAGATGCCATACCTATGGCTAGAATTATTTTCTTCATTAATTTTTCCTTGGAGCTTTTATAAAAAGTTAACGTTACTTGTTTTTATATGAAATCACCAGAGCAGAACATTAGCACTTAGTAATACAATCTCAATATACTATCTATTAATGGTGATGACCGCCGACGCCATGTGCATGGCCATGAGATAGCTCTTCTTCTGTCGCAGGCCTGACACTTTCGATTTGAATTTCAAAAGTCAGTGCTTTACCCGCTAAAGGGTGATTGGTATCAAGATCAACATTAAATTTACCTGATTTAACAACGACGGCTTGCTTAAGCCCTTCTTCAGTATTAATTTCAACAACATCACCCGCTTTCAACTTGGACAAGCTTTTCTTGTCACCATGTAGGTGTTTAATCGGCACTCTCTGTATCGCATTTTCTTGACGCTCACCATAGCCATCTGCGGGTGCAACGACCAATTCAAAAGGCTCGCTTTTTTCATTAAATTCTTTTCCATCGAGGCCTTTTTCAATACCCGAAATAATACTGCCATGACCATGAAGGTAAGCAACAGGCTCGGCATTGTGCGAAGTCTCCATTTCAACACCCGCCTCATCTTTTAATCTATAGTGAAAGGTAACTACAGTATCTTTTGTAATTTGCATATTATTTCTCAATTCAGGTAGTAAGAAGTTTAGATAATTAGCATTTAATAATTAAATGTCCAATCGCCTATTATCTTGTGAGAATTAACGAGTGTCCATGCAATTTTCTGATATAGAATGACAAATACTAGCGATTGGAGAAACCTTCCGCTATAAAGTGCTTAAGTAATAATAAATTTACTCTGCAACAAAACTTATAAATATGAAAAGCCAACTACATCAAACAAGTCAAAAAACCAAAGAAGTTATCATGACAAGCTTAGGCTTTCTTTGCATTTTTCTCGGTGTGCTTGGAATATTTTTACCCATTCTTCCTACAACACCTTTCATACTTTTAGCTGCTTGGTTGTTCGCTAGATCTTCAGAAAGATTTCATACATGGATAAAAGAACACCCTCGTTTCGGGCCAATTCTTGCTATTTGGGGAGAAGGACAAGGCATATCTCCTAAGATACGCAATCGAATTTTGTTTTACATGTGGTCAGGTATGGTTTTATCCATGCTGATTGTTGGAAAGTGGTGGGCGGTCATGATACTTAGCATTTCTGGTATCTGTGTGACCGCCTATTTATGCAAAATTACACTTAAACTGCCTAAGCAGAACGTTTAGCTAATCCGGCTAAAACACGTTCAGATGCAGCGAGAACTTGGTTTGGCGCCGTGCCACCTAAATGATTTCTAGCATTAACAGAGCCTTCTAGTGTCAACACATCAAAGACATCAGTTTTAATGATGTCACTAAACACTTGAAGCTCTTCTAATGACATTTCTGCAAGATCTTTTTTCTTCTCTACACCATAAGCAACGGCTTTACCCACAACTTCATGCGCATCTCGAAAAGGTAGGCCGTTCACTACCAAGTAGTCTGCCAAATCAGTCGCTGTTGAAAAACCCCTCAAAGCAGCTTCACGCATACTTTCTGCTTTCACCTGAATAGCAGGAACCATATCAGCATAAGCTTTCAAACAACCTTTTAGGGTATCTAACACATCAAATAGCGGCTCTTTATCTTCTTGATTATCTTTGTTATACGCCAAAGGTTGAGATTTCATCAACATCAACAATGAAACCAAGTGGCCGGTTACACGACCTGACTTACCACGAACTAATTCGGGCACATCAGGGTTTTTCTTTTGCGGCATGATAGAGGAGCCAGTACAAAAGCGGTCGGGTAAATCAATAAAATTAAACTGTGCCGATGTCCAAAGTACCAACTCTTCAGAGCAACGCGAAAGATGAATCATCAACAAACTGGCAAATGCACAAAACTCAATCGCGAAATCACGGTCACTTACTGAATCCAGTGAATTTTCTGAAGGCCGGTCAAAACCCAACAATTCAGCCGTCAATGCTCGGTCAATTGGATACGTTGTGCCCGCTAAAGCTGCTGCGCCTAAGGGCATGATATTTACTCTTTTTCGGCAATCCAGCAAACGCTCGTAATCTCGCTGAAGCATTTCATTCCAAGCTAGAATATGATGGCCAAAGGTAACTGGCTGTGCAGTTTGCAAGTGGGTAAAGCCAGGCATAATCGTTCCAGCTTCACGCTTTGCCAAGTTAGCCAAACCTAACTGAAGCCGAGAGATCTCCTCGGCAATCACATCAATCTCATCACGAAGATATAAACGAATATCTGTAGCCACTTGGTCATTACGTGAGCGGCCTGTATGCAATTTCTTACCGGTAATACCAATTTTATCAGTGAGTCGTGCTTCAATATTCATGTGGACATCTTCTAGCTTAACTGACCACACAAATTTACCTGACTCGATATCAGTCTGAACTTCTTTTAAACCTTCAATAATCTGTATTTTTTCCGCATCTGTTAACACACCCACTTTCGCTAACATGGTGGCATGAGCAATAGAACCTTGGATATCGTGATAATAAAGACGCTGATCGAAGCTTACCGAAGCCGTAAACTGTTCAACAAATGCATCTGTTGGTTCGTTAAAGCGACCACCCCAAGGTTTTTCTGTTCCGCTAAGCTCAGTTCCGAGACTTTCATTGCTCATGTTTAATTACCCATCTACACTAAAATTTATGACAAAAAATAAAATTGCTGACGTGAAAAATTCGGCACACAGGATAACACAGAACGCCCACAAAAATCGCTAAGATCACAGCATTCAAACGCCATCGTGATTTAGTTGTTAAAATACCACTCACACATCTTAACTTGGTTTTATCATGTCAACTCAATCTAAAACAGCCAGCGCCATTCAACAAGATACAATAGTTGAAGATGTATTTTTTATCCCTGATCTATGTAAAGTTCAAGCTGTTTTGTTTTTACTGATTCTCACTCAACTTTTATCTCTTGTTTTATGTTTATCCGTTTCAGAGGAATCATTAATTAACTGGGGATTATTAGGCTATTTATCTTTGTTTTGTCATACTCTCGCGCTCAGTTTTGCCTCTATTATGTGCATCAGCAGACCCTATCTTAAAAAAACAAACACATCATTTGTGGCCATCTATTTTTTAGGTGCAAACTTACTCATTACTCTGTGTTTCAGCTGGCTCAGCAGCTATATATTCATCCCTTTTTTATTTCAGAACCCAGATGTATTTGTAATTAAAACAAGCATTATTAGTAGCATCATCGCCTGCATATTACTTCGCTATTTTTATTTACAAGCGCAATGGAAGGAACAAAAACAATCTGAGTTAAAATCCAGAATTCAGGCCCTTCAGGCAAGGATCCGACCTCATTTCCTTTTCAACAGCATGAACAGCATAGCCAGCCTTATCGCCATCAATCCCCAACAAGCAGAAGATGCCGTTCTGGATTTATGCTCACTTTTCAGAGCAACACTTAATAACCAACAAACTCTCATTCCCATTGAAGAAGAAATAGAGCTTTGCAAGCGTTACTTGAATATTGAAGCATTGCGTTTAGGTGAACGCCTCAAGCTAGACTGGCAGATAAAACAACTCAGCAAAAATATCCAGATACCTCCTCTCACACTTCAGCCCTTGTTTGAAAATGCCATTTATCATGGCATCCAACCTAGCACAGAAGGAGGAACCATTACCTTGACCACAGAAGAGAAAAAAAATTCACTCTCAATTATGATCAGCAACCCATTCGTCGAAACCAACAGTAAGCACGAAGGTAATCATATCGCCTTAGATAATATTCGAAGCCGAATACAAGCAATTTTTGGGGATCATGCTATTTTAAAAACAAGCATCTATAACAATATTTTTACTGTGACACTAAGAATACCTATCTAATCCAAATAATGACTAGGCCAGCAAATGAGTTCGCAAAACACAATTTCAATCTTCATTGTCGATGATGAAAGCTTAGCTCGTGATCGACTCAAACGTTTAATTGAGCCGATTACTGACTATAGCGTCATTGGTGAGGCTGAAAATGGTGAAATTGCTATTAAAAACATTCCAGAAATCAATCCAGACATCGTTTTGCTTGATATTAGAATGCCAGGAAAAGACGGTCTTGCTGTAGCTGAAGTACTGTCAAAACTAGACCTTAACCCTGCAATAATTTTTTGTACTGCTTATGATGAATATGCAATCTCAGCCTTTAAATATAATGCCATCGGCTATTTATTAAAACCCGCTAGAAAAGAAGAGCTTATAGAAGCATTGAGCAATGCTAAAAAACTCAATCAACTTCAAGTTAAGCAAGCGAAACAGCAGATAGAAACAAAGGATGATGAGGCTAAAGTGTTTGTTGCTAACACATGGCAAGGACAAGAATTAATTCCATTTGATAGTATTTATTTCTTTAAGTCAGATCATAAGTATTTAACAGTTGTTCATAAACAAGGAGAAACCCTTAGCGACCAGACACTTAAAGACCTTGAACAAGAGTATCAAGGTTTGCTAATTAGAGTTCATAGAAACACCCTCATCAACAAACGATTAATTAGTAGTTTGATAAAAAAGTCAGATGGGCATTATGAAATAAATATCAAAAATTGCTCGCAAAATGTAAGCGTTAGCCGCCGACATGTCTCTGATGTAAAAATTTTTTTAAACAATTTGTAACGGTATTTTTTCCCCAAGATACAATCTCAGATTGCCTGCATCCAAACTCCCTCCTAATCTCACCATTTGTTACACATTCTAAGATAGAAATCACTTAGCATTACTCATCAATAATTATTAATGGGAGGAGCTGATTATGTCTATTCGACGACTAACAAAGTCACTTTGTTCCTGTCTATTATTTATCTGCCTCTACGGTCTTGGTTTCGGCGTTCATGCCGAAGGCTTTGATTATCATTCTAATACAAGCAATTGGGGAGGAAGTGACGAAGACACCATTTTGATCGAAGATGAAATTGACATGAAAATCTCATACAGTCGCGCGATTAAATCAGCATGTAAAAATTTAATCGGGTTTGATATCGATAAATTTTTTAGCGGCGGAAAAAACAAACGCAGTGCCGTTATTCGCCACTTAGATGATCTATCAGAACGCTCGCACTATTATCTACGCCTAGATCAAGAAAAAGTAACATTTAAGTTCACCTTGAATTTATAAAATATCCAACGTATAAAAAACTTAGTCAATCACTAATCTTTCCTGCTATTTGTTCTATTCAATCGAATGTTTCAATCAAGAATAATCATTCTATTGATTTAGATATCTGATATATATCATGTTAATCAACGCACAAGTTCCGCTATACTTGCCTCTTATTTTGAAACTAGTAATGAACGCAAAAAACACACAAGCTCTTCAATAAAGGCCTTACGCTCTATGTCACAGAACAGTCCTATCAAGAACCTTACAATTGCTTCTCGAGAAAGCGCACTTGCACTATGGCAAAGCGAGCACATCAAAGCGCGCTTAGAAGCACTTTATCCAGATTTGAAAATCACTATTAATGGCATGACGACTCAAGGTGATAAAATTCTAGATGTACCTTTGGCTAAAATTGGAGGCAAAGGTCTTTTTGTTAAAGAATTAGAAAATGCCATGATTGAAGGCCAAGCGGATATTGCTGTTCACTCGATGAAAGATGTACCCATGGAATTTCCCGAAGGCTTAGAACTGGCAGTGATATGTGAACGTGAAAATCCATTTGATGCTTTTGTGAGCAATCACTTTCAAACTATAAATGACCTACCTCAAGGTGCCGTTGTTGGAACATCTAGTTTAAGAAGACATAGTCAGTTAGTGGCACAAAGACCAGACCTAGTCATCAAATCCCTACGCGGGAATGTAAATACGCGTCTTGCTAAACTTGATGCTGGAGAGTTCGATGCAATTATATTAGCCGCTTCTGGCCTTATACGTTTAGGTTTTCATGATCGCATCAAATCGACATTAACAGCTGAACAATCCTTACCCGCTGTAGGACAAGGGGCGCTAGGTCTTGAATGCAGATCATCAGATTCTGCAATCAAAGCCTTACTAGCGCCTTTGAGCCATCAAGAAAGTGAATTCTGTGTTCGTGCTGAACGTGCGATGAATCATTATCTTCATGGTGGGTGTCAGGTGCCTATTGCTGGCTACGCTACCTTAGATGGAGATACCTTGACTCTAAGCGGTTTAGTTGCATCTTTAGATGGTAAAACTGTCATCAAAACCTGCATGACAGATAAAAAGGACAATGCTCAAGCTCTAGGCACTGCGGTAGCAAAAGAATTACTAGCTCAAGGTGCCGGCCCCTTACTTGAAGCTGTATTTGAACAGTAGCACAAACGCAGATCAATCATGTCTAATTCAGCTATACCCTATCAAGTAACATCCATATTGGGCGGCGTTAATGTTCTTATCTGCCGCCCTGAAGAATCTGCAAAAGAATTAGCTTGTGCTTTGTCAGCTTTAGGGGCTAATTGCCACACCTTACCAACTCTAGATATAGTAGAAGTACCAGTCTCTGAGCTTGAAAAACAGTACATATTATCTTTAGATCAATACCAATATGTCATTGTTACCAGCCAACATGCAGCGAAGATTGGCCTAGAGCTTATTGATAATTATTGGCCTCAACTTCCAGTAGAGCAAACTTGGCTAGCCATCGGGCTGAAAACAGCTAGCTTATTAGCCAATGAAAATTTAAGACTAATTTCACCTGAAAAAGACCTGACGAGCGAAGCTCTATTAAAGCTTTCACAATTAAATAAAGTGAAAGACCAGAAAATACTTATTCTGAAAGGAAAAGAAGGCAGGGAAACACTAGCTCACGTCCTCGTAAAACGCGGCGCAAGAGTAGACAGCATAGAGCTATATGAACGCGTATGCCCTACTTATACAGATAATGAAATTCATGCCGCCCTTATCGAATTTCAAGCAAATTATATTGTCGCTCTAAGCGGAGAAACGCTTATAAACTTAATATCCCTTTGCGAAGGACTTAATATCGATCTATCATCAAAGACATTGATTGTTCCAAGCCATCGTGTTGCTAGCATTGCCTATGATCATGACTTTAAATCAGTGTTAATTCCTGCTAACTTGAAACCAATTGATTTGATCAAAAGCATAACAAACCATAAAAAAACTTGAATTGACTTTAACGATATTTCATCTCACTTTAGCGCTGCCATTTTACACAAGCATTAAATGACGATTTAATTGAACAGTTAATTAACCTAAGCGGAATATAATGTGACAGACTCAAATACTAGCTTACCGCCTGCTGATAAAAAAACAGTTTCTCCAGCAAAACCAAAGAAGAATAAATTTCCAACAATTTTAAGCATTATAACGTTTATCCTTCTCTGCATTTGTGTCTTCTATTTTTGGCAACAACAAAACCAACACGAGATGCAAATCCAGCAGATTTTATCTAACACTCAAGGTTCGTCACAAAGCCTAAAGTCTTTTCAACAAAGCATTCAACAACAAACAAATTATCTGAGCGACCTAAGTGAAAAACAACAAACTTTACTTAACTCGCTTGCTCAAGAAAGTTATTTCCATACTCAAAAGCTATCTGATCTTGGCGCTAGAAGCCGAACAGATTGGCTATTGGCCGAAGCTGAATATCTCATGCATTTGGCCAATCAAAAACTCACTTTAGAAGAAGATATCAGTAGTGCTGAAGCAATACTGGTTAGTGCTGACAAAATTATTGAAGAAATAAATGACCCAGGTCTATTTGAAATACGCCAAGCTTTAGCAAATGAAGTTGTCAGCCTTCAGCAAGTAAGCCATTTAGATTACCAAGGCTTGTATCTTAAGTTGAACGCTCTCATCACATCTCTTGATAACCTTAAACAAACTTCTTTCCTTCGAGACAACACGCCAAAACAGGACACTGTAAAAATAGAAGACGCCAAACCTGAAGAAGTAAGTAAAGTTTTAGCTATTTGGACAAGCATATGGAAGGACCTGAAACAGGCGGTATCGATCAGACGTTTAGATCAAGCTGTTGAACCATTACTTGCCCCAGAACAAGACTACTACTTAAAGCAAAACTTACGCCTAATGCTAGAACAAGCAAGCTTGGCTTTGATTGATAAAAATACAATTATTTTTCGATCAAGCCTCAAAAAATCCCTTACTTGGATGAATCGCTACTTCTCTCAAGACGATAAGCAAATAGTTGAACTACAAAATGCACTTGCAGAATTGTCGACCTTCAAAATCGATCAAACACTTCCTGACATATCAAAATCATTGCGTTTAACAAAAATGAAAATTGAGAGCTTTTACAAGCAACATTCTATAAATAAGCTCAGCACACCTGACTCTGAAATTGAGGCCGCTAAAAGCAATCAAGGGCCAGCATTATGAAAAGAATAATTTTTTTAATCATCATAGCCCTTAGTTTATCCCTACTTTTATCGTACGCCATCCAACTTGACCCCGGGTATGTGCGCATTTCTTTTGGTAACTGGCTCGTTGAAAGCAATTTATGGGTATTATTAGGATTAAATATAGCCCTTCTAGCAACTATATTTATTATCATATCCATAATAAAAGGTTCTGCTCATTTCAGTAAAAAAATAAGTCGAATTTTTGGACAATCTTCACAAGAAAGAGCGAAAGAAACGACTGAAAAAGGCATCATTGCATTTTTAGAAGGCAATTGGCTTAGCTCGAAAAAATTACTTACTCGTGCTGCACGAAAAAACTCCAAGCCCATCATCAACTATCTTGCAGCAGCTCAAGCTTGTAATGAACTTGGACAAACCAAAGAAGCTGAGACTCTCCTTAAAAAGGCATATGAAAGCGCACCAGAATCTGACTTTGCTGTTGGCATAGCGCAAACACGCATACAAATTCAACACGACCAATTTGAAGCGGCATTAGCAACACTTATCAGGCTAAAAAAACAACAACCACAGCATCCATTTGTTCTTAAACAACTGAAAACAGTTTATTTAAAACTTGAAGACTGGCAACAAATTATTAAGTTAATTCCTTCTTTGAGGAAAGGTTTAAAAGAAGACGAGACTGCATTAAAAGAACTTGAACTACTCGCGTGGAAAAAACTTTTCCATCAAAAAACTGAAGAAATCATTAATCGCAATCAAATTAATAGTGCTACAGAAGTGTTAGCCGCTTTATGGAAAACAGTACCAGATAAGCTCTGTGCCGATGTTTCCTTAGTTCGTACTTATGCAGAACAACTCATAAAAGTGAATCAATCTGTAGAGAGTGAAACATTACTCAGAATTACTATCAGCCAACACTGGCATACAGACTTAGTATCACTATACGGCACCATTAAAGGTGCAAGTCCTGCAGAACAACTCATTCATGCTGAAAATTGGCTAAAAGAACGACCTAATAACGCCACCCTGTTGTTGGCGCTGGGCAGACTATCACTACAAAATGAGTTATGGGGAAAAGCATTAGAATATTTTGAGGCTAGCAAGCGATTACATCAAACCAAAGAAAGTATGGCTGAGTTATGTAGACTAAAACTTAGAATGAAAAAACCTCAAGAAAATCTAAGCCCTATGCTTGAGGAATTACTAGAGCTTATCGAACTACCAAAACTACCCCTTCCAAAATAAGTTAATTCTAAAGAATAGTAGTTAAGCAAGCGTTATGGTTCTCGTGTCGCATACGCTAGAACATCTGAAAAGAACTGATTTTCTGGCAAACCCGCTTCCATAAGCGCATCCATCATTGAAAATACCAACTTTGGTGAACCACTCACAAAGACCATAACATCAGATAAATTATTCTGATCGGCCAACACAGCATCACTTAATTGATTGTGGTGCTCAGTTGCTTCGCTCGTTTCTATATCAGCAATTAAAGGAACAAACCTAAAGTTCTCATAATTATTAACCCACTCTTCTGCCAAGCTTTGCAGATACATATCCTCTTCTTTTCTGACCCCCCAATACAGAGAAATTGGCTGGCTATATTGATGCTCCAGCAAGTGTTCAATAATACTCTTCATTTGAGCAAAACCAGTTCCTGCAGCCATCAAAACTAGGGGTTTATCTGGAAGAGTGATCAAACATGCTTCACCATAAGGCAAGGATAAAGTGGCAATCATTTTCTGATCGACACAAGACTCTAAATACGTAATAACTTCAATGGCAGAAAGCAAATGGGGATCAGCTTGAATATGCAAAGACAACACTCGTAAACCAGGACGACTTGCGATAGAAAAATAACTTTCCTCTTCTTTTTCTGGTAACTGTAAGGCTAAATACTGACCAGGAAAAAACTCAGGCTGTTTTCCCGCAGGCAACTGAAAATCTACTTGATAAACATGCCCCTTCAATCGATCAACAGATAAGACCTGACACTTCACTTTTTTCACGGGTAATTCTCCTGGCCCAAATAGTTTTCTAAACTCAATTTCACACTGCCCTTTAGGCCATGACTGACAAAGCATAATCTCTGAACAAGCACCTTCGTCACCCAGATGATTAATTAGTTTTTTTGTTGAACCACTTAATACACGTCCAGTAAGCAAATTTGCTCGACAGACATGACAAACTCCATTCAAACAACTTGCTGGCATCCGAAAACCCTGAGCTTTGGCTGACTCATAAATCGTCTCATTTTCAGAGCAGTTTAATTTATAGCGCTTAGAGCCAGATTCTTGCTCAGTCAAGAAAGTTAGTTTATGCATCACTTTGTCGAATCTTCACCCAAAATACCCAAGCTCTGCCATTTCTGATCAACTTTTTCTTTAATTTTCGCGTCCATAACAATAGGTGTTCCCCATTCTCGATTTGTTTCCCCTGGCCATTTATTTGTCGCATCCATGCCCATTTTGGAACCAAGACCTGAAACGGGTGAAGCAAAATCCAAATAATCAATTGGGGTATTTTCAACCAAGGTAATATCTCTGGCTGGATCCATGCGTGTTGTCATCGCCCAGATAACATCTTCCCAATTACGAGCATTCACATCGTCATCCAGTACAATCACAAATTTTGTATACATGAACTGGCGTAAAAAAGACCAAACGCCCATCATGACTCGCTTAGCATGACCGGGATATTGTTTCTTCATGGTAACAATAGCCATGCGATAAGAACAACCTTCCGGAGGCAAATAAAAGTCCTGAATTTCAGGAAACTGCTTCTGAAGAATAGGTACAAAAACTTCGTTCAAAGCCAAGCCTAAAATAGCAGGCTCATCAGGTGGCCGGCCCGTATAAGTTGAATGGTATATCGCATTTTTACGCTGAGTAATTCGCTCGACCGTAAATACTGGAAACGAATCCACTTCATTATAGTATCCAGTATGATCGCCAAATGGGCCTTCTGGGGCCATATCATCTGGATAGATAAATCCTTCCAAAACAATTTCAGCGCTTGCTGGAACAGATAAATCACTTAACTGAGCTTTGGTCACCTCTGTTTTACTTCCACGAAGCAGGCCTGCAAATGCATATTCTGAAAGGTTATCCGGAACTGGCGTTACAGCGCCTAAAATAGTTGCGGGGTCAGCACCAAGCGCTACAGCAACTGGAAATGGTTCACCTGGATGGGCACTTTGCCACTCTCTAAAATCTAATGCTCCGCCTCGATGAGAAAGCCAACGCATAATCAAACGATTCTTCCCTATCAATTGTTGGCGATAAATCCCTAAATTTTGCCTGCTTTTTTCTGGGCCTCGTGTAATCACCAAAGGCCAAGTCACAAGAGGACCAGCATCTCCTGGCCAGCAGGTTTGAATCGGATAATTGTATAAATTCACATCATCTTTTTTTATCACAACTTCCTGACATGGAGCATTCCGAATGTCCTTCGGAGTCATATTCATCACTTGCTTGAAGATGGGCAGTTTTTGCCAAGCATCCCTCATACCTTTAGGCGGCTCAGGTTCTTTCAAGAAAGCCAGTAACTCTCCGACGCCTCTTAACGCTTGAACATCTTCCTGCCCCATACCTAAAGCAACTCTCTTTGGCGTGCCAAAAAGATTACCTAATACTGGCATATCAAAACCCTTGGGGTTTTCGAAAAGTAGGGCTGGGCCACCCGCTCGAAGTGTACGGTCGCAAATTTCTGTCATTTCAAGATAAGGATCAACTTCTTGAGATATGCGTTTCAATTCGCCAATACGTTCTAATTGATCGATAAAGTCTCTTAGATCTTTATATTTCATCTACTGTACTCTTAGGGGTATAAACAAAAGCATAAAGGAGGCGGTTGTTAGAAATACTATAAAATACATTAACTAGGACACAAAAAATCTAGCTAACAAAAAGCCGGTTAAAAAACCGGCTTTTTTGATTAGGGATAATTATCCCTTATCTTTTTTTCATCGATAAGAAGAAATCATCATTTGTTTTTGAATCTTTCAATTTATCCAGCAAGAACTCAAGTGAAGCTAGATCATCATCCATGCTATGAAGAAGCTTTCTCAAAATCCATACTCGCTGAAGTTCATCTTCAGCCATGAGTAAATCTTCACGACGCGTACCAGAACGACGAATATTTATCGCGGGATACACACGTTTTTCAGCACAACGACGATCCAAATGTACTTCCATGTTACCAGTACCTTTGAACTCTTCGTAAATAACCTCGTCCATCTTAGAACCAGTGTCTACCAAGGCGGTGGCAATAATTGTCAAGCTTCCGCCTTCTTCAACATTACGAGCAGCACCAAAGAAACGCTTAGGACGCTCTAAAGCATGCGCATCGACGCCACCAGTAAGAACCTTACCTGAAGACGGGATAATCGTATTATATGCTCGCGCTAATCGAGTAATCGAATCAAGAATAATAACAACATCTTTTTTATGTTCGACCAAACGCTTGGATTTTTCAATAACCATTTCAGCAACTTGAACATGTCGTGCTGGTGGCTCATCAAAGGTACTTGCAACCACTTCACCACGAACGGAACGCTGCATTTCAGTTACTTCTTCAGGACGTTCGTCGATTAGAAGAACGATTAAATGACATTCAGGATTATTACGAGCAATTGATTGCGCAATATTCTGCATCATCAAGGTCTTACCTGCTTTAGGCGGAGAAACCACCAAGCCTCGCTGACCTTTACCAATTGGAGCTACAAGATCAAGAATACGTGCAGATAAGTCTTCGGTACTACCGTTACCTGCCTCAAGGAACATACGCTCATTAGGAAATAATGGCGTCAAGTTCTCAAATAGAATCTTGTTTTTTGAATTCTCAGGTTTATCGAAGTTGATTTCGCTAACTTTCAATAAAGCAAAATAACGTTCGCCTTCTTTAGGCGGACGAATTTTCCCTGCGATAGTGTCACCAGTTCTTAGGTTAAATCGTCTGATTTGACTGGGTGAGACATAAATATCGTCGGGGCCTGCTAAGTAGGAACCTTCAGCAGATCGAAGGAAACCGAAGCCATCTTGTAAAATTTCAAGAACACCATCACCAAAAATATCCTCACCACCTTTAGCATGACGCTTCAAAATAGTAAAAATAACGGCTTGTTTTCTCGAACGGGCTAGATTATCAAGACCCATTTCGGCTGCAATTTCAAGAAGTTCGGGAACGCTTTTTTTCTTAAGTTCGGTAAGATTCATAGTTCAATTTTTTATGATTAGATACAGTGGAATACTGCAAAAAGGAAGTTGTATTTAGGATTAATTTGGCAGAAACGCCAGAACTTGCTTAAGCACAAGCTCAGTAAAGATAGAACAGATTATACACAATTTCCAGCATTATTCTAATTTTTATTACAAGTCAGTAAGTTCAAGACAATTTAGGGATAAAATACCTACAATGAATTACTTTCTCTGCTACAGAGTGGCAGATATCAATAAAAATTGAATGCCATTTAATTAAGCTTCTGGCAAAATAATTTGATGGTTAATTTAAATTATTCAAATTAACCTACCATTAAGTTAATTCGGACTTATTTTTTAACTAAAGAGATAAATTATGAGTAGCGTTTGCTGTGACCAAGCTCCAAGTAAAACACTAAAAAATTTAGACGAAGCAATCGCTGAATTACAAGCCACTGCTACGCAAACTAATAGTCATTCAAAAGAAAACGCTCCTAAGACCTTACGCATCCCTCTTTCTCAAGCTTTAAATCATGTACTTGCAACTGATATATATTCAAAAATAAACGTACCTCCTGCTGATAACAGCGCTGTTGATGGATATGCGCTGAAAATAGAAGATTACGTACCTGGACAGAACATTCCTATTTCACAAAGAATTCCGGCAGGCCAAGCTCCGCTAGCGATAGAAGCAAAAACTGTCGCACGAATTTTTACCGGCGCGCACATACCGCAAGGCGCTAACTGTGTTGTCATGCAAGAGAACGTCACACTTAATGATGACGGATCAAAAATTTGTATTTCAGAAGACTTAAAACTTGGACAAAATATACGTCCGATGGGACAAGACATTAAGTCAGGCGAGTGCATACTAAGCAAAGGATCTATCATAACGCCCCAGCGACTAGGTTTAATTGCATCTATTGGCATTCCTGAACTAACAGTTTTCAAACCTTTAAAAATAGCCATACTTTCAACAGGCAACGAACTTATTGAGCCAGGATATGCAGTAAAAGAAGGTCAAATTTACAATTCGAATAGGTACTTGCTAAGCGGATTTCTTCAAAGCCTTAATTTTGAAATATTAGATCTTGGCGTCATACCCGACAACCTAGAACAGACACTATCAGCACTCAAAAAAGCGGCATCTGAAGCTGATGTGGTAATTTCAACAGGCGGAGCCTCTGTAGGCGAAGAAGATTATATTCAAAGTGCGATTAAAGCCTTAGGGAAAGTAGATTTTTGGAAAGTTGCCATCAAGCCTGGTAAACCGGTGATGCTAGGCAATATTAACAACACGCCAATTTTAGGCTTACCCGGAAATCCTGGGGCGGTATTTGTTACCTTTATGATATTAGCCAGACCCTTTTTATTACACAAACAAGGGCTAGAAAACACCTCACCAAAACCATTCAAGCTCCCTATAAATTTTGAGATTAAGAAAGCCGGAGTAAGACGCGAGTTTTTACGTGTCATCCGCAACCAAGACAATGTTCTTGAGCTTCACTCAAATCAAAGCTCAGGCATGCTCAGCTCTGCTAGCTGGGCAGACGGTTTAGCGGTCATCATGGAAAATACTGCTCCTAAACGAGGCGATTTTGTCAGCTTTATTCCTTTTGGTGACTTACTCAATATCAATAACTAATGTCACATTAATTAACCACACTATTAAGGTCTGCATGATGAACATATTATTTTTTGCCAGCCTCCGCGAAAAGCTTGATACTGACCAAGAATGCTGGACAGACATGCAAAATATTAACAATGCTAAAGAGCTTTTAATAAAGCTTCAAGAAAGAGGCGAACCTTGGCTAAGCGCTTTAAGTAACCCACAACTCATTATTTCTGTAAACCAGGAAATATCAGATTTAAACACACTGATAAAACTCGGTGATGAAGTCGCTTTCTTCCCACCCGTTACAGGAGGATAGTTATTTTGAACAATTTCAAGGCTAGCGTTGTTATCCAAAATGAAGATTTTTCTCTTGAACATGAGTACCAACATCTTCGGGCCATCAACCCTAATCAAACAGGGGCTATTTGCACCTTTACTGGTTTAGTACGTGAGTTTGGAGATAGACCAGATATTCAAGGTATGTTTTTAGAACATTATCCTGGCATGACAGAAAAGTGCCTTCAAAAATTAATTCTACAAGCCAAAGAAAAATGGGATATTCATCATGCAAAAGTTATTCATAGAATTGGCGCGCTAAAACTTTCTGAACAAATTGTGTTCGTAGGCGTCAGTTCCGCTCACAGAGCAGATGCGTTTGCCGCTTGTGAATTTATAATGGATTATCTCAAAACCGATGCCCCATTTTGGAAGAAAGAAATCACTAAAGATGCCAGTACTTGGGTTGAAGCAAAGGCCAGCGATCAAGAACGTAAAAACAAATGGTTAAGTGATATTTAATTAATGAATAATTCAAGCTACTTCCATTTTGAAAAAGTACCTGCTAGCTACTACCCTCTCGTTAAAAAATTTTATAAAACAGCAAACTACTTCAACCAAGTTGGCAGAAAAGATGAGGTATTTGTTCTAAGGGAAATATCTCGAGACAATCGAATTATTGCAGCCGCAAGACTAGTCAAAACAGCAGATTACTTAATTCTTAGAAGCATGGTTGTGTTGCCTGAATTACAAAAGCAAGGCATCGGAAAATATTTTCTTGAGCAATTAAAACCATCATTATTCAATCGCGCTTGTTGGTGTTTTCCTTTTGAGTGGCTAGAGGGTTTCTATGCCAATATAGGTTTTGCGCCTTATCCTCCTGAAAACGTTCCCACTTTAATACGTAATAAATACCATCAGTATAGCGAACAAGGTAGAAAGATACTGATCATGGGCTACCCTTAAAACAAACAATCGATATCAGTAAAACATAGTGGTTAAATGACACTATTCCTTTAGCGCTACCACTTAGCTTTTTGACGGCAAATACTAGTCATGACAAATAGTTCGTGCCATGACTTGCAACACATTCACAAGGAGTTTATATCGTGCATTCAGTTAAAATTAAAGATTATATGAACAATAAAGTTACCACATTTAAACCTGAAGACAGCATTATTTCAGCCTTAAGAAAGTTAGTTAAAACAGGTCATTCTGGTGGCCCAGTTGTAGATAATGAAGGGAATCTCGTAGGAATAATTTCTGAAATAGATTGTCTTAAAGAAGCATTAATGGATGGTTATTATCAACAAGTAGGCGACCGCGTCGCAGACCACATGACTAAAGAGATAGACGTCGTCAAACAAGATGATGACATTATTAAGTGCGCAGATTATTTTTATAAAGGGCGGCGCAGATTACCCGTTCTGGATGATGGAAAACTAGTTGGCATCATCACACGCAAGGATTTTGCAAAAGCGCTCATTAACCGAATAGACCACCCTCACCACGGTAATAATTAATTTTTTTCGAGCACTGGCTTTTTTTCCTTTTCTGATTCAGTTAGCTCAGGAGCTGGCTGAATCAAACTAATAATATCCCAACCCTCTTTAGGTAGAAGCTTATCGGCTTGACCAAGAGGAACCAGTTCCTTATCAGGCTTAAGCGCAAACAAAAGCGTCAGACGATTCCCATGCTTTTTTAAATAATCTTCAAAGGTAAATGCCTGAGATAACTGGGTTGTTTTAATGCTAGCCCCTTTACTCATCAAACTAGCTAATTTTGCAAACGTTGCTTTTTCATCGAACTGGTTACGGGTCTGAACATATTTTTCTGAAGACTGATGACTCGCTCTAACGTCCTGATCGCCTTCAGGTAAACCAAAAACATTGCCGCCTCCAAATAAATCCAAGTAATGGTAGGTGGATAATGTATTTAGTTGCTTATAAGGTGAAATTGCTAGCATCTGGCCAATACCCGTTAAATCAAGATTGTTTTCAGCGTGCTCCGATACAGGATTACCATAATATACCGGCAAGTTTTCCATTCTCGCTGCTCGAATATTCTCCCAACTGGTATCAGACAATATAACTCGTATGTTTTTAGCCACTAAGGCTTTTGCAAGCCCTCTTGCCACTGCATTAGAGCCAATAAAAAGGAAACCATTATTATCTTCTTCTTTAACATCCAAAATTCTAGCCAAAGAACGTGACGTTATGCTTTGGACTATCACCGTTACCATAATAACCAAAAACACCATCGAGACTAATGCATTTGCATCACTGTAACCGGCCTGCTCTAACTTAAATGCAAACAGAGCAGATACGGCAGCAGCGACTATACCTCTTGGGGCAATCCAGCCTAAAAAAGCTTTTTCCTGCCAACTAAGGTCTGATTTAAATGCGGCAATCCAGACAGCAATAGGGCGAGCAACAAACATTAAAATCAAAATTACCCATAACGGCCCCCATCCGAGCATGGTCAACATCGATAATTCCATTCTTGCTGCAAGCAAAATAAACAAGGCAGATATCAACAAGACACTTAGCGACTCCTTGAATTCAAGAATTTCATCTACTGGCACGCCCTTCATATTAGCCAGCCATATTCCCATAATGGTGACAGTTAACAGACCAGATTCATGCACCAAGAAATTAGAAAATGCGAAAACACCTAACATAAAAGTTAAGGTTCCGGCATTTTGCAAGAAGTGCGGTAACCAACGATTCCTTAGCGCTAAACCAAGGTAGTAACCAGAACTGCAACCCAAAACCGTCCCTAAAACCAAGGTTGAACCAAAGGTAATAAGTATATGTTCTGCTGCCTCCCCACCTCCCAAGCTAATTGATAAGGCAAATTCAAAGACCAAGACGGCAAGTAAAGCACCTATCGGATCAATAACAATGCCTTCCCATTTCAGAATATTTCTAATGCGTCCATTTGGCTTAACAGCCCGCAATAAAGGCATGATTACAGTCGGACCACTGACAACAACAATCGCACCAAATAATGTCGCAACAACCCATGAAATATCGACAAAAAACTTACTGGCAAGAGTCCCTATTAACCATGTGACAAGGGAACCCGAAATGAGCAAGTTTCGAACCATTTTTCCATGTTCTTTAAGTTCAGAGAACTTGAGCGTGAGACTACCTTCAAAAAGAATGACAGCAACAGCAAGAGAAACAATGGGAAAAAGCATATCACCAAACAGCTTGTCAGGAGATAGCAAACCCAGCCAAGGCCCAACTATAACGCCAGCCAACAGCAAAAACAGAATGGCGGGCAATCTTAGCTGCCAGGCAAGCCATTGACACATTAGAGAAACAACACCGATACCGGCTAGAGAAATAAGCTGTAATTCAACCATAGGTACTCAGTTTCCAATTAGTTTATTCAGGCTTTTACACACCTGGTAGAAATGATGTTGAAATGATTTAACAAGTAAAGTTCATTCTGCTGAGAATGCGAGCTTCTTTAAGATTTGAGATACAGCAATAAAAGCAAATGAACCCGTCAAATGAGTAATTGAACCAAACCCTGAAGCACAATCTAATTTTACTGGGCCTGAATTATTTGGCTTTTGCTGGCACACGGAACCATCGGCTTGCTGGTAACGAAGCTGCTCAGTAGAAAAAACACAATCTATTCTATATTTACGTTTTGGGTTTCTGGAAAAACCATGTAAACGCCGAAGATTGTTTCTAACTTTGGCAAGCAATGGATCCTGAATCGTTTTATTTAGATCAGCTATCTGAATTTGTGTCGGATCTATTTGTCCACCAGCACTACCCGAACAAATCAAATTGATTTTGTTGCGAGAGCAATAAGCAATTAAAGCTGTTTTTGCAGGTACGCTATCTGTCGCATCAAACACATAATCGAACTCTCGACTGATATATTTTTCTAAGTTTTTAGAGGTAATAAATGTATGTTCAGCGCCCACCAACACCTCGGGGTTTATATCCTTAAGCCTTTGAGCCATCGCTTCAATTTTCATTTTACCAATGGTTGAGTCCAAAGCATGAATTTGACGATTCACATTCGACACACAGATATCATCCAAATCGAAGAGGCTAATATATCCTATACCAGAACGAGCTAATGCCTCTGCAGCCCATGAGCCAACACCTCCAACCCCAATGACTGCAACATGACTTATACTAAACTTCTTTAAAGCAGGCATACCATATAGACGAGAAATACCGCCAAAACGATACAAATAATCATCACTTAGTATTTTTCCATTTTCTGTATCACCACTTTCTAAGCTGGCACTTAAAACCTGCGAGGGGGTTTCGCTCATTCTTCATCCAGATAATATTCAGGAAAATAGCAGCATCCCATTCTCAACTGATACGCAACAAGGTTAGGGTATTGCTCAGCAATAGACTGCAAGGGAGTGGATAATGTTGACTGTAATAGTTCGCATAAAATTGCAAACAAAGAAGCATCGACTGAACTAATCTTATCGCCCATTAAATAAGGTTTTTTACCCAAGATAATAGACAGTGCCTCTAAATCCTGCGTGGCAAATTTATTAATTTGTTCGATGGAGTGTCGACCAATCCCCTGCCCATGTAAGTCTCGTTTTAATTGGCGCTGAACTAAAACAGGAGCAATGTGACGCACCACGGGTGGCAAAGAAGAGAATATAGCTGTTTTAAGCTCATTCCAACCTTCACCAAGCCAACGATGATAAACGAGAATCCAATATAAACGCTCCTCAATCATCACCTGACAAGAGTGAGCTATAGCAAGCTGCTCTGCACTTAAATGGGAGTCTAGATCGACTTCATAATGCTGAGTAAGGTATTCAATAATGCACGTTGAATCTGCTAACTGAAATTCGCCGTTTTTAATATACGGCAACTTCCCAAGAGGCGCTAAACGGGGGTCATCAAGATAATTCACCACATAGTCTAATGATGACATCTTTAACCACGTTTCAAGCTTTAAACAAAAAGGACTTAAATTCGGCACACCAAATTTAGGACGAAATTGAAATAATTCAATCATAGGGCACCTATTTTTATAGTTATAAAAAGCACTTCCTGCTTGAACTTTTACTGTTAAATTGCGCCATGCTGCTTCAATATTTCAACATATTCTAAAGAGCTAGCATGTGTAGAAACTCGAGAGAATAAGGTGTCACCACTTAATGACTTAGCATTAATGTCGCGACCTGCTTCGACAAACATGATGATAAATCGAGAAAAGAAAGCAGCAGTCATATGCTGATAAGCCTGAATCAATACATGATAGTCTGTATTTGTATCATCTTGAGGTTTTAGAGATAGAAAACCTCTAATCCGCTCATCACTCCACTGTTCGTCTTCTACTTTTGGCTGGCTTGGTCCACTCACGATGATTCACCTTAGTTAAAAAAAGGCCATTATATAGATCAAAACTCTCCGACGAAAGATAGATTAAAATGTCCAGTCAGTTTGCTTACATTTAGGATTATAGATATTGATTTCAACACGGCGATTTTTCGCTCGGTTTTCAGCACTATCATTCTTTGCCAATGGATTAGTTTCAGCGCGCCCTGCAGCCATTACTCTATTCGGATCTATTTTGTTATTGAAAATCAGTTGGTGTACCACGCTGACTGCTCGGGCAGCAGATAAGTCCCAATTGGAACGAAATCGTCTTGAGCTGACGGGTAAATTATCTGTATAACCTGAAACAATTATATCGCCTTGGCAATCAGCTAAAACTGTTTCGATCTTTTCAACAATGGGGAACATGTCATCCTTTAGTTCTTCACTTCCGGATGTAAATGTCGAAGCTTCAGAAAATCGAACCACTACCTTTTCAGCGTCATAACTCACAGATAATGAATTCGATAGAATCTCCGACTCCAAAGCATCAACAAGATTCTGTGTTAATTTATCTATATTAGGGTCTATTTGCTGCGTTTGAAGAGATTCTTCCTTGGATTCTTCAAGTACTTCGATCTCAGGTTCATCAAAACGTTCGATCTCTTTTTCTAAATTAGGTTGATCCTCTGCTTTTGGCTGTGGTAGAGGGGTCGCTGGTTGTTCAGAAAAGATAATGCTGCCTCCCAACTTATTGCCGCCAGTTAGTGCTGAAACTCCAAAAGAGGTAGTCATTGCTTCAGACATCGCTTGGTATTTTTCCAAGTCCATATTGGAAAAGCTCAACAACAAAATAAAAAATGTCAGGAGCAAAGACATTAAGTCAGCAAAAGTGACTATCCATCCACTTCCATTATTCTCTTTTGGCTTTGGCTTTGGAATCGCTCTCATTAGACTATTCTTCAGCTTTCACAATTGCTCTTTGAGCAGGCGGTAGATAGGTAGATAAAACTTCTGTTATGACACGAGGATTCTGTCCTTTCAAAATATTTTGGACGCTGGTAATAACCAAGGACATATTCCGATGTTCATCCATCGCTTTTAAACTCAACTTATCAGCCAAAGGAATGGCAATCATTTGCGCGATAAATGCGCCATAAAATGTTGTCAGTAAGGCAACGGCCATAGCGGGGCCAACAGAGTTTGGGTCTTCCATATTATTGAGCATTTGCACAAGCCCAACCAAAGTACCTAACATGCCTAAACCTGGAGCTGTCTCAGCTACACCTCTAAAGACCTTTTCTGCCTGTCCGTATCGATCAATAGACTGCTCTAGCTCTTGGATTAATAGCTCTTCAATAAATTCTGTTGGATGGCCATCAATACTTAGCGCAATACCTTTGGCCAAAAAAGGATCTTCTATTTCAACACTTTCTAAACCAAGAATACCTTCTTTTCTGACGATTCCAGACAGTTCCCGAACTTTTTGAATAAGCATGATGGGATTTACTGTTCGCTCAAGAAATACCGTCAAAAATGCTAATTTGAAAGACCCGACAACCGAAGTTAGCCTGTATTTAATTAAGGTAACGGCAAAAGTCCCTACAAGAACAATTGCCAAACCAGGTAAGTTAACAAAATCCAGAATACTGGAATCAATAAGTATCGCCCCAACGACGATAAGAATGCCAAGAAAAAGACCAATAAGGGTCGCTAAATCCATAATCTACCAAACCTTGATAAGCTAATTCGCCGTAACAAATCAGAATAAATTAATTAGTATTTAAAGAACGCTCTAACCTATGCTTCCCGCAATAATTGAATCACTTCTTCTGTTTTTGGGCGAATGCCTCGCCAAATAAAAAATGCTTCTGCTGCCTGCTCAACTAACATCCCTAAACCATCATAAACAGCTCTTACACCCTGCTCTTTGGCCCATGCATTAAACACTGTCAGGGCTTTTGCATACATCATGTCATAAACAATGGTTGATGAAGAAAAAATGGCGCTCGAAATATCTGGCAACTGACCACCTAAGCTGGCCGATGTTCCATTTATAACAATATCAAATGGCTCATTTAGTTGATCAAAGCCACTACTACTGACATCACCCAGCTCAGAAAAAATAGCCACCAAAGCGTCTGCTTTTGATAAGGTTCTGTTTGCTACAACAACTTTTTCAGGCATTTCATTTAGTATAGGCTGTAATACGCCTCTCACCGCTCCACCGGCACCGATTATTAATATTTTTTTTCCTTCAAAACTAATACCCTGATTTTTGATATCTCTAACCAAGCCAATACCATCAGTATTTTCACCACATATTTTGTTCTGGTCATTTAGATAAAGCGTATTTACTGCACCAGCCAACTTAGCGCCATCACTTAACTGCGAACACAAAGACCATGCTTGTTCTTTAAAAGGAACGGTGACATTTAAACCCTTTCCAAGCCCTTGATGACTTTCTGCAAAATAATTACCGTTCCCATAAAAAAAATCATTAACAAAATCTGAGAACCCATTCAGTGGAGATTCTAACTTTGAATACTCTAATTCTTGACTACATTGTTTCGCAAAAAGAGTGTGTATAAGCGGTGACTTACTATGCGAAATAGGGTTCCCCACGACAGCGTATTGATCCATAACTCGTTACTCTTTTATATCTTTAAGCCAATCTTGATGTGGCAAGAAAATGTCAGTTAATTCAGCTTCTGGCGAACCAGATTCAGCCTGATAATTATATTCCCAACTAACAAGAGGTGGCAGAGACATTAATATTGACTCTGTCCTTCCGCCAGATTGAAGTCCAAATAGAGTCCCTCGATCGAAGACTAGATTAAACTCTACATAGCGACCTCTACGATACAGTTGAAACTGGCGCTCTCTATCACCATAAGCACATTCTTTTCGTCGCTCAACAATAGGCAAGTAAGCTGGCAAATAACTATTACCAATCGCTTGCATGAACGCAAAGGACTTTTCAAACCCCCATTTATTTAGGTCATCAAAGAATAACCCACCTACTCCTCTGGCTTCATTTCGATGCTTTAGATAAAAATAATCATCACACCATTTTTTATATTCGCTATACACCTTATCGCCAAAAGGCGCACAAGCTTGAGCCGCAATTTGATGCCAATGCTGACAATCTTCTTTAAAACCATAATATGGGGTCAAATCATACCCGCCCCCAAACCACCAAATAGGCGCTTCGCCTTCTTTTTCAGCAATAAAAAAGCGGACATTTGCATGCGATGTTGGAACGTAGGGATTTGTAGGATGCATAACTAAAGAAACACCCATAGCCTGAAAGTTTCTACCAGCAAGTTCGGGCCGTGCATGAGTCGCAGAGGCAGGTAACTTATCACCATGAACATGAGAGAAGTTAACACCGCCTTTTTCAAATACATGACCTTTCGTCATGACACGCGTTCGTCCACCGCCACCCTGTGGGCGAGACCATGCATCCTCAACAAAAGATGATTTTGTATCTACCTTCTCTAAACCTGCACATATATCATCCTGCAAAGCTAGCAAATACGTTTTAACTTGCTCTAACATTCCATACTCCAAATTTATTATTTGAAACTACTTGTCATTAGTTTCTGAAAATCATTCGCGTAAGACACGACCGCTTTCCAAGTCAATTATTTGAGAAGGGCGAAGCTCACCCCCCAAAAAACCAGACACGACATAATCCAGTTTGGCTTTAAAATAATGACGAATACCTCTGACATCCATAGCAGGAACTTTTCCTGCCGGATTCGCGGATGTCGAAATAATAGCGCCACAAAAACTTTGGCTTATAGCCTTAATAACAGGATGGCGACTAACTCTAACTGCAACCCCTGAATGCACACCTTTTATCCAGACTGGCACCTGATTATTCACATCAGGCACAATCCATGTCGTTGGTCGAGATTGTTGTTTTAAAAACCGCGCCTTAAGCTCTGGGCTAAGGGGTGATAGTAATTCAGAAAAGTGAGTACTATCTGAACTCACCAAAATCAAACCCTTCTCTATAGGTCGGCCTTTGAGGGCTAATAAATAATCGACAGCCTCTTCAGAAAAAGGATCACAGGCCAAACCCCATACCGCTTCAGTGGGATGAGCAATTACCCCACCCTGCCGCATTACATGTGCAGCAAAATGAGCTTGCCATTTCAGCTTGGAATACATAAATATGTACCTATCAAAACTTTTGTATAAAAGCATCGTCAAAAAACCAAGAGATTTTACTGACTATAGTCGTTGATAGCCACCCGCAACGGCAGAAAGCTCACCCTTAAGCTCAAGCATCACCAGCAAGGTATTCAATTGCGTTACGTCCATCCCTAGACAATGCAATAAGTCATCAAATGAAGTACTTTGATTCCCCAACACAGAAATAACTTTTTGCTCATCCAAGCTGAGATAGGTGTAGTCTTTTTCTGACTTTAAAGGCGCTCTCTTTATTTGATTCAATACACCACTGTCAGAACCAAGCACACTAACAATATCATCCACATCCTCAACTAAAAATGCCCCTTGCTTTATAAGCGCATGACACCCTTTCGCCAATGGATTGTCTATTGAACCTGGCACAGCAAACACATCCCTATTCTGCTCAATAGCAAAGTTTGCAGTAATGAGTGAACCGCTTTTTAAACCAGCCTCTACGACAAGAATGCCTTTTGATAGTCCTGAAATGATTCTGTTTCTTCTTGGGAAATTGGCGGGCAAAGCAGCAACATCTAAAGCCAACTCACTCACCAAGACTCCTTGCTCTTTTAATTCCATCGCAAGCTTTCTATTCTGTCGGGGATAAATACTTTCTAAACCAGAACCCAAAACAGCACAACTCACTCCTCCGACTTCAAGCGCCCCTTGATGCGCAATTGTATCTACACCAATTGCTAGCCCACTCGTCACACAAATATTTATCTCTGCGAGCTGTTTTGATAATTCTTTGGCCTGTAATTGTCCAGATAATGTTGGCCGACGGCTTCCCACCACACCTATTGATGTTAAATCAAACGCATCTAGCTGCCCTTGAAAATACAACAAAGGAGGAGGGCAAAAAATTTCTTTTAAATTAGGGGGATAGATTGCATCCTCTAAACAAACGACATAGTTATTATTAATCGACGCCCACTCGAACAATCGATCAAAACTTGAACTCGTCAAATCGGTAGCTACTTTATTTTGCGCTAAAATTTGTTGAGCAAGCTTTGGCTTTATACCCGATTGAATTAGTGCTTCGTAGGGTGCTTTCAAGACTTTCTCAGCACTTGAGAAGTGATCATATAAGAGATGAAAAGATTTAAGCCCTAAACCTTTAATATTAGACAGCCGAAGTACAGCCAAGCACGCAGAAGAAACAGGATAGTTTCCAGTAAAACCATTTTTCAACATTTCGATCATCCTTGATCAAAAAAGGCGCGTTCCAATTAAAGAAAGCGCCTTCAAATTAAATTTATAAAAACAATAAATTATGGCGTTCTAACTTCATCCATAACCGTTAAAGGCCTAGTTGCTTTAAGAATTAAGCCATAACTCAATTTATCAAAAACTCTGAAGATCATCATAATACCAGCACGTTCAGAAGGTAGCTCGATTTTTTCTTTGGTGAAAGGATCCCGAACTATGCCGCCATTTTTATAAATAGCTAAAACGTTACCTTCCTTCAAGCCATCGCGCTCACCACGATTCACTACTACAACATTATACTGACCAATATTACCGACACCGGTATTAACAGAAATCATTTTACCACGAACATCAAAGTCTGGTTTGCTTGGCATGAAGGTAGAGTTGATCACTCTATCTTCAGTGTGAAGCAAGCGATCTCCCTGGCGAATTTCCTCATTAGAACGCAAAACAGACAAGCTAAGCACTTCATTATTCACAGAAGTAACAGCAGTTGTGGCAATCGCTTTAGCTTCTAAACCCAAAAACTCATTGGTATCTGGATCTATAAAATCTTTGCCCGCGCGATAAACAGCCATCTTATCCGCACCACCTACATCACCACGAGCAAACACAGTATCTCCTGCCGCAGTAAGCAAATGTTGCTCCTTTCCAATCAACACATAAGGTGCCGAATTCATATCATCAGGCTGAACAATTCTATTATGTGATAAAAAGCTTGCGATAGCGTCAAGAGGTATCGTTGGGATCGCGGCTGAAATAGGCGACGCTTTAATTCTAGGACTCAACTTAACGACACCATTTTCTGGCCCAGCTTGAAGCGTTGTAATTCTAGGCTGCCCATCAATATAAACAAGACCAATAATGTCACCTGGGTAAATTAAATGAGGATTTGATACTTGAGGGTTAGCATGCCAAATTTCAGGCCATAGCCAAGGTGATTTTAAGAATTTTTCTGAAATATCCCAAAGCGTATCCCCTTTTACGACGGTATAACGTTCAGGATAATTGTCAGCAAGCTCGGGAGAAGCCCACGCAAACTGGCTTAACATAGAAAAAATGAGGATTGATGTAATAAAAAGCTTTCGTATCATGAGCTGCCTACATAAAATAAGTCGATAGATCTGGGTATAATCTTCTGATGAAGAGATTTGAAACGGCATGACTCACAATATTCTATGAGTCATTACTTTCTTTATATCCCTAAACAGTATATCTCTAAACTATAGATCAAGTTTTGAGAATTTGTACTAAATTCACTTCCATTAGATAATAGTAGCAGCGATATCGTGATTCGCACCACAAATTCATCTAGCTTTTTTAACAAATGGATACAGTAAACCTATGTCACTACTAGAAATACTTGAATATCCGGACCAACGTTTACGCACAATTGCAAAACCAGTCAAGGAAATTACGGCAGAGATCGAAAGATTAATTAATGATATGTTCGAAACTATGTATGACGCTCCTGGCATTGGCTTGGCAGCGACTCAAGTAGATCAGCACATTCAATTAATTGTAATGGATGTTTCTGAAGAAAAAGACTCACCCCTTGTCTTTATCAATCCGGAAATCACTATTCTCGATGGAGACCCAGAAAAAATGCAAGAAGGCTGCCTTTCAGTTCCTGGTTTTTATGAAGACGTGGATCGAATAGAGCATGTTTTGATAAAAGCCCTCGATAGAAAAGGAAATGCTTTCGAACTTGAGGCCCGTGGCTTATTAGCCGTCTGCATTCAACATGAAATGGACCATTTAAACGGAAAACTTTTTGTGGATTACCTCAGTACCTTAAAACGAAATAGAATCAAAAAGAAGCTTGAGAAACAACATCGTAGTTTGAAACAAGCTTAAATAAAGCATCAATATTAATTCCTAAACCTAACTTAAAAGCGATATATCATTGAAAATTATTTTTGCAGGCACTCCCACTTTTGCGGCCAAAAGCTTAGAAGCCATCATTGAACAAGGCCATCAAGTTATTGCTGTTTATACCCAACCAGACCGACCTGCAGGAAGAGGAAAAAAGCTTGTAAAAAGTGATGTCAAACTCGTTGCTGAAGAGCATGACATCCCCATTTACCAACCTGAAAAGCTTAGCAACGAAGATGACCAAGCAATATTTTCTGCGCTCAAACCCGATTTAATGATTGTGGCCGCCTACGGTTTACTGTTGCCTCCTGAAATACTGGAAATCCCAACGCATGGCTGCATCAACATTCATGCATCTCTACTTCCCAGATGGCGCGGTGCTGCGCCAATTCAAAGAGCTATCCAGGCTGGCGATACTGAAACTGGCATCACCATCATGCAAATGGATATAGGCCTTGATACTGGTGATATGTTGATCAAGCTCAGTACACCGATATCTGCAAATGAAACAGCTAGTAGCTTGCATGACCGTTTAGCGAGCTTAGGAGCAGACGCGATATTAGAATACCTTCGTGAGTACAAGAATCTGGGCGTTGAAAAACAAGACAATACCTTAGCCTGCTATGCCAAAAAACTTAGCAAGCAAGAAGCACAGATAAACTGGCACGATGATGCCAAGCAAATTGCAAGAAATGTTCGAGCCTTTAACCCAGTTCCTGTTGCATTTTTCGAACTCGAAGGTATGCGCATCCGTGTTTTTGAAGGTTCATTTGTTAAAAATAATAGTTTAGAAGCTGTTGGAACTATTTTGAAAAAAGACAAAGAAGGTATTTTGATTAAATGTACTGAAGACGCTTATCTTATTAAAACATTACAGTTTCCTGGATCAAAAGCGATGCCTGTTCATGCATTTATTAATGGTGGGAAAAGTATTCTAAGCCCTGGTGATATTTTACAAGCACCTGCTCAGGAAGAAAATTCATGAGCGATGATAATTCAAGAAAAAAATCATTTACTAAAAATAGCAAACGCCGACCATCAAATTCAAAAAAACCAGCCTCAAGTCCTCGCGCACCAAGCTTAAAATCAATTTCGGATACTCGTGCACTTAGCGCCTTATTAGTTTATGAGGTGTGCATTAGCCAAAAATCACTCAACACCCTACTTCCTCTAACAAGCCATCAAGTCGATGAAAAAGATAGAGCCTTGCTGCAAGAAATTGTTTTTGGTACATGTCGCTGGTTTCTTTGGCTTAAAACTTTATATCAACCCTTACTTAGCAAACCGGTTCACCGGAATGACTTTCTAGTTGAATGTTTGCTTTGCGTAGGTCTTTACCAAGTTTTATTTACTCGAATCCCTTCTCACGCTTGCCTTAATGAAACTGTAGAGGCAGCAGAAAAATTAGGTTTAAATCGTTTTAAAGGTTTAATTAATGCACTGCTCAGACAGGTTTCTCAGCAGGATATTGATTTAGATGATGATGA
>TARA_R110001592_G_scaffold363280_1_pt1 | contig 50692 bp, 49 predicted proteins | sample TARA_R110001592 | Tara Oceans TARA_R110001592 (sample SAMEA4398387) | marine metagenome | biome: Polar Biome; feature: [SRF] surface water layer (ENVO:00010504); material: water (ENVO:00002006), including particulate matter (ENVO:01000060) such as... | depth 5 m | reverse complement strand
GGTATTGTCTCTTATTAAAGTGTCCGGTTCATTCAACCAGAACACCCGTACTATGCAGTGATTTTTACGTCGCAACGCACCGACGGAGATAATGGGTGCGGGAAATGGCGGCAAAAATGATAGATCTGACCTCGAAACAGCCAGGCTTCCTTGGTGTTGAATCTGCGCGGAAGGGGGTTGGTATCATCGTTTCCTACTGGTCGGATATTGCATCTATTAAGGCATGGAAAGCGAATGCTGAGCACCAGGAAGCGCAGAGTAAAGACCGGCAAGAGTGGTACACGAATTTCCGGGTGAGAATAACCAAAGTAGAGCGCGAGTATGGCATTTAACAAGCGTATCAAATGCGAGGCTCGTACCTCGCTCGCTTTATGTGGGCGGAAAACAAGGTAGAAATGTTGATACAGCCATCTAAACAAAAGGTTACGGCTGGGCAAGCCGTCTATACCCCGGGAACGCTGTTGGTCTACGACATTGTGGTCTTAGGTATCTCGAATAGCTTCATCTGGAAGTGCCCATCGTCAAGGATTGAGAAGCACTACAACGACAATATCTCCGACAGTCATTTGGAGGTGGGTGTGGGCACCGGTTATTTTCCGGATCGCTGTAAATTTCCGTCGGAGCAACCACGCGTCGGGCTCATGGATATGAATCCAAATACCCTGGAGTTTGCATCTAAACGTATTGCCAGATACGAACCTGACACCTACATTCAAAATATTCTCGAGCCTATTGACCATGAGCTGGAGCCATTCGACTCTATTGGGATCAACTACCTGTTCCATTGTGTGCCTGGATCAATCTCGGAAAAGGCAGTTGCATTTGACCACCTGAAAAAACTGATGAAGCCTGGCTGTAAGGTGTTTGGCTCAACGATTCTTCAGGGCGGTGTGCCACGCAGTTGGGCGGCGCGGAAGCTAATGGATCTCTACAGTAAGAAAGGTATTTTTGCCAACGATCAGGATGATCTTGAAGGCTTGGAAAGCGCGCTGGCCAAACGATTAGAGAACGTAAACATTGAAGTTGTGGGCTGCGTCGCGCTTTTTTCTGGTCGGTGTCCCTAGTTTCGTGTAGTTCTGGCCCAATAAATTCTTGCAAGGGACGTTTTTCCCGCTGCTCATTTATGCTGCCGCAAAAATAGGCCTGACCTCAAGCGCTCTTGAACTCAGGCGTTACACGTATTCGGAGATATTATGGATGTATCTGATGTAAAGAGCTTATGCGTTAATTTTACTGATGCGACATTTTCAGAAAAAGGTGAGCCTTCAAATATTCTTTCTTACAAAGTCCGTGGTAAAAACTTTGCTTACTTTAAAACGAGCGAGCCTGAACGGTGGCGTTTTAGTATTCGGGTATCACCGGAACGGTTTTTGGAGTTAACGGATCAGCCTGGTGTAAAACCGGCAAGATATATGCATCGTTTTCATTGGGTAACAATTGTTAATGTTAGTGCTTTCGATTCAGCGTATTTAACTGAGTTGATTAGCTGGTCTTATCGGAAGGCGTGTTCATCATTAAGTAAAAAGGCACAGCGAGAGTTAAATGTATAGCAAAGCGGTCATGACTGATGGCTTTTATGTTGCTAGGCTTATCCACAGATCGCTAAGCTAGCACAACATCAATGCCGCAGCGGCTATTTGGGCGCCTCTGGTGCGGGATTATACATCTCTAAGGATAAAAATATGAGCAATGTTCCAGACGGTTTTGAGCCAATTTTTAGAAGTAGTCCCTATCTGGATTTACTTGGTCCTATCTATAATAAAAAGTCAGAGTCTGGATTGATCATTGGTCTGAGAGCGGAGAAGAAGCATTGTAATGCTAGAGATTTGGTTCATGGCGGCGTGTTTAGCAGTCTTGCAGATATTGCGCTTGGATATAATGCGGCCTTCAATGGCAAGGAACCAGTGCCTATGGTCACCGCAAGCCTAAATGTAGATTATGCAGGTTCCGCAAAGTTAGGTGACTGGATTGAGATTGAGGTAGACGTACAGAAAGTGGGTAGAAATATGGCTTTTGCCAACAGCTACTTCTTTGTAGATTCAAAACGCATAGCAAGAGCGAGTGCGGTATTTAATGTCATTAATGCATAGCAAAGCGCTATTCATTTCATCCAGTGAGACCCATATTATGAGTGATAGAGTGTTCAAGGCTGGTCTCTTTTTAGCCGCCGTACTATTTACAATTATTTTCTGTTTTTTGGTCATTCCTCCGCTGATTGAAAGCCCTAACATCATAGCTGCGTTTGCGGCGGGTTTTGTAAATCCATTTGCCGCAGGGTATTCAACTGATGTTTTTTTCTGTTGGTTTGTCCTCGCTATTTGGGTTTGGTTTGAGGCATCTAATCATGCGGTCAAGCATGGTTGGGTTTGCCTGGTGTTAGGCGTTATTCCTGGTGTGGCTGTGGGTTTTGCACTCTACCTGCTTATACGCCATTCACAGCTAACGGCTCGCAGCACTGAACATGCGTGACAAACGATGGTAAGTGCTGTGCCTTCATCTCTGTTGCCTTGCAGTTCACTGCGGCCCCGCGCGCGGCGTTATCCATTTAGGAGAGAGCGATAATGAAACCTCGAATTTCTGTCATCACCCTTGGCGTAGATGACTTAGCGAGGGCAGTTGGTTTTTATCGAGACGGCTTAGGACTCCCGACGGAAGGGATTGTCGGCGAAGAGTTTGAGTACGGTGCGGTGGCGTTTTTTGATCTAGGTGCTGGACTCAAGCTGGCACTTTGGCCCAGAGCGAGCCTGGCGCATGATGCCGGTGTAACGTTGGCAGCTCCGAGTACCACCGAGCTTTCTCTTGGTCACAACGTCATGTCGAAGACAGAGGTTGATGAGGTCATGGCGCAAGCCGAAGCTGCCGGTGCGGTCATACTAAAACCAGCAAAAGATACTTTCTGGGGTGGTTACGCAGGATATTTTCAAGACCCCGATGGGCATTTATGGGAAGTAGTCTGGAACCCACAGCTACTGCCCGAATAAAACGCATAGTATGGTCAAATACAGTGACGGCTAATTGCGGTTTTGCTTTCGATACAGCACCGCGATTACCTGCGAGTCCAGTTCGCACTCACATTGAACACATAGGAGAATCAGCTAATGACAAGAAAAAATCTGCCGGACGTTGTGTCTTCAGATGAATGGAGAGTAGCGCTGGACCAACTTCTGATAAAAGAAAAAGAGCTCACTCGCGCGAGGGATGCCTTGAGCGCCGAGCGCAGGAAGTTGCCAATGGTAAAGGTGACTAAGCAATATACCTTAGAGGGCGAACACGGCAAAACGGCCTTAATCGATTTGTTTGAAGGGCGCCGCCAGCTCATTGTGTATCATTTTATGTTTGCCCCCGATTGGGATGCGGGCTGTGGCGGTTGCTCCTGGGTTATAGACGCCATGACTCATCCGGCGCATTTGCATGCCCGCGATACCTCCTTGGTTTTGGTGTCACGTGCGCCCAGGGAAAAGCTCGAGCAGTACCGGTCGCGGATGGGGTGGACTACTAGTCTGCCATGGTATTCGTCTTACGATAGCGACTTCAATTTCGACTTTGGTGCAACAACAGATAAAGGCGAGAGGCACGGTGTTAGTGTTTTTATTCGCGACGGCAATGACATTTATCGAAGCTATTATAGTGGCGCGCGGGGTGTGGAATATCTGGGCAGCCTCTGGACTTATCTGGACTTGACTCCGTTTGGTCGCCAAGAGACTTGGGAAGATTCCCCCGAAGGCTGGCCGCAGACTGAACCGTATGCATGGATTCGTCGCCACGACGAGTACGACGTCTGAAGCGCTGCGCGTATTGGCGGCGTTATATAGTCAGCATAATTTAAGGAATAGTGATTTTGCGGGAAGAGCTTAGAATTAAGATCATTGACGTGTGTGATCAGAAGATTATTAAGAAAGGGCCGGAGGTGGGTCTCTCTTTTTATGCTTTCTTCAAAAATAAGAACGACCAAGCTGAGGTGCTAATGGAGGCTGCTCGTTGGTGGATTGAAATTCATAAGCTAGATCATTTTGAGAAAGCCACTAAAATTAGGTATATGGTTAAATCCGGTGTTTAACTTTTGCGATTTAACTTTGTCCGTGCCGCCGGTTTATTGTATCCAGCTTGATAGAAGCTATATTGCCTCCACAACCACAGGTACTCCATTCAACGCCGCATTCCCTGAAAGCACATCAATATAGCGATCATCAGTCAGGTCATTTTTGTTGATGCCCGGATTGGTATGAGCAACCCGCAACTGAACCCCTTCCAGATTATGACCCCAGCCATGCGGCAAGCACACTGAACCGGGCATGACGGAATCGGTGACTTCTACAACGACTTGTAGCTCGCCCACCCGCGAACGGATATTCGCTTTGCTGCCGTTGCTCAGGTTTAGGGCTTTTGCGTCAGTGGGGTGTACAAACAATCCACAGCGGTCTTTGCCCTTCACCAGACGTTGGCTGTTATGCATCCACGAGTTGTTGGTGCGAAGGTCGCGGCGTCCGATTAACTTGAGCGCAGGTTCGGCTTTTAATTCTTCAGCGTAAGCCTTTAAGCGTTCCAGGTCTTTGATGAAGGGCGCGGGCATGGTGTGGATTTTTCGGTCGGCGGTGAACAGAAAGTCGGGAAACCGGGGTTGTAACGGGCCGAGGTTCACGCCGTGGGGGTAGGTCTTTAGTTTCTCTAGCGTTAGTCCTTCGCTTTGATGAGTCACTTCGTCGCCATTGTATTCATCGTAGCCGTTCGCGTAGGGGCCAGCACGCAATGCGCCGTCTAGCATTTGGGATAAGGACATGGGCGCTTTGGGTTCTCGGCCAGTTTTTATCATGTTCAAGCGATCGATCAAGCCGCTCATAATTTCCCAGTCGGAAAGGGTGCCTTCTTCATGGGGAAACAGCGGCTCGGAAAATTTGGCCACGTTGTGTACGGAAAGAAGGTTGAACACCATGTCGAATTGTTCGTGTTCCAGCGGCCCGGTGGGCGGCAGAATAACATCGGCATGGCGGGAGGTTTCGTTGAGGTAGAAATCCAGCGAGACCATAAAGTCGATTTGTTCGAGGCCCTGTTCGAGCATGCGCCCGTTCGGTGTAGAGAGGCCGGGGTTACCGGCAATACAGATAAAGCCTTTCACCTGGCCTTCACCGGGAGTGAGCATTTCCTCCGCCATTGCGGTGACTGGGAGTTCGCGGTTGAACTCCGGCAGCCCGCGCACGCGGCTGTGGTAGGTGGCAAAGCTGCCGGCCTGACTCGCTCTGACGGCGGTGTCTACCGCTGGGGTGGTAAACATCATGCCGCCGCGCCTATCGAGGTTGCCGGTGATGATGTTGAGAATATTGATCAGGTAGTGATTTAGGCCACCAAAGGCCTGCGCGGAAATCCCCATGCGGCCATAGCAGATAGCGCTTTCGGCGGTGGCGAATTCCTCGGCAATACGTTCTATCTCAGCGGCGGGGATGCCGGTGAGCGCTTCGATTTCGCTTAGGGGGAATAGCTCGAAGGTCTCTAGCATGCCTTCCCAGTGGTCGAGCATGTCGCGCAGGTGGCCCGGATCGCAGAGCTGCTTTTTAATCACTTGCTGGATCAGGCCCACTAGGAAGAAGGCATCGGTAGTGGGGCGAATAAAGTGGTGTTCCTGCGCGTAGCGCGCGGTTTCGTTTCGGCGTGGGTCGATGAGAACCAGCTTGCCACCTCGGGCGTGAATGCCTTCGAGGCGTTTCAGTATATCGCCACCAGACATCAAACTGCCGTTGGACGCCGCAGGGTTGGCGCCGAGCATTAGCATGTAGTGGGTGTGGTCGACGTCGGGAATCGTGAAGACTTGGCCGTGACCAAACATCAGATACGAGCAAAGCTGATGTGGCATTTGATCCAGCGAGGCAGCGGTAAACATATTGCGGGAGTTGAGTGCCTTGCGCAGCTTGTTGGTCGACATCAACAGACCAAGGTTGTGCGAGGTGGGGTTGCCCCAGTATCCGGCAACGGCGTCGTTGCCGTGGCGTTTTTGTACTTTGGCGAGGCCTTCCGCGGCCGCGTCTAGCGCTTCTTCCCACGACACTTCCAGCCACTGGCCATCAACTTTGCGTAGCGGTTTCTTGAGGCGATCCGGGTCGTTGTGCAGATCTTGCAGTGCATAACCCTTGGGGCAGATGTGGCCCCAGCTGTGTTGGTCTTTATCGTCGCCAGAGATCGCGATGATTTTGCTGCCCTGATATTTGATTTCAACGCCGCACATAGCTTCGCACAAGGTGCAGGTGCGGTAGTGGGTTTCCACCGGGAGTTTGGCTTGCTCGTCAGACGACGCCATCGCCGCTGTGCGCGCATCGCTGATGATGCGAAGCATGGTGGCAACGTCGGTTTCTTTGCGGCGTGGGCGGCCCTGTTCGCGGCCACGGGCTTGCTCGTGAGCATCTAGCAGTTGCCAGTCTGGGTAGGAGATAAATTCAACGCCACGCTCGGTGAGAAGCGTCTCTACATCTTGCTCAATAGTGACGGGGTTTTCGGGCAGCGCGGCGATAAGCTGGCCGACGGTTTCCGTTGCGCACTGCTTATTGGAGCCGATCACGCCGCTGGCGCCGCGCTTGATCCATCCGGCTACATATTCCTTTGCTTCAGTCGGGTTGATGCTAGCGTGTTCATTGCGGATAACACCGCGCTGTTCATCAAATGGCAGGCCTGGAATCGCTTCGCCGCTGTAGCCGGTGGCGTTGATGATTAGGCCTACTTCCAGCGCCTGTTCTTGGTAGGTCGCTACTGCATTGATTTTGTTGCCTACTCGTTCAAGGCGGTTACGCACCGTATGCAGTTGGCGAACGCCGTTGGTTTCGGTAATGGCGGTGGGGCTAGTCAAAAATAGAAAGCGTATACGTTTCGTCGCGGGGTCTTTGCTCAGCGGGCGTTGGGCAATCTTCTGCAGTAGCGCGACATTCTGCCTGGCTTCGCTGTGTTCGGGTTTGTCTAGCTCAGCCAGAGAGTCGGCATCTAGCTCTAGGTCTGTTGGGTTGACGATCAGGTCGAGATTCTCAATGTCGATCAGCTGTTCCAGTTCTTTGGGTGTAAATGCGGCTTGTGCGGCGCCGCGACGGGCCAGTACACACACTTCCTTCACCGCGCTTTCGCGCAAGGCCATAAGCGATTGGTCGGCGATATCGGTTTTGGCGAGATCCGAATAGGGCAGTATCAGTATGCGGGCGATATCCAGCGCGACGTTGCCGGCGCCAATAACGGCGACGCACTCGGCGGATAGATCCGGTGCCAGGGATTGATGCTCAGGGTGGCCGTTGTACCAACCCACAAATTCCGAGGAGCCGAATATATTGGTGGCGTCTGCTCCGGGAATACTTAAGGGCCGACTCTTTGATCCGCCGGTGGCGTACACCACTGAGTGGTAGAGAGATTTCAGTTCATCGGTGGAGATGTCTTGCCCGACGCTGACGTTGCCGAAAAAGCGAACTTGCGGATTTTCTGCAATGCGTTCAAACCCCGCGCTTACCGATTTTATTCGCGGGTGGTCCGGGGCTACGCCATAGCGGACCAAGCCAAATGGTGTGGGCAGTTTTTCAAACATATCCACGGTGGCCGAAGGCAGGTTTTTCAGAATCGCTTCGGCGGTGTAAAAGCCGGAGGGGCCGGCGCCGACTACCGCGAAGCGGCCAGCCATTTCTGAGTTGGCACTCTCTGCGGCCTGTTGGAGAACACTTTCCAGGATGACCGGTAGTTCCTGCGCTTTTGCTGCATTCAGGGCGATGTATTGCTGCTGGTCTTGGGGTACGGCACTTTCCGGAAAGATGGCGCGCTCGGGGCATTCCGTCAGGCAGGCATTGCAGTCGATACAGGCCTCGGGGTCGATGAAGAGCATGTCTTGCCCTTGACGGAAGGCGTCAACCGGACAGACGTCCACGCAAATGGTGTGTTTGTGGTCAATGCAGGCCGAGGTGACAACATACGTCATGGTTTGAATGCCTCATTTATTGCGGGTGTGCCGGTTTTTGGGGACGGTGGATTGCAAAGGGGATACTAGGTAATCGGTGGGGCGAAGTATTGACAGATTGGTCGCCGTTGACATTTTGTGCCAAGCGTCGAATACTCAATCACATGCCAACTTCTGCAGTGATTCCTTCAAGTTTTACCGGCGTTTTGCAGCGATATATCGCCGCAAGAAAATTGTATGCAGCCGATTTGCAATCCCGTCTAGCGGGCTTTCGGTCCAGCCCGCAAATGGAGAACCGCGAATTTGATCAGCTGCTGGCGGACATCCATCGACTAGATCCGGTGTCTGCGCTTGGTGTGCGCATTGGACAAATGGCGGAGCCTAAAGACTTTGGCATCGTCGGCTATCTGCTTACTTCATGCAGCACGCTTGGCCAGGCGCTGACACGCTACGGCCGTTTTCAGACTCTTGTACTGTCGGCACTCAGCACTAAGGTGGAAGTGAGTAGTGATGTCATTCGTCACCGCTGGCCGCTGCAAGATGTGGAGACGTCTTTCTCCTATGAATTCAGCGTTGCGATATTTATTCGCCTCTACCAGAACTTGATCGGTAAAGCCGTTCCGCCCAAGAGGGTGGGTTTACCCTTTCCCGAGCCGGAGGATGTGGCGCTATATGAAACACTGTTTCAGTGCCCGGTCGAGTTCAATACCGATGGCCTGGTAGTCGATCTCCCAGCCAATATCATGTGGATGACGATCTCCAGCAGCGACCCCTATATGCGCAAGATCTTCGACCGACAGGCGGAGGCTATGTTGGACGCGGGGCGGGGGAATCACACCGATAGTTTTGAGGCGTTTTTCGAAAGTCTGCAACAAACCATCTTGATGGCCATGACGGACGGTGACTGTTCCGCCAAAACCGTGGCCGATAGAATGGCTTTCCCATTGCGCAGCTTTTATCGACTGCTGGAAGCCGAGGGCTATAACTACCGAGGTATTCTTGCAGGGCTTAGGCGGCGTCTCGCAAAAAAATATCTACAAGACGAATCACTTTCCTACGCGGATATTGCCATGCTCTTGGGTTATTCCGAGCAAAGCGCCTTTAGCCGTGCTTTCAAGGACTGGATGGGGATAACACCGAGTGAGTATCGCAAGGGGATTGATGGGAATAAGCGGTCTTTGTCGGCCCAGGATTAAAAACGCTGTTTGTAGAGTTGTTATGTCTAATTCCCAGTATCAAAGCGTATTTAAAAAAATTGTGCTGGGGTGACGGTGCTCGGCACCCCAAGTCAAAATCTTATATTTCAAGGATGTTATGAACTACCAACACGGAAATTATCGACTAAGTGACGATCGCAGCTCAATTCAAATTGATCAAGTAGAGTCACTTTTAAGGTCATCATATTGGGCTGGCGAAAGAAGCTTGGAGACCATAAATGTATCCATAGCGAATAGCGTTTGCTTTTCCCTCTTTTGCGGAGCCACCCAAGTAGGCTTTGCACGAGTAGTGACTGATTTTGCGTCGGTTGCCTATATCGCGGATTTAATTATCCATCCTGATCACCGCGCTCTGGGTGTAGGGAAGTGGATGTTCGGGGTGATAGTTAACGATCCACGCTGGTGTTCCAAGTTTCAATTTCTCGTTACGGATGACGCTCATGGCTTGTATGAGAAATTCGGCTTTTCAGCCAGTAGCAAGCTAATGAGTACAAAAATATAGCGAGGTGATGCGCAATAGAGAAATTCTGAGCGCGCTCCTCTGAGCGACCGGCACTGTTTTAAGTGCCGGTGCTGGTTGCCTTGATTTTGAGGTGACTGATGTCTTGTACTTTTTAATAGAATCGCCAGCGCGCCTGCTTAACTAATAAATAAAAATCAACTATTCGGGCCGATATCGGGGCTGCGATTATGCTTGATGGCGTCGTCCATTAAGTCGAAAAGCCATGTAATTAAATGCACCGTGCGATCACCATCAAAGCCCCAGACTTGGGTAAGTCGCTCTTGAAGCTGGGATTGCCAGAGAATATCTAGCAGCGCTGCGGCATTTTCCTGGCGATGGGTTTCCCAGCCGGGGGTCGCGCGAACAACGGCGTGGAGCAAGGCATTGGTTCGGTAGCGGTCGATGTCGTCCATGAGGGGGTCAGACGCCGAGGTACTTGCCACCGAAAATGACTGCAGGTAGCGAAGCAGGGTGCCGACTGTGCGGCCAAAGTCGCTGAGCTCCAGGCGTTCGATATTGATATTGGATTCTTCAACGAGGCGCTGTAAGACCGCTGTGCGCAGGCTGCGCTCGTTGGCAAAGTGGCGGTGTACGGTGCGCTCGCTTACCCCTGCATGTTTACCAACGACCTCGGCATTCAGATTTCGCCAGTCCCAGCTCGGCATGCTGTGAACTAGCTCAGACCCCGCATCTATAATTTTCTCTCTGGTTGCCTCGCGCTGCTTTTCTCGCAGCGGGCTGTGGTATTTGCGCTTATTGGCGGGGGCGGCGGCACCCGCTTTTTTGTCTTCTGGCATGTCGCAATATCTTGAGTGGCGTGTTGCGCGAATGGTAGCAGATCAGCGCCGTTACCGTCACTTTTGGGCGCCTGATTATCTGCGGGAATTCGTTTCTATTAAACAACAGTGTCGAACAATTGAAATTTTCGCGTTATACTCGGACATAGTTTAGACCCAGATAACACGAGAAGAAAAATTATTGGAGTTTGCAATGTCTGAAGCCTTCATTATTGATGCAGTTCGAACCCCGTGTGGCGGTGGTAAGCCAGGCAAGGGTGCCTTGTCAGGTATGCACCCCCAGCATTTAGCCGCGACAGTCCTTAAGGCTCTACAAGAGCGGAATGATTTTAAAACCGCCGACGTTGACGATGTGATTTGGGGTACGAGCGCGCAGAAAGGTATGCAGGGCGGAGATATGGGGCGGCTGGAAGTCAGCGCACCACTAGTCAGCTCGCGGAGCTACTGCGGTAGTCCGTCAAGTGGGCTTCCCGTACCTAGGCTTGGCAGGCCGCTCCCTTCGAAGTTCAAGTCAATGCTGAACATGGCGCCCATTAGCGCGTCGTAAAGCGGACGGGTGAGCGGTTCACCCGCTGCGACCAGCATAGCGGTCGGGCCGTCCATCTGCAGATAGGCCGGGAGCAGAATATCGTAAACCATGTCGGTACCCATTACATACGCGTCAGCTAGAGGCGAGACGGGAGTGCCATTGGCTAATTTCACTGCAAAGCCCTGAAGTGCGGGGTTTCCGTTGTTGAAGCCCTGGGTCACATTGCCACCTTCTGTGCCCTCGGGATTTAGCGCAGCCAGTGCGGCTCCCCGCATGCCATCCCCTCGATAGCCGTCTCCGCTAACAAGCGCATTTGTCGCATCGTCAATATTGTTAAAGCTGCTGAGCAAGATATTCGGGCTGAGGGCGCTGCCGAGTGAGCCAAGTGGAATCTGGGCCCAGCTAGTGCCGGCCACGCCGGCGAGCAGCAGTGCGGGGATCATTCGTTTCATGAGTCTCTCCTCGGGGGATATGGTTTAGTTGACTATTTAGTCAATACGTTCATTTATGTGAGTTGGATGTGGTATAGGCAGGTGCGACAGGTTGTATTCCGTGTCTTGTGACATAGCGCAAGCCTCGTGGGCGACGCAAATATGTTCAGTGGGATATTTGGCTTATGACGAATAGCGTGTAAATTTCAGGATTAAAAAAGCGGTAGTTGGCTTCGACGATGCCTTTTTACTTAGTATTAGATTTGAGGGTCGATTGTACGCTGCAGGGTTTCTGATGATGACGAGGTCAATCATCAGAAGACGAACGCTGTTTTAATCATTAAATTCGACTGGCTTTAGCGCCAAGTACAAGCAGTAAATCTGTGCCAGATCCAAACGAGCCTAGCAGTTATCTACGTATCATTAATCTTAACAATCTTATGGGGTTTGGTCGGCCGATGGCGTGCTTGCGTTTTCATGCGCTGCAACGACCTTCTGCGGGTTGGATTCTAGCCATAACCAATCCAATGTTTGTTGCCACAGGGTCTCTTTAGCTTTGTCGCGAAAAAAACCAAAATGGCCAATTTTTCCAATAGGCAGTTCACCCCTAGCAAAGTATCTATTCTCCACTACACAGGTGGGGAATTTGTCGAGTAAACCGCTAATCGCAGCCACTGAAGCATAGCCGTCGTCTTCAAAGCTAAACGAAAGCAGCGGAATATTGAGCGCGCTATATCTAGATAAATCTAAGCCAAATCGCTGCGAAAATAGATAAGCATCCCCTCGCGCCCAGCGAGCCCACTCGCTCATGACTCCGGAGGGTATGTCGACGTTCGAAAACCCTAGGCGGCGAGCGGGAAACCTGTCTCTCCCGAATGAAACTAGCGGGATGATTGCATTCCACATCATGCGCAGCCCATAGCGGGCCGGCGCTGGATACAAGTCCGGATTAGCTAAAGTTGAAGCGACAAAAATCGCACCGTCAAGGTGAGCGGCACTCGGGGCCAGTCCGAGTAATTGCCCACCACAACTGTGGCCAATCATGAAATGTCGATCAGAACTCAACTTCTGGCCGGCGGCTAGGGCCGCATCAATGTCGTATCGCCCCCAGTCATACAGCCGGACATCTCGACCGCGTTGACTCGGTCCGGAGCCCTCGATCCCCCGATAGTCAAAGCGTAAAACCGCATATCCGTTTGAGCTAAGAAAATTAGCAAGTGCCTGATAAAAGCGTCGCGGCACGCCTAAAGCACCGGCAATAACAACGCTGCCGTGTAACGGCATACCCGCTGCCGGCCGTGATATGTTGGCGTCAAGATATGTGCCGTCTTCGCATTTCAGTTGGACGTCTTCGTCCGTGGGTGCTTGATTGTTCATGTTTTTTACCGGATTAAAATTTCACATACCTGAAGTATGCTGTATTCTATCGGTATGTCAAATACAAGTAGACGTCAAGAATATGCCGCGCAGACACGGGCAGCCTTAATGAAAGAGGCGCGCCGTCTGTTTACGTTGCATGGCTTTCAAGCCACTTCGCTTGATCAAATCGCCGGTGAAGCACGGCTGACCAAGGGGGCTATCTACCATCACTTCAGCAACAAGACTGAGATTTATGCGGCGATATTCGAGCAGCAGTGCGTAGAGCTAACGCGCTTAGTTTCAAATGCCAGCGCCGAGGAAAGCGATGTCTGGAAACGCGTGCTTGCTCAGTGCGAGGCATTTTTCGATTTCAGTCGTCTAACCGCGTTGCCGCTGGTTCCGCTGCACGAAGTTATCGGCGTTCTGGGCTGGACACGTTGGCGCGAGATCGAGGAGAAAAATACTCTCGCAATTGTACGTGACAGCGTTGAGGCACTTATCGCCGCAGACATGCTCAAGACCAACAATGCAGGGCTGGTGAGTAGTGTGATCCATGCAACGTTGACCGACGCCGCGATCACAGCAGGGCGGTCCGGCAACTCCGACAAAGTGCGAGCTGAAGCTATAGAGGTCGTGACACAGATGATTGGTGGGCTTCTCGTAAAGTAGCCGACCTTGGGCTAAACGCCTTCGCTCCAACACCATTACTCTCGCTGCTTATCAGCAGTCCATCGCAACACAGGTTTGAACCGCATCCCATTTTGCGTTCTCAATAATAGGCATCCAGTTAAACGTCGCTGAACTAGGTGTTTGGGATTTCTCACCGTTCGCTTTTTATACTAGGGCACCTCTGATTAATTCGGCTATGCCCCGAAGGGCGGGCCTCTGGCGCACACTGGACAGCGTTGCGACTCTCATTAAGGACAACCAGCCTTAATCTTCGTGCCGCGTCGGAGTGCCGCACCACTTGCCAGTGTACGCCAGAGGCTCCGCTGAGACATTACCGAATTAATCAGAGGTGCCCTAGGCTTTGCCTCTCATCTAACCTCGCAAGCCATAAACCGTGAAGCGCATAAAAAAAGAATTACGGTTCTACGATAATGATTTTCTGGCTAGTCGCGAGCTTGCAAGGCAGGTCCTGTTTTTTTAGCAAAATCGAATTGCCTATGACCGGCAGTAGTATCGTGCGTCGACCAGAACTTAGACGCTTAGCAAAACGGCGTCTTTAAAATACACTGCCTGTAAATATTTAAAAGCGGAGGGCTTCAATGTTAGAAGGAAAACACTTTCAAAATGCCTATGTGACGCGAAATAATGACCAGGCGATAGCCGAGGTTCAGGCCTGTTCTAACATTCGTAAACTTATCCAGACTGAAGTGACGGTCGATGTCTGGACGCCAAAAGGTCAAGGCAGTATTAGTACTAAATTAGCATTGATTTGGGTAGATGATTTGCAATACGAGATCATTCAACCGATTGGTGGTGATGTCGAATTGTATGTGGATGCATTGCAAGATGATGGTCGGCCGCAATTTCATCACATTTGCATGCGAGTAAATGATTGGGAAGAGTTTCGTCAGCGGGTAGATCAACAGCCATTCCCAGTTGTACTAGAGGGTGGCAGTGACGCACTCAAATTTATTTACCTGGATGCTCGCGCCTTGCTTGGACATTTTTTGGAATATACATGGATGACTGAAGAGCGCTGGATACAAATGGGCGGTCGCGGCTAGGTAAGTATCGGTGCGTCGTTATTTAGTAATCCCGCGTATTAATGCCAGCGCACTTTGAATAGCAGAGTGAGGAAAATTGATTTTCTCCGGTGCGATGGACAATGCGATACCGATGCCATCGAAAATACCTCGCAAACCTGCGGCGATGCCATCTGCATCGGTGTCTTGGTCAAACTCGCCCTGTTTGATGCCCAGCCGAATTAGGTTTGCAATGTGAGTGTGGGCAATAGCGTATTGTGAATTAATGCGTTCTTTGAAAATGGGAAATGATCGGGCTTGGACAAAAAAATCTAGAAAAATTTGATTGTAAGCACTCATTTCCGCTATCACATCTTCCCGGCTGATGATCATCCTCTGAAGTTGCAGACAGGCAGATTCATTCGCGTCAATTTGCATATTGACTGGATCAAGGACGTTGCCCATGAGATGTTCGAGCACGCCTATCAACAGGTTTTCTTTGCTATCAAAATGGTGGTAAACACCGCCTTTGCTCAAGCCCGAGGCGCTGACAAAATCGTTCATGCGACTGGCCGCGACGCCTTTTTCCAATAAGACCTCGATGGCGGCAATGACTATTTTTTGTCTACGTTCGTCAGAATTCATATTTAATACTTAATGTCGCGGCTTTTTCAGCGGAAGCGACAGGAAGGTCTTTGCTTGACTCGTCCAAGTCGGCGAGGCTTAGCGCAAAAGCGCTGCTCCAATAATCACTCCATTGGTACTCGGCCAGTATCGTCGCGGTGGCGAAGCGGGGGTTCGACGCCCAGTTTCCCAGCACGCTCATCACGAGGTTGTCATTTAAATAGCTGTGGCGCCAGCCCATGGTTATGACCTGAATATCTCTTTGTTTGAGTTTATCGTTTTTAAGGTGCGTCGCCCACACACCGCCATTGAATATATGGTTGTCGCTGGTGGTGTATTCAAAACCTAAGGCTGCATCGTAGCGCTCGGTTCGCTCCGTGCTAAACCGCAGTAATTGATTGTCTCGGAAAGCGGCTTCGGCCTTAAGCAGCAGTCGACCGACAGCGATGGTACTGGCGACACCTACGAGGTCGAACTTAGCGAGTTCTGCTTCGACACTGAGACCTGGGGGCAGACTTCCGGTGTTCATCAGCGATGCGATAATTTCCGGCAGATAGTTAGCGTCATCATCGTTAAGGGTGCTGCCGCTATTATTGTTAATGACAGGCGTTGCCGTATTGTCGTAGAGCTGGGCATACATCAGGCTTATATCATAGCGTCCGCCCTGCCATTTATAACGCAATCCCCATTCTTCCTTTGCGTCTTGGTCGAGATGAATAGCGGGTACGGTTGGCGCTATGGTGAAGCTTAAAGGGTGGTGTTGAAAAATATCCGTTTCCGCTTCTGGGGTGTAAAACGCTTGTATTTGCGCATTCGCAACAAAACATTCGCCGACCAGCATATCTTGGGCTAATCGCACATTGCCGTACTCTGTTAGCAACTGCTCGGTGTAGTCGAAGGGGGTGACAATGTCGGTGACAAAAGTGCCTTCGACGGTTCCCCAGATTAAGGTTTGTCTGCCTGCGGTGGCGGTGCAGGCGCCTCGACTATATTGCAGCCAGGCGCGCTGTAATTTGTTGCGTCCATAAGCATCGCCACGGGCTTCGGCAAGGTCGTCTTTGTCCCAAAAGTAGCGGTAGCGCGTATCCAGTTTTGCATACCAACCATCGGCGATATTGCTTTCGTACTCTAGCCGCACACTGCTTTGCTCGCGGCTCGGTTCGGCGGGAATTTGGGTGTGGCTGTGTTCCAAGGTGGTTTTGAAACCATCCGTCCAATGCGGCTTTGATACTTCTATTTCACTGGTATCAAATGCAAAATCATCGGTAGCTAATAAATCATCACTGGCGGCGACGAGTGTGCTAGCACAGCAAAAACCCAGCGCTAAAATACGGTTTCTGTATTTCATTATTGGAAATACTTACGCAGTGCTTCCAGGGTTTTTTCACGGTAAGCAAAGTCGGTCAGCGTGCGCTGAGTAAGAAACTCGTCTTCGACGGCGACATTGGTCGTGATTGCCTCGGTTTTCATATTTGATAGTCGCTGTGATTGTAGATTTATCAATGTCACATCGCGAGCAATCCACAGGGCATTAATTTTTTCTATGTTTTTAAATGTGAGTTGCTTATAGGGCTTGCCGCGCTTGTCATAGGTCTGGGCCTTGAGCAAGGTGTAGCGTTCTTTGTCTACCCAATAGAGTAGCTTGCTGTATTCTGTTTTTACCGCGCGCACGGGTTTGGGTATGGCCTCTATTACCCACACTTCGCGATCACCGAAGGGACCTTGCTGTAAGATTTTGTAATCGTATTCGTTGGTGTTACCGCTTTCCATATCTTCGGTGGTGAACTCTGAACCGAATACGGAAACTGGCTCGCTGTCTTCACCGGTGCCGCTGGCCATGCGTTTTACCTTACCCAGTGCCGATAGATAGAGCCAGGATTCGGTGTCACGACCGGGATCGTCGTAGTTGTAAGTCAGCATGCCGATGCCGCGCTCACTGGCGGGTTCAAGTAAAATAGAGACGCCCTTGCTATCTTTCTTATCGGGGCCGTACTGCTTTGAAACCGACTCGAGTACTTTTACACGCGGTGTTTCAACACAGTTGATCTGTTTATCTTTCTGCCCGAATTTACAGGTAGATAATTGTGAGCGAGTGAGGCTACCGTCGGAAACCAGGCGCTGTTGCTCGTCCATTTTTTCCATGATGAGCTGGGCGTTATCCTCGTTGGCTAGCGCGGCGCTATTCAGCGCTAAGTTCAGTAAAGCGATGCTCGCGGCAGTGCTTAATAGTGCTAATTTCTTCATGTTTTCACCTGTTTATTCGTTATTCCAGCGTGAGTGTATTGTGGCTTTGTCTTTACGAATTTAGCTCGTTGCTGCTTGCTCATTTGCCAGCTTAAGGACTTTATCTCTACCCATATTGGGTTTTAGCCAGTGCATCAGTGCCGGTAGGAAAAGTAAGTCTGATAGCAGCGCTACCAAAATAGCTAATGAGCCAAACAAGCCGGGCTTGGCGAGCCCGAGGTAACTGGCAAAAATAAGAATGGCAAAGCCAAGCCCCAGGACAAGGCTGGTAAAGGCAACCGCTTGACCGACTTCGCTGAGGGTTTGGCGTACCGCGATACCGACGTCGCCGTGTTCTATCCATGACGCCCGATAGTGGGTCAGGAAGTGAATAGTGTCGTCTACGGCAATGCCGATGATAATAGGGGCAACAATCAAGGTGTCGCCGTCTAGCGGAATGCCTAACCAGCCCATTAAGCCGAAGGTGACAATCCCCGGTAATATATTGGGAATCATCGAGATCGCGCCAGCCTGGGGAGACCCCAAGCTTATGATCATGAGCACGGTGATAATGATTAACACAAAGCTAAAACTCTTTAACTGAGTCCAGGCAATATGGTCCATTAGCTCCACCGCCAAATTAAAGGTACCGGTAAGCTCGACGCGCATATTGGGGTAGTCGGCCCGCAGCGGTTCGTATATTCGTGCCATGTCTTGTTTAAGTTCTTTGAAAAAAGCGGTGTATTCGTAGGTGCCGCCATTGCGCAACATAATAGAGATATGGCTGCTGCTGTAATCGTCGTTAACGGTTTCCCGTCGATCGGTCGGATTGGCATTGTTGAACATATACAAAAGCTGCGCTGTTAGGCGCGGATCGTCTGGTATGACTCGGTACTGCTCGTCGTTATTGTTCAGTACGCTGTTGGTGTCTTTTACCACATTAGCCAGTGAAAAGGTTTTGATGACTTTGTCGGCGTAGTTGGCGGCAATGTGTCTTTGTAGCTCATCGGCGGCTTTCAGCACTCGCGGGTCTTTTAAGGCGTCTGCACTGCCAAAACGAGTAAGCACTTCTAAACTCATGCCCCCCATCATTTCTTCATCTACTATTTTTAAGGACTGCCGTAGCGGGGTATCTTCTCTCGCCATCATGGCGGAGTTGGAATCGATTTTTAAATTAATCGCGCCAATACACATGGCAATGAAAATGACGAGATAGCTGATGACAATGGTTTTACTTCTGCGCTCGGTAAAGTCGCCAATCCATATCATCAGTGGCTGCAAATCTATTAATGGCTTCTTGCCCTGCTGTTTGGTCTGTTGTGAACCGCGTAGTTTTGGGTGCCACAAGTCCAGTGCGCAGGGTAGGAGTGTGAAGATTAAAATAAACGAAAATATGACAGCCATAGCAGAGGTGGCGCCAAAGACTTGTATTACCGGCATATCGGTTAGTGTTAACGACAGCATGCCAACGGCGGTTGTTAGTGAGGTGAGTAGAATAGGTAAGCCGGTTTTGCGATAGGCCTTTGTCATCGCGTACTGGTGGTCGGCGCCCTGGCGACTGAATAGCGTGTAGGCGCTCAAGATGTGAACGCAGCTAGCGATGCCTACCGCCAATACCAGCATGACCGTTAACGTCATCATTGTGGTGTAGCTGACACCTAGCCACGCGCCTGCGCCGATAGCCCAAAACCCAGCGAAAATCACAACCAACAGGGACCAAAGCACCGCGCTTAATGAGCGGAACAGGGCCCAAAGTAATATGACAATGAGCAACACCATCATCAGTATTAAGCCGGCCGCTTCGAAGACGCCGTTCATGATAAATTCCATGGTGACGGCGTTGCCGACCAGATAAAAATCGAAATTTGAGTATTTATCTTGGTCGATAACCTCGCGAAGCGCAGCCACGAAATGCATGTATTCGTCTAGCTGAACCCCGACAAATTCCACCTCATTGGTTTCTGCACTGGCTTCGACCTCTAGCGGGGAGTCTATTTCCAGGCCAAAGCCAAAGGCGTCTTCTTGCAGTAGATCGGTACTTTGGGTGTTATCCGTGATTTGAGTTTGCTTAGGGACGGCGCCGATGTTGGTTTTTAAGCTGATACCGCCGTAACGGAAGTCATTAGAGAAAAACATTCGCGAAAAACTTTCTTGTGTGATCGCGATGGCGCGACGTTGCTCGCGCTCCTCAGCGCTGTTGGGAAAATCTGCGCCAATGAGTTTTTTGGAGATCAGGGTGTCGCCGTCGGAAATCTGGTAGCGCGCGTTGTACAGGCTATCAATTTTTACGATGCGCGATAATTCATTCGGCTCTGCTTGGAGGCTAGCGTCTTCTAAGTCTTGATGAAGCTCTGCAATATCGCGTAAGGCCTGTTCGGAAAAGACATCGCCCGATTTGGGTTGGTAGACGATATATACATTGTCGTCGCTGCCGAATAAGCGCCGGTAGGCGTCGCGAATGACAATGGTATCGGCGCCTTTTGGGTACCATGATTCCGGTGCCATATTGATGGTGAAATGCTTGTTAATGCCGGTCGCCATCAATATAGATATGCCCACAAAGACAAGCGTAATAAGCCAGCGATATGGTCTGACGGCCGTTGGAACTTGCTCAAAAAGATCATTAAGGCGATCGAGCAGCTTTTGCATGTGTACCCCGGAAAAAGTGGATTGTAACTTGCGAGCAGGGTACAGACCAAATGGTCGGTTTTCAATAATGATGGAGAAAGTTTCATCCAACTTCGCTAGATAGAAACGTAGATGTCGAGGGAGCGGCGCGCGGGTGGGGTAAGTATATTACTAATGGTCAGAAAACTTGGACCTCCTAGGCAGACGATGCCGATACCTGTTTTTGTCTGGCCAGGACCTCGCGGGGCAAGGCTTTATCTATGGGAAGTGTCGGTATTCATTGATTTGCGCGGGTTAGCGCTAAAAGCGGCGGGTAAGTACTGCTTTTAAATTTAAACGTCGTTGTATTGTTTCGACTTACATTAATTAACGTCGCGGAATTCCTCGCTAAGCTTTCTCATCAAAAGCACTGTATGGCGGCGCGGTAGTTAACATTACCGAATGTTCGGTGAGAGGGGGGCTGTGCTGGCTTATTCGACATGCTTTTTGTTTTTAGTATTGGCTTACGTGGTGCTTTCAGTATTGTGTGCCGAGTGATGGTGGCTCTGGTGCTGAACCATTGTGTATAAAGGGTAGATCGCTAGCAAGATTAATAGGGCGGCAAGGCCTATGCGAGTGAGGGGCTTTTTCAATGTGCTGCGCAGACCGCCGCTCAAGCTGCCGATGCTGACTACCGCTGGCGCTGTACCTAAACCAAAGCAGGCCATCAGGATTGCCGACTGTATTGCGCTGCCGCTTAGGGCCGACCAAGTGAGGGCGCTGTATATGAGTCCGCAGGGTAAAAAACCCCACAAACCGCCTATCGCGATAGCCTTTGCGGGCGAGTCGATTGGAATAAAGCGTTTGGTCACCGGTTGTAACTTTTGCCAAACGCGACCACCTAATTTTTCTAGTAGCATGGCAATTCGACTCCAGCCCGCGATGGATAGCGCCATGATGATTAACATGACGCTGGCGAGTACGCGCAAGACTTGGCTGATAGGGATTAGCTGTGACTGTGCCAATGATCCCAACGCGGCAACTGATCCGCCGATAATGGCGCCGAGCAATGCATAGCTAGAAATCCGCCCTAGCTGAAACAGCAGGTTGTAATAAATACTTTGTAGGCTGCCGGCTGCGTTGCTTTTGGCGATGACGCTGCTGTGTTGGTATTGAACGCTGTGTTTAACAGGTGCTGTAGTTTGGGTTGATGCGCCGAGCAGCCCGGCGATGCCACCGCACATGCCAAGGCAATGGGGGCTGCCGACTAAGCCCAGCAAAAATGCTGCGGAGTAGCTGAGGGCCTGGGGCAAAACCTCAGGCATCATGGTGTGATTCTCCTTGGGGCTGTTGGTGTGGGTCGCGAGGCTTTGTTTTTTCGTCGAATAAAATACGCTGGCCCTCCCTGTCTAGATCGTCAAATTGCTTATTGCCCACTGACCACCAAAATAAAAAAATCGCCAGCCCGAAAAAGACCAGCGCAATCGGTAAAAGGATCATTAAACTAGCCATGACGAACTCCATTTGTTGCCAGAGTCTTAATTTCTTTGGGTTCGGTGCTAGTGGCGCGCGGTTTGCTATCTGTGTGACTGGCGCCGATACGCAATGCGTTCAATACCACCAATAGAGAGCTTAGTGACATGCCCAGTGCCGCGAGCCACGGTGGCACTAAGCCCATAGCAGCTAGGGGCAGGGCGAGCAGATTGTAGAGTAAGGCCCAGCTCAGGTTTTGCAGCAAAACACGTCGACTTTGCTGTGCTTTACTAAACAGGGTGCTGATACTTTGTAACTGGTTATCGAGCAGCACCACATCAGCCTGGGTGCGGGTCAATTCACTGGCGCTGCTCATGGCAATCGAGATATCGGCGGCGGCAATAACGGGGGCGTCATTAACACCGTCACCAACCATCATCACGATCGCACCGTCGGCTTGTAGTTTTTTAACGTGGGCGAGTTTTTGCGCGGCACTGCACCCGGCTTGATAGTTTTCGATGTTGAGCATGCCCGCAATTTCAGCGACTTGGCCGGAATTGTCGCCGCTTAGAATATCAATATGCAGTCCCGCCCGCTGTACATTTTGTACTAGTTCTAAAGCGTCGCGGCGAATTTCATCGGCGAGTTGGAAGTGCGCTAAAACTCGTTTTTCATCGGCTAGATAAACATTGAGATGGGCGCTATTGTGCTTCGGCGCTACGCCGCAAAACGCGGCACTGCCAATCCGGTAGTGACAGCCATTGATGGTGCCGCGAATTCCCGCCCCGCTGATTAGCTCACTATTTTCGACATTTAAAGCTACGTCTATTTTGTCTTTTCTTTTAAACGCATGGGCAATCGGATGACGTGAAGGCGCTTCGAGGGCGGCGGCTATCCGGCGCGCGGTGTGTTCGTCTATGTCGCCGAACAGGCGGCAAGATATAATGTGGGGGCGGCCCTCGGTGAGCGTTCCGGTCTTGTCGAAAATAAGGTGGGTGACGTTGCGCAGTTGTTCTAGAACACGACCATTTGTTAACAATATGCCGTGCTTACCCAGGGATTTGATCGCTGCGGTATAGCTGGCAGGTGTTGCTAACGACAGGGCGCAGGGGCAGCTAACTACCAATACTGATAGTGTAATAGTAAACGCCAAGCCGTTATCGCGACCGTACCAGTAGGCAAAACTCAGGCCGCTGATTAACAGCACCAGTGACACAAAATGGCTGGCGATGCGGTCGGCGAGCTGCGCTATGGCTGGTTTGCTGCTCTGAGCTTGCTCAAGTAGTTGGGTGATTTTGGTCCAGGCGGTATCGGCTGCAACGGCGCTTACTTCAATTTCGAGAGTGCCGTCGAGATTGCTGCTGCCTGCCATTACGGCATCGTTTGGCCCGCAGTGTGTGGGCAGAAATTCGCCGCTAAACGCACTGCTCTCTACACTGCTTTGGCCGCGTCGAATAATGCCGTCAACGGCAATGGTTTCACCGGGATGAACGCTGATGAGGTCGCCTACGGCTAGCGATTTCACTGCAACCCACTCAGAGCGGCTGCTGCCAAGCTGGGCAATTTTACGTGCTGACATGGGAAGTGCGGTGCCGCGATGCTGGTACTGGCTGACCCGCAGTTGAAGGTAGCGGCTCAACAACAGGAAAAACGTAAACATGCTGATGGTATCGTAATAGACGTGTTCACCTTGGCGCAGGGTCGCTATCACACTCGCTATATACGCTGCGCTCAAGGCAATGGAGACAGGTACGTCCATGCCTAAATGCATGTGACGTATCGAGCGCCACGCGTTTTTGAAAAAGGGTTGTGCGGAGTAGAGCAGCACAGGTGTGGTAATTAATAGACTGAATAGTCTTAGCAGGGTGCGAGTGCTGCTGTCGATGCCTTGAAAGTCACCAGCGTAAAGGCCAATGGCAACCATGCCGACTTGCATCATGCCGATACCGGCGATCCCCAAGCGCCGCAGTAAACCATCCATTTCTTCTTGTAGCTGAACGTCGCGGTTGGCCGCCGACCAGGGCAGGGCCTGGTAACCAAGGGCATTGAAGGCCGCAAAAAGTGCGCTGGGTTTAAGCAGGTCTGGATTCCACGTCACCGTGGCGACGGCATTTTGCAGGTGTACGTTGATGGATTCTACCCCGTCGATACCTTGCAGGTGGTGTTCTATAAGCCACGCGCAGGCGGCGCAACGCAAGCCGCCAACACTAAAGCGGCTGATCCAATACTGGCCGTCCTTTTGAGAGAATTCTTCGATGAGCGCATCATTATCGAAGCGACTGTAATCGTCACTGCCGTTGCTAGGGGTTACCGCTGCGGCAGAGCGCAAACGGTAGTAGTCGTCCAGTCCCGCGCCGAGTATGCATTCGGCGACGGCCTGGCAGCCTTGGCAGCACACCGATTTCTGCCCACCATCGACCAGCACTGTAAAGTCAGCACCAGCGGGAATTGCTTCGCCACAGTGATAGCAGCCAACACTCATTGTGCCTCCGAGTGTTCGGTCTGATTATTCATAGCGAAATGCTGGCTGAGGTCGGTGTTGAATTCTGTCCTCAGACGCCAGCGGCTATCCTCCTTGCTATCGAAATCCTCCAGAGCCAGATACCAGCGCCCGCTGAGGTTTTCCGTAATCTGCCCGCTGTAGTGCTTGGGACTGTCCTGAAGCAGAACCGTCTTGAAATCTCGGTCTGCATCAGTGGGGTGTTGCCATGTAAGCAGGAGGTGTTTGTAGCTGTGGGGCTTGCTGCTACTCAGGGTGATTTCAATAAAACCAGCTGTGACTCTACCGCTTGCGCTAAGCTGCAGTTGCTGGGCGATTTCGTCTTGTTGAAGATAGCGATTTATCGCTAAGCCGTCTTTGTAGTAATCGTCGCGTACCAGGTTGTCGCCGTGGGTGATGGCAATGACTAAGGTGGCGATACTGGCAATAACAACCGAGCCGGGTAATACGATAAGAAACCAAGGCCAAAATTGCCGGTACCACTTCTGTGGAATGATGGCGTTGATAGGCATAGAAGACTCCGGTGTCATTTGGCTTTACTCGACGGGTGCAAAAAAGCGACTTTTATGGCTGACGATGTCGTCGCTATCATCCAGTCGCTGTGCCATGAAGTGGATTTCGAAGGCACCGTGCAGTTCTTGTTCCGCTGCAGAGCGAAGTGTAATGGGAATCTCGACGACTTCGCCGCTGAGAACCTGGAACTCCACCGAACCGATTAGTGTTAAGTCGTGGGGTGCATCAACCGAGAGCTTATAGTGGTGAGCTTGCTGGGTTTTATTGGCAACCTTGATAGTGTAGTGATTGTCGATATCACCGATTTGACTCTGCATATACAGTGACTGACGGTCGCGCAGTACACTGAGCTCAATGGTTTCTCTGGCCGCAATGCGGTAGCCCAGCAGGCTGCACATGACGAGAACCACAAGAAAATATCCTAGCAGGCGAGGGCGTAAAATTTTTGAGGGTTTGCCGTCAAGGGCGTTTTCGGTGGTGTAGCTAATCAGGTTTTTCGGATAGTTCATTTTGCTCATGACTGAATTGCAGGCATCTATGCATAGGGCGCAGCCAATGCACTGGTATTGCAGGCCATCGCGGATATCGATGCCCGTTGGGCACACTTGCACACAGAGCTGGCAGTCGATGCAGTCGCCGAGCCCGACGTCCTCGGATTTGTCGTTGCGCTTGCGCGAGCCGCGTTTTTCGCCGCGCTTACGGTCGTAGGAAATAATCAGGGTGTCGGGGTCGAACATCGCCGCTTGAAAGCGGGCGTAGGGACACATATACATGCAGACCTGTTCCCGCAACCACCCCGCATTACCATAGGTCGCGAGGGTGAAAAAGCCAATCCAAAATGCCGCCCACGGGTTCACGTTGAATGTGAAAAAGTCGAAGCTCAGCTCTTTGATAGGCGTGAAATAGCCGACAAAAGTAAAACCAGTGTAAAAGGCGACTGACAACCACATGCTGTGTTTGAGCAGTTTCTTGAGTGCTTTGTGCGTGGACCACGGCGCGGCATCAAGCTTAATACGCTGGTTGCGACTGCCCTCGGTTTTTTGCTCTATCCACATAAAAATACTGGTCCACACGGTTTGTGGACAGGTAAAACCACACCAGACTCGGCCTGCAAAATTGGTTACGGCGAATAAAGTGAAGGCCGCAATGATCAGTAACCAAGCGAGCATGGTCAGGTCTTGCGGCCAGAAGGTAAAACCCAAAATGTGAAATTGGCGGGCGGGAAGATCAAACAGCACCGATTGCCGATCGCCCCACTGGAGCCACGGTAGTAGGAAATAGCCTGCCAAGAGCGGCCATCCTGTTAGGGTGCGCAGCCGCTGAAAAAAGCCCTCGATCTTGCGGGTGTATATTTTTTCCCGCTTTTGATAAAGATCGATTTCTGACACTTCGGCAGGAACGAATTCCTCAACAGGAATACGATCCGGATCGTGACTTGGGTGCTGCGAATCGTATTGTTGGCTGTTTGCGGTCATTACCTAAACTCGGCAGCGCGGCTGCTAATGTTTGCTGCCTACAACAGGCATGCTCAATTGATAAACATAGGCTGTCAGCAGGTGAATTTTTTCCTCACTTAACTTGTCGTGGTGAGCGGGCATTTGGCCGGATCGTCCCTTGCCGATACTTTGTTTGATTGCGCCAAGATCTCCCCCGTACAACCAGATGTTATCGTTTAGCTTGGGCGCCCCCATCATTTGATTGCCGCCGCCATCTGGGCCATGGCAGGCTGCACATAGCATGGCATACTGGTTCGCCGCTGGGCTGCTGTCGTCGGCCTTGCCTTTGCTCAAGTCACTAAGGTGTTGGCTCATCGATTCCAGTCCATCTGTACCTAACATACTTTCCCATGCGGGCATGGTGCCGTTGCGACCTTGGCTGATAGAGTGGCGAATTTGTTCGGGTTCGCCGCCATATAGCCAATCTTGATCAGTGAGGTTGGGAAATCCGTAACTGCCTTCCGCATTCACGCCGTGGCATATTGCGCAGTTATTGGCAAAAATACGTTTTGCGGTGCGCATTGCTTTCCCGTCGGTGGCGAGGGTGGTGATATCTTTATCCATAAAGCTTTTATAGAGTGCTTCGGTGGCGTGCTCGGCCTGCTGAACTTCGTTCTCCCACTTTCCGACGGAGCTCCAGTGCAACAAGCCGGGAAACTTGCCCATGCCTGGATACGCGATGAGGTAGCCGATAGCAAAAACGATGGTGATAACAAACATCTTTATCCACCAAGACGGCAAAGGGTTGTCGTACTCTTCTATGCCGTCGTAGACGTGACCGGTGGTTTGATTCTCTCCGCTCTTGGTGATTTTGCGATTGCTGAAAAGCAGCCACACAATCAGAACGATTGTGATTGTGGTCAGTACGATGATCCACATGCTCCAAAAATTACTCATCGTGCTTCTCCGCAGGCTTGGCACCGAACTTCGGTTTGCCAGTGGGATCGTCTGCTAAAAAAGGCAGCAGGGCGGCGTCTTCAAAATAGGTTTTGCGACTTTTGCGGAAGACGCTAAAACTCAGGCCGATAAAAGCCAGAAATACCAGCAGTGTCGCAATTGCTCTTAGACTGTCTTGATCCATGTGTTCTTTCTCCGCCTAGCGCTTGTACTTGAGCAGCGTGCCGAGTTGCTGCAAATAGGCAATGACCGCATCGATTTCTTTCATGCCCGCCACTTGGTCTGCGGCGCCTTCAATATCGGCGTCGGTATAGGGCACACCCACTTTGCGCAGCGCCGCCATTTTTTTACCGACCATCTCGCCATCGATGTCATTGTTAAATAGCCAAGGGTAGGAGGGCATAATGGACTCGGGTACTACGTCGCGCGGGTTAAATAAATGGGCGCGATGCCACTCGTTGCTGTAGCGCTCGCCTACTCGCGCCAGATCAGGCCCGGTGCGTTTCGAACCCCACAAAAAAGGATGCTCATAAACACCTTCACCAGCAACGGAATAGTGACCGTAGCGCTCGGTTTCTGAGCGCAGCGGGCGCACCATTTGCGAGTGACACACGGTGCAGCCTTCGCGTATGTAAATGTCGCGACCGGTTAATTGCATCGCGTTGAGGGGCTTGAGTCCTTTTATTGGCTCGGTGGTTTCTTTTAAAAACGCTAAGGGCACGAGTTCAACCAGAGCGCCAAAGCTGATGGCGATGATGATAAAGACGATCATCAAGCCAATATTTTTTTCTACTAAATCGTGATTCATGCTGTCACCTCCGCTGAGCTTTCAACCACAGCCAAGTCGTCGCCATTGCGGATGGTCTGCCACACATTCCACGCCATCACCAACATGCCGATCAGGAATATGCTGCCACCGAAGAAGCGCACAATAAATCCAGCTTGGCTGGCTACAACAGACTCCACAAAGGTGTAAGTCAAACTGCCGTCGCTGTTGTAGGCACGCCACATCAAGCCCTGAATAATGCCGTTCACCCACATTGAGGCGATGTAGAGCACGGTGCCGATGGTGGACAGCCAAAAGTGCAAGTTGATAGCGGGGATGCTGTACATTTTAGCCTTGTCGAATAACACCGGTATTAAATGGTAGATGGTGCCAATTGAGATCATGGCCACCCAACCTAGCGCGCCGGAGTGAACGTGGCCGATGGTCCAGTCTGTGTAGTGAGAAAGTGAGTTAACCGTCTTGATCGACATCATTGGGCCTTCGAAGGTAGACATACCGTAGAAGGACAGTGACACAATGAGAAAACGCAGAATGGGGTCGGTGCGCAATTTATGCCAGGCACCGGACAGCGTCATTATGCCGTTGATCATACCGCCCCACGACGGCGCCAACAGAATCAGCGACATCACCATACCTAAGCTCTGCGCCCAATCGGGCAGGGCGGTGTAGTGCAAATGGTGAGGACCAGCCCAAATATAAACGGCGATCAGAGCCCAAAAGTGCACAATAGATAAACGATAGGAATAGACCGGACGCTCAGCCTGTTTGGGGACAAAGTAGTACATCATTCCCAGGAAACCCGCGGTTAAGAAAAATCCCACCGCGTTGTGGCCGTACCACCACTGCACCATGGCATCGACTGCGCCAGCGTATACCGAGTATGACTTGGTCAGGCTGACGGGAACCGCCAGGCTATTCACAATATGGAGCACCGCGACGGTGACAATGAAGGCGCCGTAGAACCAGTTGGCCACATAGATATGGCGCATTTGGCGTTTCATGATGGTGCCGAAAAACACAATGGCGTAGGCGACCCAGACGATGGTGATTAAGATATCAATCGGCCACTCTAATTCGGCGTATTCTTTGGAGGTGGTGTAACCCATTGGCAGCGAGATGGCCGCCAATACAATGACCAGCTGCCAGCCCCAGAATACGAAAGGGATGAGCGGACCGCCAACGAGGCGCGCTTGGCAGGTGCGCTGCACCACAAAAAAAGACGAGCCCATTAAAGCGCAACCGCCGAAGGCAAAAATCACCGCATTGGTGTGCAGTGGTCGCAGTCGGCCAAAACTGAGCCAAGAGGTTTCAAAGTTAAGTGCCGGCCAGACCAATTGGGCCGCCAGCAAAACCCCTACTGTCATACCGACAATGCCCCAGACGACGGCCATCACCGTGAACATTTTCACGGCGCGATAATCGTACTGGGGTTGCTGGAGTTGAGAGTCCATATGGATTCCTTAGGTCGTAAAGTACAGAAAGATCGTTAAATTCAGCTAGTGATTTTGCCGCTAGCCGTCGATAAAAACGGGCGCCAAGCCTATTTCCCAAAGCATCACAACACCGCCCATGAGAGCCATGAAAATCACCATGCACACCCCAACCACGGCGGACGCGTAAAGAAAACCGCGCTCGGCGGGAATATCCATGACGGTGGGAATGCCGATATACAAGAGGTAGACGGCCCAGCTTAAGCCCGCGATCCCCAGTAACATGTCTAGCCAAAAAATGGGGTAGAAGCCGCACAGTCCCACGATAAAAAGGGGCGTGGCGGTGTAGCTGGCCACCACCATGCCTTTCGTCATCGAAGAATTGCTGCCGTAGGTTTCGGCCATCCAGTGAATGAAGTAGCCAATGATGGCGAGGGAGGCCAGCATGACAAGGTAAAACGCGATTACAATCCGCATTGCGCTGGCTTCGGTCATCAGCACAATTTCACCGTCACCGACGGTCCAGCCTTGCTTGGTGACGCCGTAGTACCACGCCAGTGACGGGCCTATAGCCAGAATGACGGAGTACAGCAGCTTGCTGGCCAGCGCTGAATTCGGTAAACGACTTACCGCATGCCACTGATCGCGGGGGTTAAATAGAAATCCAAATGGGTTGCTAACAAAAGTCGCCACGGTTCGCTCTCTTAAGATCATCCAGTGATATCTGGCAGGATAGCCAATAGGGTGAGCGGGTCTTTTGATCTACGTCAACTAATTGCTTGTTTGGGCAATAATAATTTTGACTCTACTTGCCGGGCGTTAAATTAATCAATTAATGCCCGAGTGAGGCAATGCGTTTCAATTCGTCGATGTCTACAACCTCGAGCTCTTTTTTATCAATTAAAATCAGCCCCTGTTTGGCAAAACGGCTGAATACGCGGCTTACCGTCTCTATGGTCAGGCCGAGGAAATTACCGATATCGGTGCGGGACATGGGCAGGCGGAAATTTAATGGTGATAAATTGCGACGGGCATTGCGCGCAGAAATACTAACAAGAAGCGCGGCTACTCGCTCGTCGGCGGTGTGTTTGCTCAGCATGGTAATGTGACGCTGATCTTCAACGATTTCCTGACTAAGTAGCTTGAAAAAATGCTTTTGCAAATTCGGGAGCTTAGCGCTCAGGTCTTCTACATTTGAAAAGGGAATCTCACAGATGGCAGACACTTCCATGGCGACCGCCGAGTTGGCATAGCGGTTGTGACCAATACCATCCATGCCAATTATTTCGCCGGGCAGGTAAAATCCACTGACTTGTTCTTCGCCGCTATCTGACACGCTATAGGCCTTAACAGAGCCAGATCGCACCGCAAATACTGACGTGAAAATATCGTTTTCACGGTAGAGGTGTTGGCCTTTCTGCAGCGGACGGCCACGCTGCACTATTTCATCTAGTTGAACAATTTCTTCCTGCGCTAATGCGAGTGGTAGGCAAATCGCACTCAAGCGGCAGCTGGTGCAGTTGATTGCGGCATTGTGCGGGCAGTTTTTGTTTGACGGCGCGTTTTGCTTGCTGACGGCAATCACGGTAGGCATTCCCTTGTTGCGTGTTTGATAGCACAGGATGATACCTACTCTCACGTCATTGCGGTAAAAATTCAAGTGTTTAGTCTGATTTAATCCATGCTCGCTGTATTCATTAAATCAGTAATGGCTTTTAAGCACCGCCGCTTAAATCGTTTTGGAATAGCTTTGCGTCTGAGTTTTTAAGTATTGGTCAAACACCATACATACATTCCGTAACATCATTCGGCCGAGTTCGGTGACGGTGATACCCGCGTGTTCGATGATGACTAAGCCATCTTGCTGCATCTCCTCAAGTTTCGGCTGAATATCGGCGAACTTCTCCCAGAATGATATGTTAAATTTTTCGGCAAAAACCTGAGTAGAGATGTTGAGATTACAGGCCAGCTGCATAATGACGTAGGCGCGCAGTTGATCTTCCGGGGATTTGATGAGGCCTTTGTCAACGGGGAGTTGGCCTGCGTCCAGTTGGCGATAGTAATCCGTTAGATCTTTGCTGTTTTGGGCGTAGCAGTCGCCGATGGCACTAATGGCAGATACGCCGATGCCCAGTACGTCTGGTGCTAGTGTTGTTGAATACCCTTGGAAGTTGCGCTGCAAATGCCCCTCTTTTTGGCAGCGGGCAAGTTCATCATTGGGACGAACAAAATGATCCATACCGATGTATATATAGCCCGCCTCAATTAAGCTCTCATTGGCAAGGCGGAGCATGGCGAGTTTTTCTACACTGCTGGGGAGCGTGTGTTTTTCGATGGCACGTTGGGCCGGAAATCGCGTGGGTAAGTGCGCGTAGTGATACAGGGCAATTCGATCTGGCAGCAGTGCAATGACGTCATCCAGGGTGCGGTTCAAGGTATCGCAGTTTTGCTTTGGCAAGCCGTAGATGAGATCAAAGCTAATTGAGCTGAAACGATAGGATCTGGCCGCGCCGACAAGTTCTGTAATTTGCTCTGTTCGCTGGGTTCGATTGATGGCCCGCTGTACGTCGGGGTCAGTGTCCTGGATACCAAAACTCAGACGATTAAAGCCCAGACCACGCAGCAGCGCTAGTCGATCTGGCGTTACGGTACGCGGATCAATTTCAATACTGTATTCCCGCTGTTTACCGTCGCCTAAATTAAAGTGGCAGGCTAATAAGTGAATTAATTCAGTTAGTTCGGCGTCGTCGAGGTAGGTGGGAGTGCCCCCGCCAAAGTGCAACTGAGACACTTGCCGCGTGTTGCCAATGCGCTGGGATAAAAGCGCAATTTCGATGGCAATATGGTCTAGATATTCTCGGCCAGCCCCCGATTTTTTAGTCACCACTTTATTGCAGCCGCAGTAGTAGCAAAGCCATCGACAGAAAGGCACGTGCACGTAAAGCGACAGGGGCGCGGCGTCGTTGCGAGCGGTATCTAAATGCTGCTCGTAATCCGCAACCGTAAATTGCTCGCTAAACTCTAGAGCGGTTGGGTAGGAGGTATAGCGAGGTCCCTGCGTACTGTATTTTGCAATCAAGCTGGGATCCGGTCCACGCACAGCGCTAGCGCGTGGTTCCGTGGGTGTCGCGATACTGGCCATACTTAATGCAATCCGATACTGGTTAAGATATGGCTTTGGTTTAGTTGCTCAGATCTATCGATGTACTCTGACTGAGTGGGGACTTCATGATTTGCCTGATTTCCTCGCAAGGCCTCGTTAACGGTTTGCCAGTCCTGTTCGTTGAAGCGCTCGGAAATAGCCGAAAAAATATTCCGCTCTTCGTGAATATGGGATATTTGCTTGCAACAATAGTGTCTACTTAGCAGTAATACTCTTGTAGACGGCTTAAGATCCGCGTGTCTAAATTCGCTGTATATAAGCGCTAACTGGGCGCTGAGACTCTCAAGGCGTGGATGGTCTTTCAGGAGCTTGGTAACCGCAGCGGTATTGATATGCTCTTTGCTTAACAGTTGCTGAAATAGCACATCTTCTGTTGGGTGATGCCATACCTCGGGATAAACCTGAATATAATCGAGAATCTCTAATATGCGATCACAGTTAGCGCTGCCTTTTTCTAGGCCTGTTAATTGGTCGATCTCTTTACTCAGCAGATACATCATTCTCAAAATGCGCTGATGATCTTGTTCCAATTGCTCCAATATATAGTGCATGGCCATAACTCTCTGGATGCCGACTAGCTCAGCGATGATGTTTCCGTCTATGGCTTCGAAATCTATCAAGTTCCCGTTTGCTGGAGTTTGATATGAATCAAATAGTCTGCGGTTAACACACATACCGGATGTAATATGGTTTATCTTTCAGCCGGTATAGCAAGTGGATTTAGTCGACATCGGTGCTATTCCGGGGTGAAGGGTATTGCTTTTGCGCGTAGTGTCGGAGATGCGCAATAGGACATGGAAATCCATTTGCTTGTCGATCTTGTGCGTGAGCTTTTGGTGCCGCGATGAAGTGGTTAGGTCGTACGGCAGCACCCAGTGCGTTGTGGTGAGGCCGGAGAGTGGTATTTCCAGTATGGCGTCTATTGCCGCTGCGGGGTAAGAAGGTCTAGGGTCACTGAGATTTATGAAAACATGAAAGCAGGGAATAAAGGATGAAACAGTACAAAGACACATTGCGCGCCTTGCAAATTGAGCTGGTTAAATTGCAGCGTCATTCTATTGCCAGTAATAACCGCATAATGGTGATTATTGAAGGTCGCGATGCTGCTGGTAAAGACGGCGTCATCAAGCGAATAGCTGAACATTTAAGTCCGCGAGAAACCCGCATAGTCGCTCTGGGTAAACCGACCGCACGCGACGAAGCAAGCTGGTACTTCCAGCGTTATGTACCGTATTTGCCGGCGTTTGGCGAGTTCGTTATTTTTAACCGCAGCTGGTACAACCGTGCTGGCGTTGAGCGGGTTATGGGATTTTGTAGCGAAGCGGAATACCAGCTGTTTTTCCGAATGGTAGCGCCCTTTGAACACATGCTGATCGATTCCGGTACTCAGTTGCGGAAATATTTTTTAGATATAGACAAAGAAGAGCAGCAAGCTCGCCTTCTCGCCCGTGAACAAGACCCACTTTCAAACTGGAAAATCAGCCCTATTGATCGCGAAGCGCAAAGCAATTGGGGACTTTACAGTCAAGCCCGCAATGATATGTTGCGGCGAAGTCACAATGATATCTCGCCCTGGATGATTGTGAGGGCTAATAATAAAAAAGCGGCACGCATAAATTTGATTAAGGACCTGCTGTCTAGTCTCGACTACGCTGATAAAGATGAAAAACTTTTACACGCTGATTCAAACCTGATTCAACGCTACAATGAAGACATGTTAGAAAGCGGGTTTTTGGTTAACTAATGCGAGCCAAAATAGATCGGGCGAAAGTTATGCGTCGTCCCTAGACTCCAGCGTTGAGTCGTTACGGTATGTGAACAAGGCAGCACTTCCTACTAACACCTTCGCGAGTTACATAACTTACTGCGTTTGTAAAATAGGCGATATGCTCAAGGGAACGGAATGCTTGGCAGAAAAAGTGGGAATTAGTTTTCGTCTGACCGACTGGAGTCACCACCTTTTTAACCCCTTTCGTTTTTCAGGCCACAATGAAGATCATCCTGTAAGGTCAGAGTGATATATTGCCTGAATTGTTACAGCTAGCTGTTTTACAAAAAATTGAACCTGACACAAGAGACGATGAATGATGAATAGAATGAAACTGATGAAATTTCACGCGTTGTTGGCGGCTTTTATATTGCCTGTCGCGACCATGTTCATGGTTACGGGCGCTTTATACACTTGGAATGTAAAAGGCAGCTACACTGACGATGTATATGAAATACGACTCAGCAAGCCTATTCAGTCAGATGCTAGTGAGCTAACAACTCTTGCTCAATTAGAACTCAAGAACCTAGCCACGAGTTACCCTGAGGGCGAGCCAAAGCTCAAGGTTTATGGTAATCATTTTCTCCTTGAGTGGACGGGTTCCTCTAAAGATGTGATTTTAGAGCCAACGGATAATGAGCTGATTGCCAAACTCACCGTCAAAAATACGAGTTGGTACAGAAATTTAGTTCAGCTCCACAAAGCTAAGGGAGGCATAGCTTTTAAAGTTTATGCTTCGGTATTTGCCGTTTCCATCCTCGCTTTACTTGTTTCGGGTTTTATTATGGCGTGGCAAACCCCCAAAATTAAACGCCTTACTTTAATAACATCACTTGTTGGCTTATGTTCTTTTATGATTTTGGTATATTAAGGCACCTCTGATTAATTCGGTAATGTCTCAACGGAGCCTCTGGCGTGCACTGGCAAGTGGTGCGGCACTCCGACGCGATGCGAAGATTAAGGCTGGTTGTCCTTAATGAGAATCGCAACGCAGTCCAGTGTGCGCCAGAGGCCCGCCCTTCGGGGCTTAGCCAAATGCGGCTCCACTGCGTTGCCGCCACTTGAAAGGCAACCAGCATTCCTTCATGGCGGCGCCTTGTTGAGCCACTTTTGGCTAAGCTTGAGATATCACCGAATTAATCAGAGGTGCCTTAAGTTAAATGGCTTAACAAGCGACTCAAATACTCCGCTGGACGCTCACTGCGTTGACGGCGTGAGCTGGACGAATAGGAGCTTGCAATGGAAAAGTGGACTACGTTCTGCCTGGTGGTGGTAGGGCTGATAAATATTATCCCTGTAGTCGGCGTTATCTCCGGTCAAAAGATAGAGTCCGCTTATGCCGTTACCCTTGCCGGAAATGACCTGATAATTTTGTTGCGTCATCGCGCCTTACTTTTCGGCATCCTGGGAGGCTTCATTCTTTTTTCAGCCTTCAGTCCTTTTTACCAGTTAGCAGCGATGATCATGGCCGGTGTCAGTATGATTGGCTTTGCAATACTTGTGCTGGGCACTGGCGGGTATAACGACGCCATCGCTAAAGTGCTTTACGTCGACATTCTAGGTATCGTGTTTCTACTTGCGGCGGCGGTATTGAAGTATGGCGTTAAAGCGAGTTAACAAGGCAATGTAGTTTGACATCAAAGCTGCAGCGCGCTTTTACATCGCCGCCACATATCTTTATGAGTTTATGAAGCACATTTTATACATAGCAAACATGCCACCAGCCGATTGAATTCGCTCTTCCAACAATAATCCTTGCCTTAGCCAGACTCGTAAACACTCATCGTTTAGCGCGATTGCAATGTCCGCTGAGCGGCTAGCTATCGCAAGCAGGCTCGCCATGCGCGCGGTGATCTCCCGCAGTGGCGACGGAATGCGGCGGAGAAGGCTGCGTTGCTGGTGTAGCCGAGTTCCTGCGCGATTTCGCCAAGGGGGCGCTCGCTAGACGCGATAAGTGCGCGTGCGCGTGCCATCAGTATCTTCTGGGCGTAATTGCTAGGGCTTTCGCCAATCGACTCCTTAAAAGCGCGCATAAAATGATAGCGACAGAGGCCACATAGCTCAGCCATTTCAGCGACACTGGGAGGCGCGCCTAATTGATCAAGTCTGGCAAATACCAGGCGTAAGTGGCGGGGTGCCAAGCCGCCGCGATGCGGCAGCTCGCGGTGTTTGGCGTCGTGTATATAGCGTGACAGATCGACGGCAATGGTGGTGAGCAAGGCCGCTATCAGCGTTGCTGAATCGCTGGATTGATTGGCGACTTCGTCGGCCATGCGCATCATGGCGTCTTCAATTCTAGGGGCGTGAATGTCGAAGCAAGCCTCTAGCTGCGCTTCGTCGAGTTCACTTGTTGTGATGCCCAAATCTTGCAGTGTTTTCGTGTTAAAGCGACAGCGAATCGTGTGGTATTTGCCCTGTGATACGCGCACCTCAAAAGGAATGTCGGCCGGACGAAAATTGAGGGTGCCAAAGCGGCGGAAACGCGGTGCCTTGAAGCTGGTGTAGCGACCTTCAGCCTGTTCTAGCAGGCGCGATAGGCCAAGGGATAGCACCGAGTGTTGCTCGGTGACGACGATGGTTTCCGCCTGCAATTCGGGGAAGGCGCACAACTCTACCTTTGCGCTGGGTAATTCAATGGCGTGAATCACCAAGTTTGCTTGGGTCTGCGCCTGCTTAACACTGATTGGCTTTGTTTTTATCGTCATATTTTGAATTTAACACATAGTGCTAAAATTAACGAGATAGTGCTCTTATTGCGTGGTTATGCCTCTGTAGCCATTGCCCTAATTATTCACCGCGCCTTTAATGTAAAAAAATAATAAATCTAAGGGACGGTGATGACAAAGTCTCGGAGTGAATCACTCCCTGTTGATGAAATAACGGCCGACACTATTCTGCAAGGTGTCGACCTGTCTGGGCAGGCTGCGATTGTAACGGGGGCAAGTTCTGGCTTGGGTATTGCCATTGCGTCGGCGCTGGCGGGTGCTGGTGCTGATGTTACCTTGGCCGTTCGCGATATTGTCGCCGGTGAAAAGGTCGCGCAATCCATCTCTCGTAGCCGAGGCGTTAAAGCACCGGATGTCGCCTATATCGATTTGCTAAACGCAACGTCGATACGCGCGTTTGTCGATAATTTTGGTGATCGTCCGCTCAAGTATTTAATCAATAATGCCGGCCTTATGGCGCCGCCGCTGACTTACTCCACTGACGAGTTTGAAAGCCAGATGGCGGTAAATTATTTCTCACCATTTTTGTTGTCAGAACTATTACTGACCAATCTCCAAGCTGCTTCGCCGGCGCGGGTAATTACGGTTTCCTCCGGTTCACATCATTTATCTGAGCTGCGCATGGATGATTTACATTATCGCCGCCGACTCTATGAAAAATTTGAAGCCTATGGCCACGCAAAGCTTTGCGCCAACCTACTGGCGGTTGAATATAGCCGGCGTCATACCGAACGTGGAGTAGTAATGCACGCGGTAACGCCGGGCGGTGTCGCCACGAACTTGGCGCGTCATACCAGCTTTGAGGACGCGCTAAAGCAGGGCTGGATTAAAGAGGACGGCAGCTTACCTGGTGGTCCCTTGCGGAGTATTGAGCAAGGGGCGGCCTCACCGATTTGGGCTGCGGTTTCTTCAGAGTTGGAGGGCAGGGGCGGTTTGTATATTGAAGACTGTGCTGTCGCGCCTATCTGGAATCCCTCGATTCCCAAATGCTATGGCGTGACGGCTAAATCAACCGATCCCGATGACGCTCGTCAACTTTGGGAAATGACCTACCCACTTATTGAGCGCGCCGGGAGACAAGCATGACAGCGGAACATAAGGACCAAGCTCGGGGCCATAAACAAACATCGGATGCGCAAAATAGTAGTTCAAAAATAGCGGCTGAGGCGCAGCGTTGGCAGGAGCAAACCCGCACGCCATTTGTGTCGGAAAACCCGGAGCGCCGCGAGTCGTTCGAGACGCAAGCCCTGAAGTGGCCAATAAATCCCCTGTATTCGCCGGCAGATTTAGAGGCCTTGGGCTTCGATTATATGAAGGATCTTGGCTTTCCCGGCGAATATCCTTATACCCGCGGCACCAAAGCAAATGGGCATCGTTCCAACTTTTGGACCATGACTCAGGTGACCGGCTTTGGCAAAGGGGAGGAGTGGGCAAAGCGGGCGCGTTACATGTTAGATCAGGGTTTGTCGGGCCTGATTTTAGAACACGATCTGGCGACCACCAATGGCTATGACAGCGACGACCCGATTGTTGAGGGTGAGGTAGGGCGGGCGGGAATGGCGCTGGACAGCCTTGAAGATCTTGAGAAAGCCTTCGATCTGCCCTTTGATAAATTGCAGTACTTAATGAGCGTTTGCAATGCGCCTCAGCCGGTAAATTTGGCGATGATTATTGCCGCGCTAGAGAAAAAAAACGTCGATCCAAAAGAATTTGTTTTGCATATTGTGAATGGTATTTTGATCGAGTACATCTGCGTCGGGCGCTATATCTATCCGCCGGAACACGGTCTGCGCCTAGCGACGGACTGCATCGAATATATTATTCGCCATCACCCTAATTGGGCCCCTATCTCGATTATCTCTGCGCAGCTTCAGCCAGCCAAGGCGAACCCTGTTCAAGAGATTGCGTTTAGCTTGGCGATAGCCTGCGCTTACATCGATGAGACCTTAAAGCGGGGCTTTGATATCGACACGGTCGCGCCCTATTTTCACTTTGTTGTGAATGTCGATATGGATTTCTTTGAAGGCATCTGCAAGCTGCGGGCGTTTAGGAAATGCTGGGCACGATTGATGAAAGAGCGCTATGGCGCGACTAATCCAGACGCCATGAAAATCCGCATGATGACCTCGCCAACCACCATCGCGTTAACTCTGCAGCAACCACTCAATAATATTGGTCGCCTCGCGATTATGGCAACGGCGTGTGCGCTGGGCGGCGCGGGCGACAATATGACAACGCCACTGCACGATGAAGCCCATTCACTCCCTGCCGAAGAAGCCATTCGTGTTGGCGCTGCGCTTCAGCACATTGTTGCCCATGAAACGGGGGTGGCAGAAACCATCGATCCCTTGGCGGGTTCTTATTATGTCGAAACCTTAACCAAGCAAATGGAAGATGCCGCCTTTGCCGAAATGGACAAAATATTTGATATGGGTGGCGCGGTTAAAGCCATCGAGAAAGGCTATTTTCAGCGCGCTTTGGGGCGCGAGCAGTATGAGCGCAATAAAGATGTTGAAGAGGGTCGCCGCAAATGGGTCGGCGTGAATCACCTTAAATTGGCAGAAGAAAAACGTGAAATTGAAATTTTCAGACTTAATGACGCGATGGAGGAAGAGCAAATTGCCAAAGTCAGGGAGCTGCGTGAGCGCCGAGATCAGGACGCTGTGAATGCTGCGCTGGCAAAGGTGAAAGCGGCCGCAATCAATGGCGACAATATGGTGGTGTCGTGTTTAGAGGCGGTAAAAGTTTACGCAACGCATGGCGAGTTATGTCATGCCATGCGCGAGGTATTTGGTGAATACCATGCCGACAGCCAGCTGGGTGGGTTTTAAGATGCTAAAGAAAACACGTCCACTGCGCATATTGTTGGCCAAATTAGGAATGGATACCCACACCGTTGGTATTACCGTCATTGCCCACGCGCTGCGTGAAGCGGGAATGGAAGTTATTTTCACGGGCTTAAAACAGACACCCGATATGGTGGCGGCGGCAGCGGTGCAAGAAGACGTGGATGTGGTGGGTATTTCCACACTGTCGGCGGGCCACACTCGCAGTTTACCGAAGCTCGCTCGTCTGCTCAGGGAAGCGGGGGCGGGAGATAAATTGCTGCTTGCCGGTGGCGTGATTCCGGAGGAAGACCGACAACTGCTGGAGGACGCAGGTGTAGATCGAATTTTTACCATGGGCTCAGATACCCGAGATATTGTTGCCTATCTTCAGGAGTGGTGGTTGAACAAGTCGGAGTCCACTGAGGTATGACCGCCATTGCGGACAATATCAACGATCTATCCAGGCAAATACTCGCCGGCAATATTGGCGCGGGAGCGCGGGCTATACGCTGGCTGGACGATGGTGATCCGCGCGGCGCAGACGTACTGTCATTGATATTTCCACACACCGGCCGTGCGCACCTTATTGGCATTACCGGCCCACCGGGCGCGGGTAAGTCCAGTTTAACGAATACCTTAATAACAGAGCAGAGACGGCGTGGCCGCCGAGTGGGTGTGATTGCTATAGACCCCTCTAGCCCCTTTACCGGTGGTGCGATTTTAGGAGACCGGGTGCGAATGGCGCAACACACTGTTGATCCAGATGTGTTTATTCGATCGATAGGCACACGCGGTCAGGCAGGTGGTTTATCTCGGTCAAGCCACGATGCCTGTCTGGTGCTGGACGCCATGAATTACGATGTGATTTTTGTTGAAACGGTCGGCGTTGGGCAGGACGAAATTGATGTGGTCGCGCTGGCGCATACCACCTTAATCATTGGTGTGCCGGGGCTGGGTGATGAGGTGCAGGCGGTAAAAGCGGGCTTGATGGAGGCCGGTGATATTTTTGTGATCAATAAGGCAGATCGCGATGGCTACGACGATACCTACCGCCAGTTTGAATTGATGTTGCATCTGCGCGCTGAATCCGTCTCTAGGAATGAAATAGATAAGAAGGCTAGCGCGTGGTCGCCGCCGCTATTGCGGTCAGTTGCCAAGCGTGCAGAAGGCACTGTTGAGATCGTCGACGCGACAGATGCGCATCGCGAATATCTGCAAAACAGCGGTCACTTTGTAAAGCGTTCAAGTCATCGCGAACGCGAGCAGTTTATTTGTTTATTACGAGAGGCGGTCGTTGACGAAATTATGGAAGGTATGGATGAGGGAATTTTGAATCGTATTCTACATCGCGAAATTGATCCGTATACAGCAGCGAGTCACGAGCTTGCGCGATGGAAGGGCAACACCACGTCATGATGAAATCTATTTGTACACTCAGTCGCCGTGCTGATTTTAGCCGCGAGGCATTTCAGCATTACTACGAAAATAATCATGCTCCCTTAGCGATTAAGCATTTTCCCTTTACACGCTATGTCAGAAACCACGTTGTGGATCAGCCTGATATTGGCTTTGACACTATCTCTGAATTTTGGGCCGACGATGTAGCTAGGCTGATGGAATTAATGACCGGGCCGGTTGGCGATATTTTGCGGGAAGATGAACGGCGATTTATGGATCAGTCCAAAATAGCGCCAGGTGTCTCGGAAGAACAGGTCCTCGCTTCAGGTTTGGTAGCCAATGAGCGATATGCGGTGTTACTCAACTGGGACGACGAGTCCTTTGACTTGAGTCAGTGGGCGAAGGGGGTGATTGCGTCACAGCCGAATTGCTCTATCGATGTGGTTAGTTCCTGGCAGCAGCCTGCCTTTCCAGCCAAAGCGGTACTATGGACATTAGATAATCACCGGCCATCGTCATTGCCCAGTTCGGTAACTAGCAAGTTTGTGAAAGTGCGAAGAGCGGAAACCCATCCGGAGATGTTATTAGCCAGTCGAGGTGCTAGCAGTTTATGAATCTGGAAATGACCGGTCGCACCGCTGTTATTACCGGAGCCGCCAGCGGCATCGGCAAGGCATTGGCGATTGTTGCTGCCAAGCGCGGCATGAACTTGGCCTTGGCAGATAATAATGCAGATGCTTTGGGTTTGCTGGTTGATGATCTGGGTGATCAAGTCTCTGTTATTAGCGCGGTGGTCGATGTGCGAAAGCGAAGCGATTTGACGGCTTTTGCTGACAGTGTGAAGGGGCAGTCTATTGCCTTGGTGTTTGCCAATGCGGGCGTGATGCGCGCGGGTACGTCTTGGGAACTTAGCGAAGAAGATTGGGATGTGGTCTTTGATGTTAACGTCAAAGGGGCAATGAATACGGTCAGTGCGTTTATGCCGCATCTGCTTAAACAAGAGCTGCGGTCGCGAATGGTGTTTACCGGTTCAATTTCCGCCTTTATGGCGAGCGAAAACTTGAGTTGCTATTCAAGTAGCAAACACGCCTTGTGGGGTATTGCCGAGGCGATGCAGCTTGAACTGACTGCTAAAAAAGCACCAGTTGATGTGTCTTTTCTTGCGCCTTCGGGGGTTAAAACCTCGCTGGCGTCAGCGCCGCTAAGTGGGGCCTGTGCAGAAAGCCAGAAAGAAATTGACGGCCTGCTAGCGGCCTTCGGTGTGCCCGCAGAGGAGATCGCGGAGAAAACATTTAATGATTTGCAGGAGGATAAATTTTGGATATTTCCGCATCCAGAATTTAAGCCGGTGATGCTGGCGCGTGTGCAGAATATTAGCGAGGAGCGCCAGCCAATTAAGTAGTTGTTACATAAAAGTCAGGCATGAGGGATATGTAAGCTGAGGTAGTAAAGGTCTAGTGGTATTAGTAGAAGGCATTGGTAAAAAATAAAAATAAATACAATAAAAGGTTGTGAGCTTATGAAAATAATAAAATCACTGACGGTGTTTGTTCTGGTTTGCCAGGCAAATTTCGTCCACGGCGCCGAATCATCAGCAAATGATAAGCCTATTGCAGATGCGGCTGTTGCTAAAAAAGGCGGGGCGGCCAAGTCTGGCATGCTCGAAGAAATATTGGTGACGGCCAGGAAACGCTCAGAAAATATCCAGGAAACCCCAGTGGCGATTACCGCATTCAGCGGCGATGCGCTGCGGGCGCAAGGTATATTAACTGCGCAGGATTTGGCTAAGTCGGTGCCGAGTTTGCAAATTAATGACAGTACCGCGCCGCAAATTTTTATCCGCGGCATTGGGCAGCGCGCGGGTCTCGCTCGCTTTGATCCCTCGGTAAGTGTGTATCTGGATGGTATTTTTATTCCCAGACCAGACGGTCAGTTATTGGACACCATTGATATTGAAAGCGTGCAGGTTCTGCGCGGTCCACAGGGTACCTTGTTTGGTAAAAATAATACCGGTGGAGCCCTGGTGTTTAGCCTGGTAAAGCCGGGCGGTGAGGGTAATGACTACGTGGAGGGCGCGCTGGGAAGCTACTCAGAGCAACGCTTTAGAGCGGGTTTTGATATTCCTATTACGGATAAGTTGAACAGCCGGCTCGCTATAAGCTCACAGCGCCGCGACGGCTTTTTGCACGATATTTCAGGCGCTGAAAATCAATCTTTAGATCGTTTGTCATTTATTTTTCAAACCGATTGGATGTTGAGTGACAGCGTCTCTATCGACTCATTAGCCTACTTCGGCAAGATTCGGGAACGCTATCCTTCATACCATTGTAAGATAGTGAACGACGACGCACTGTTCGTGAATGGTCTGGGAATTTTGTGGGCGGGGGATACCGATCCAAGTAATCCAACTGCCTACAAAGATAACTGTAATGCGAATAGCCGCGACGCATTAAAGGACCTCAATACCAATCAGGGCGACAGTCAGCGCCAGAAAAAAGCGCAAGATGTGATGTTGCTTGCATCGACCCTAAATTGGCAAATCAGTGAAGATTATAATCTGAAAGCGATTCTTGGCTATCGGGATGCAACTAAAATTGGGCCTCAAACCCAAGCCGACGAGGGTGGTCCAAAATCGTATTTCCGCGGGATGGTACTGGGAGACAACGAGCAAGAATCCTTAACCGCGGAGTTGCAGCTCAACGGTAGCTCGTTTGACGGTGGTATTGATTTTACGACGGGCCTGTTTGTTCAGAGCGAGTTTAAAAGTGAAACCTTCCTGACTAGCAATGAATTGATTGGTGCTGAAGCTCTGCCTTTCATCGCCTTGGCGGCGGGGCAGTCGGGTGTTGATGTGAGTGCGTTAAACGGTCTGCTTGACGCATTGAGCGTGCCAGGTGGCACTTTGCCGGTAGTCGCTGGAGCCCTGCCAGTATCTACCTTGCAGGATTTTGAAATTGAAGGTGAGACCTATGCGATCTTTTCGCAGGCGACGTGGCATATCACCGACAATTTAGAATTTACCTTCGGTGGACGCTATACCGAGGAAGTTAGACGCTCAGACTTATTTACCCAAACGGCTAATCTTGAAGAGATCTCCAGCGTGATAAGTGCGGCTAATCCGCGTTTTGTGCCGGTATTACCTTCCTTAGGCGCCTTCGCCTATTTGGGTTCATGGGCTGAGGATCCTATTCAGATTGCTAACGATATCCTTCGCAATGCCTATCCCGGTGAAATTGGTGCACCTTTAAATCCTGCTGTTAAAGACGAGCTTGATAGTGTGTTCAGAGAGTTTACGCCCATGACCTCATTGGCTTGGGTGATACCGGAACAATGGCTGTTCGACTCGCCCGTAAATTCAATGATGATGTACGGCACCTGGAGTAATGGTTTTAAATCCGGCTTTCAAGAACCCTTTGGTGTTGATGGCTTAATAGAAGTGGCCCCCGAGCGGTTAGAAAACCGAGAAATCGGGCTTAAGATTGATGCCTTTGATAATTCGCTGCGATTAAATATTGCACTGTATTCGATGATCTTCGAAAACATGCAGTTAATTACCGTGAGTGTCGATTCTGCAAATACCTTGGTTGTTAGTTCGCAGAATGCGGGCGAATCCATGATCGAGGGTGGTGAGCTTGAGCTACTTTGGCTGCCTACCGAAAATCTGATGTTTAGCTTTAACTACAGTAATAATAATTACCGGTTTATCGAATTTGATGATTTCGATCTAGCTGAATTGGCTTTGAAGGGACAGAAAGTCGCGGTGGATCGAAGCGACGAAGACTTCGCGGTTTCACCGGAAGTGACAGCCGCTTTTGGCGCTCAATACACCTTTATCACCCAGAACAGCGTATTCACGCCGAGGCTGGATGTTAGCTACAAAAGTGAAGTGTATATGGGCCTGGATGATGCTTCCTGGGATGTTGCCAAGCGCGATCCCGGGTCGATTTACGCCAAAGCTACTACCTTGGTAGACGCGCGATTTAGTTGGTTTATGCCAGATCGAGATTTAACGATTAGTGCGTATATAAAAAACCTGACCGACAAGCGATACGATATTGGCGCTGTTGCCACCGCGAGCTCTTTGGGTACCTATGTGCAAGTTCTTGGGGAACCCAGAATGTTTGGTATTGAGGCAAGACAAACGTTTTAAGTGATGTTTAAACTCGTAAACTAATAAAGGTAAGTATGATCATGGCCATCGTCGCGAATGATAATTACAGAGAGCAGCCGGACAATACTAAGTTAGATCATATTCCTGGAGATTACGGGCTCCCGGTTCTTGGCTACACCATACCGCTGGTGAAAGACTTGCACGCGACGATAGATCGTCAGTATCAGCGCTTCGGTGCGGTAAGCCGTTTTCGTTTGATCGGTCCGAAGGGCCTAATGCTGATCGGCCCAGATCTGTATAAGCAAGTGATGCTGGACACCGATAAAAACTTCTCGGCAGAAATGGGCTACATGGGCTCTTTGGGGCGATTCTACAAAGGCGCGTTGTTGCTCAGAGACCATGACGAGCATCGCTTTCAGCGGCGCATCATGCAGTCGGCGTTTAAGAATGATGCGATGAAAGGCTATATAGCAACAATGGGGCCGATGATTGCTGAGGGCATTTCTAACTGGGATACCATCGATGATTTACGGTTCTTCCCCGCGATAAAACAATTGCTGCTCGATGTGGCGGCGGAAATTTTTGTCGGCTTGGACGCAGACGACGAGCGCGCACAAAAATTAAATACCGCCTTTCTCGATATTGCCAATGGCCTGATGGGAATTGTGCGTCTGGAGCTGCCGGGAACCTTGCATCGCAAAGGTAAAATTGGCGAGCGCTATTTAAAGTCGCTGTTTGGTGGCCTGATCAATGAGCGTCGCTTAGCAAGCAAAACCGACACGTTTAGCTATTTTTGTCGTGAAAAAACCGAAGAAGGCGAATATTTTTCCGACCAGGATATTATCGCCCATATCAGTTTTCTGCTGTTTGCAGCCCACGACACAACCACCAGCGCGCTCACTCACTTGCTGTACTACTTAGGCCAGGATATGGACGTTCAGCAGCGCTTGCGGGACGAGGCGAACGCTGTCGATAAGCCTTTTCTTGATTATGAGGACCTTGAGAAAATGCCCTTGATGGAAATTGCGATCAAGGAAGCGCTGAGACTACATCCGTCAGTCATGATGATGCAGCGACGCACAATAAAGGACTGTGAGATAGGCGGCTATAAAGTACCCGCTAACACCAATGTATGGATGGCCCCGCAACATGTGCACAGAATGTCGGAATACTGGGATGAGCCATTAAAATTTGATATTGATCGCTGGCTAGAACCGCGCAATGAGCACAAGCGTCATAACTTCAGTTGGGTGGGCTTCGGCGGCGGGGCGCACAAATGTATCGGTATGCATTTCGCGCTGATGCAGGTGAAAAATTTTCTGCACCAGTTCTTGCGTCAATACGAATTTCGTTTGGCCGATAATTTCAGCAGCAAAATGCAGACGGTTCCCCTGCCTAAATTGGTTGATGACTTACCCATCGTGGTCAAGCGTATCGCGGTGAAGTAATCGCAAAACATTGCTGTGTGATGTTAGGTGGCGCAAAGCGAGTTGCCAAGGTGACTCGTGTTGATTCATCTGGAATGTGCTGGGGCGTCGCATTGGCGGGCACATGCATAGGTATTTCCAAGCTGGAAAGTAGCAAGTAAGATTTCGGAAACTCATAATTACTTATAACTGCTTTAATAATCCCTTCAGCGCCAGCTGAAAATGGGAGGATTGTCGTCGACATGAAAGGACTGCAAACTCAATAATTGTGTGGTTCGCAATGTTCTCGTAGGTACAAGGATGTAAAATGATCGGCTGGCAGGAACGATTCAATTGTTAGTTCAGAGAGCGTGAGATCTACCGCAGTTCCGAATACTGTGGTGGTACTGATAAAAGACAAAGTTCCGTGCTCGGTGCGTAGCTGCAGTGGAATGGCAATTTCTAGCAGGGAATCAGCATGATTCGCGTTGAAAGAGTTATTTCCCGGTGGCGCGGGGAATGAGCGTATTTCGTCCAGCAGGGCGGCCAACTGAGTATCGGCGGTCACCTCTACCTGGTGCATTAACCGGGACACAACATGCGCCCGCCACTCGCCGTAATTAACTATTCGAGGTGCCAGGCCTTCAGGATGTAAACTTGCGCGCAGAACATTCAACGGTGGCTCCAGCAACATTGGAGTGACGCCCTCCAATAAGATCGATGCAGCCCTATTGGCAATCACCAGGGTCCATTGCCGATCCACCGCAATAACCGGGTTCGGTTCATGCCCCGCAAGAATTAACTCCAACGCACCTCTTGCTGCTTCTAGTGCGGGATCATCTAGGGTACGGCTGGGATATACCGGTGCGAAACCCGCCGCAATAAACAGTGTGTTTCGTTCGCGTATCGGTATTTCGAGTCGTTCTGCCAAATGCAGAATCATTTCACGACTCGGTACAGATCGGCCGGACTCAACAAAGCTCAGATGCCGCTGAGATATATTGGCTTCGTTTGCGAGGGTAAGCTGACTTAAGCGACGACGTTGACGCCAAGCCTGAAGTAGAGCGCCGACGGTGTAAATATCATTTTTCATAGTAAAAAAATATCCATTTGTGGTCGATACCATTACCCCTCAGGTAATCGACGGGTGCTGTAGCGGTTTGTTAGTTTAGAGTACAAACGTAAATCGACACAGTTGATTATTCTGGAGGAAACTATGATGCCAATTTCCAATTATTTTGCGCCGCTGCGCAATGTTTTATTAACCGACGCCGCAGCGTGTGTATTCATGTCTGTTCCGATGATATTTGCCACGCGGTGGCTCGAAAAAATACTAAATATTCCAAGTGCATTGTTGTTTTTTGCCGGAATCTGCTTGCTCCCTGTTGCAATAATTATGGTATTCGTCGCCACGCGAAAATCGGTGTCACGCAATGGGGTTGCCCTAGTTGTTGCAGGCAATATCGCCTGGGTTGTGGCTAGTTTGTCGCTCATAGTTACGGACTGGATTGCACCAAATTTTATCGGAGTTGCGTTCATCGGGTGCCAGGCTGCGGCAGTGACTGTCTTCGCGTTACTTGAGTACACCGGCTTATGCAGGCTAGCTTTGGCTGCCAAGATCAATTGAAATGTGTGAGCGGGCCACTCCCGTGAGCTTTGAATGTCCGCAAACGAAGTTCAACCGAGTGAACGTGTGTCGGATGTGCGGCGAGGTGTTGGTCGGTCGCACACTTCCGGGGCCTTCAATCTCGTATAATAGCTCGCTACAAGACTAGTTGCGTTTGCAAAACTATCGCAATGAGAGTGTTGTCGTCACGCCGTATTTCTGTTTTCCATACGGATATTTTTCGGCCAACTTTGACAGGAGTTGCCACTCCAAAAATAATGGAGTCTTCTTTCGCTGCAGCGAGAAAATTGGTCTTACTCTCAATAGTTGTTGTCCCTGCTGATTCATCGGGAAGATTGAGGGCGCCACCAATAGCTCCCAATGCATCGGCAAATGCCATGATGGCGCCACCGTGGAGTATGCCTCCCAACGTGCACAAATCAGGCCTGACCTTGAGCTGTCCCTGCACTCGTTCAGATGTGGCGTTCGTAACTTCCACCCCCATCAGTTTTGAGAACGGCATTTGGTTCGCGATATTCGTCATTGTTTAGTCCTCTGCGTTTGATCGAATTGCTCGACTCTTTCGGATTAACCATACTACGTACCAACGAATAGCGTCGATTACCTCTAAGGTAATTGGTTGCAGAGTTGTAGCAGTTCTCCCAAAGTAGATGCGGAAAAAAATAAGGAAATTGGCCTTAGAATCAGAGCAATATCAACTAAAAGATAAAGTATTTTACTTACATGCTCCAGATGGTATTGGTCGATCAAGATTAGTTGCTAATATAGAGTCTTGTCTGGGTGTTCCAGAGACAGGACGTAGTTTAAATACAATTAACAAGCTTGCAGTAATGCTACAAAAGGCATAATCAGGAAAATCACTAGGATGTAAGAACCGCCGCCCTGTTCTGGTTTTTCCGGTTTTATAACTTATGAATGATAAAAGTGCAGCCCTTCCACCGATCCCAAAAACATCTTGGGGAATCGCAGCCGTAACGGGTGCCGGAGCATTCATGGCAATGCTTGACGCTACGGTTGCGAACCTTGCGATTGAATCGATTCGTGAAGATCTATCGTCGACGCTCACGGTCGTCCAGTGGGTTGCCACGGGGTATCTCTGTTCGCTAGCTGTTTCTCTCCCTGCCACAGCGTGGCTTGGCGCTCGTTACGGCTATGGACGGGTATGGGCGACTAGCCTTGCTACCTTTGTACTAGCTTCGGTTTTGTGTGCTATCGCACCCGATACTTCTACTCTTATTACTGCCCGCTTAGCTCAAGGGTTGGCTGGTGGTCTTATGGTGCCTGCAGGTCAGGCTGTGATCGGTTCGACTGTAGATAAGAGGCAACTAGGTCGTATCTTTGGAGTACTCGGGTTAGTAATTGCGCTAGGGCCTGCAATAGGACCAGCGGTTGGTGGCTTTCTTCTCGATGCTGCATCGTGGCGCTGGCTATTCTGGATAAATGTTCCAATTGGGGTGATAGCCTTGATCGCTGCCCGAAGACTGGTACCGGGCGGTGAAAGAGATTCAAGCAGGATACTGGATGTCAAAGGATTGGTTCTCCTTAGCGCTGGTCTTCCTTTACTGCTCTATGGGGCTTTTGGAATAACCTTGTCTGAGAGCAATCTGGCTGCTGTTTTCGCGCTGATTATTGGTGCGATTCTGGCGGTTATTTTTATATTTACTGCACTGCATAGAAAAAATCCCTTAGTTGATCTTCGGTTGCTACAAAGAACAACTTTTTCTGCTGCGACAATAACCACGGGATTAACCGGCATAAACATGTACGCCGGATTGTTGTTAGTACCTTTATACCTTCAACTTGTGGCAGGCTTGGAGCCAACGAATACTGGTTTATGGCTTCTTGTCATGGGGCTGGGAAGTGCTCTTGTTTTGCCGGTAGCTGGTTCTTTGACAGATCGCTTTGGCGCGGGCATCGTGTCTCTGGCGGGGGCATGTCTCCTGCTAGTCAGTGCTATACCTTTTGTTTTCCCCAGCGTCCCATCATCCCCAGTGTTGGTTGCAATGCTCCTTGCGCGCGGTGTTGGGATGGCATTGGCCCAGATGCCTGCCATGACCGCTGCGTATACCGCTGTATCCACAGAGGAAATGGGAGATGCGACAACACTTGTAAATATTGCTCAACGCATTGGTGGAGCCGTTGGCGCTGTGGGTGTTGTTATTATTATTCAGCATGCCGGTGGCAGCTCTAGCATTATCGCCCATAGCATTGCATTCGCATCGCTTGCAGCCATATCCGTATTAACGATAATTACCGCCAGACATATGCATCGACAATAAAAATCTGAACCCGCACATGACAACTGACTACACTCTAACCGGGTAACCTAGAGGTTCCAGCCTTCTGCATCAAAAACCCTCTTCAAGCATGTCAGTATGCACTTTTTCGACCGTCCACTTATTAACTACAGTACGTACTCCGTGTGTAGATTATAAATGGCTACACCATAAATTTGCCGTTACAGTTTTTATCATAAGCTGTGAAAAGCAAACAATTTATAGGTGAATCGATAGTTATCGTGGCCGCCTCACGGCCTTGATACTCTATATGAGTGAGACCGTTGTACCGACACGGGGCACTAAAGATTTTGGTTAGTGTCTCTTAACGAGATACGATAGTTTAACGATAATAAATGAACCCGTGGTGCATTTAGGAAATGACGACTTTCAGGTTGTTTAAT
>TARA_R110001592_G_scaffold359369_2_pt1 | contig 50715 bp, 46 predicted proteins | sample TARA_R110001592 | Tara Oceans TARA_R110001592 (sample SAMEA4398387) | marine metagenome | biome: Polar Biome; feature: [SRF] surface water layer (ENVO:00010504); material: water (ENVO:00002006), including particulate matter (ENVO:01000060) such as... | depth 5 m | reverse complement strand
TTTGGTGGTGCCTGTGCGCAAGGTCACCCTGTCGGTTCAACAGGATCTCGCTTAATCGTTACCCTAATGAACGCATTGAAAGTTAAAGGCAAAACCAAAGGGGTGGCGGCATTGTGCATTGGTGGTGGTGAAGCAACGGCCATGGCGATTGAATTGGTCTAATTTTCAGATAAAATCTTTACGATAAGCTCGTCGTTAAAGGATAGGTAGTCATAGGCCTACCTATCCTTTTATATCTGACTAAATAGAAACTTTAACTTTCAAACTCCCACTAAGATTAAGATCTATTAGCGCTAGTATTTGCAATAGAGTTTTTTAATTTCATGGTCAAAGTCTCTTATTTCTTTAGGCGGTCGGAGTTGATACTTACGAACAACAATTTCTCTAAGCACAATAAAGTCACACCAGTAATCCTTTCTTTCCGGCATCCAATCAGTAGGTGACCTTCCTTTTCGCAACTTAATTTGCTCGATTGAGACCGGCACTAAATTAATCGGATCATTTAACAAGGCAAAACGTTGTGCAGACGACCAATATGCAGCCCCCCAATAATGCGCCTCATAAGGACTTATTCTATGATCCAGGGCAATCACCCGAATATCGTCTATTTTTTGTCCTGTGTAAGCATCTTGCCATTCTCCGGACACGACAAAAAGACAATCCTCATGCTTGGCATATTTAATGTCGGTCAGACTGGTTTCGGCTAGGACCTGAGTATAACTCTTTTGACACTCCCCGCGTTTTGCTTGCCAATCTCGAGGGGCAAAAGACCTAACTCTGGAAGCCGCTGCATCGGTACCTCGGTGAATGGTAAAGCATGGCTCGCTATAGCAGCGGTACTCTCCATCTTCATAGTAACCACCAATAAAATCCAAATCAGGTGGCGCTTCAGCTGACGCTAAAGTAGATAAACTCATGGTAAATATATAAACGAAAAGGAAACTTAATTTCTTGAAAGAAGATATGCTAAGCAAACAAAACTGACACTTTTGCATCTTTGGAATGAGCGTTTTAAAGATAAATAATGCGTAAAAAGACATTCCCTGTTAACTCTTTGTAATAGTTGGAACAACAACCAGGAGCACTAAATTTCACCATTTTAGAATTCCTAGCATAATAAATCGATACAGAATAACAAACCTCTAACTCAAGCCAGAGCAACACTAAACCTTAAGCGTTTAATTGTTAAGTATTTTTAATTATAGTTGTGATCTAGTTTTCAGCAAAAGGGGAGCATGTCTCAAATCTGTGGACTAGACTTTATCTTACTGGGCTTTTAAAGCCAGGTATTAGATAATACCGGGCGTTTTTCAAGGCACCGAGACTGGTTAACTATGATTATGTTTTTTCTAAGAGCAGTTACTTTATTGTTAATTTTCAGCCAAGTAAGCTTGGCTCAAACGCTTGAAAAAAAGAAAGTATGCACATGGGATCCTGTCGGTATGCAAGGCCCGGTCATGTCTTTTTTTACCGATTTAGTTGCCAAAGCAATTCCTTGGGGTTTAGACCTACAATTCATCCCCTATGAAGATGAGAACAAGGTAGCAGCCGACCTAAAAGCAGGGACCTGCGATATAGGCATAGTAACTGCGATACTTTCTCGTGATTTTGTGCAGTTTGCTGGAACGCTAGATGCTATTGGCGGCATTACGTCAGAAGATAAACTCAGAAAGACTCTCGCTACCATCACCTCCCCTAAAGCAACCGACTTAATGTCTGATGGAGATTACGAAGTCGTTCTTTCTATGCCTGTTGGTTCGATGTATGCCTTCGTTAATGATAAAGCGATTGATAATATTGATAAGTTTCGTGGTAAAAAAATCGGGATTTTGAATGGCGATCTTCAAACTCAAATGTTTGCTGAACTAGCCGGTGCCATTCCAGTACAAACATCCTTATCCACTTTCGCTGAGTATTTTAATCAAGGCCATATCGATATTACCTTCATGCCTGCACTCGCTTATGAAACCTTCGAACTATATGACGGACTTGGTGAGAAAGGCGGTATTCTGGATATTCGACTTTTCTACGGGATGATTCAGGCAATCTCTCGCAAGTCTGAATTCTCAGATGATTTCGGTGTCAATATGCGCCGCTATCTATATAACAAACTACCGACGGCTATGTCCATGATCGATACGGCAGAAGCATCTATTCCCAAGAAATACTGGATAGAAACAACCCAAGAAAACAAAGACGAATTAGAAAATTTATATAAAAATATCCGCCTTACATTAAAAGTGCAAAACCAATTTGATAGCCGTGCATTATCATTGCTTTGGAAAATACGCTGCCAAACTTCGCCTGAAAGAGAAGAATGCACACAACCTGACAATAAATAATTTTTTACAATTTGACACTGAATTGAATGGCGCTTACTTAAGCCTAAATGCAGCAACTCGTCATTCCCGCTTTCTACATACCGTCATTCCCGCGCAGGCGAATCCATTGTTTTACGATAAACCTCAACACCATACATCGCCTGCGCGGGGAAGACGGGCTTAAGTAAGTGCCATTCGACACTGAATCAGCTTACTAAGCAAAAGTGTGATGCCAGTATCAATATGCAAATATTGTCATTTAATTTAACCTAATTTGACCTGATTTTTCCTTCATTGCCTCGCCACCAAGCCTTAATAAACCTAAGATCTGCCTAGAAATACAAAAACAAATAATTCCTAAGAAATCGTTCGAAAACAAAAATAAAAGAGCATTTTTATGTCTAAATCATGGTTAATTGGTGGCCTATCGCTAGGCTTAGCCGTCTCTGTAGGTATTTGGCTTATTGCATCCGAAAAAGGTCAAGACCCAGAACTTAGCTCGTATTCCGAGTCTAATAAACTAACAGCAACAGCCAAACAAAATACGGGCACTGAAAGTTCTTTTGGTGCACTAAACCAAGCCGCACAAATCCCTACTCCAGATGAGGTTCAGTTTTCTGAACAAGTCACTGAACAAATCACTGAACAAGTAGAGGATGCATTGCTGCAATTTGATGAGATTAGCAAATACCCACCCACATCACAGCCAATATTAAGTGAAGAGCATGTGAATGCTTTTATAAACTCCAGCTTGCCTCAAAGCTCCTTACCTTTTCCTTTTGATGGTCTCGAAACGCCTATCCAGGTTTCTATCGAACTTGACCAAAACAATTATTTCTTTGGGGATCAAATAAAGGCCAAGGTAAATATTAGTGATACGCCTGAAGAGGCTAATATAACAACACGTGCTGTTTTGATGAGCATAGAGGGTGAAACACTTGTCGAATCTGGCTACCAAGAAACCAAAGAAAATACCACCTTTATTATCTTTGATACCCAATCTTACTTAACTGATGCCTGGCCGATAGAGATGAATGTTGGCGCGTATATTGATGTAAATGGGCACAGTATATTTATTACCGCCCCCTTTAAAATCAACAATGAAACCGCTTCCTTAGATTCAATCGGGTTCAGTGAACCTATCGCAGAAAACCTGGTTATTCCAGTCAATTTAAACGTAAAACTTGCTGGCTACTATTATGTCGCGGGCGTTCTTTATAGTGCTAAGTCTCAACAAGCTCTCATTCACCTGGAAACAGAAGGCCGTCTTACAGAAGGCTTTGGCAGCCTGAATCTAAATGCACATATTCAAGCCTTAAAGAAAGGCGGCGATGAAGGCCCTTATTATCTGGATAAGATTCGTATTGAACGCTGGTCAGATGAGTTAATCCCAAGAGATATCGCAGGTAAAGTCGACCAAAGTGAATACCTGGTCGATGGTTATTCCTTTAAGGATTATGAAAACAAGGACTACCTGGACCCGCTAGCTGAAGAACGCAAACGGCTTCTTCAAGGCTTAAGTTCGAGACTCTAAACTAGAAAGATTTAGCTCAAAAAAATTACCGACTATAAAAAGTAAAAAAACAAACGGAAAGCTGTAAAGCAGGACGCACCTTAAAAAACGCCCATCAGGGTAACAATAATAATGAAGGAGTAAGACACATGTTAAAAAAACTTACCATAACCCTCGCAGGTTTCGTGTTATCTGCCGCCGCTATGACGACCCATGCTTCATTAGATGGCATGAAAGTCGTATTAGTACATGGATTTCAAGCCGAAGACTTAAATAATAGCAATCGATCACAAAAAGCCAGCCAATATGGTTCTTATGAAAATTACATGAAATACCGTGCGAGCAATGTTTACTGGAGTGGCCCTTGGAAATCTAAAGCCGATGCGAGCATTTGGTGGGATAGTAAAGAGCGTATTACCGGTGGTATCGCAACAGATGTTAAAAACCAATTAAAAGCTTTATCCAATAACAGTAACTTCAAAGGCAAGCCTATTCTTTTAGTCACCCATTCAACGGGTGACTTAGTGGCTCGCCATGCCTTAAAGAGACTGGGTAGCTGGGGGATCAGTAGTAGTAACTTAAAAGTCTTGGCTGTCATGGATTTTGCTGGCGCGGGCGGTGGTACTGAAATAGCCGATATCGCTAATGATATTGCCAACGGCAGTGGTTTTATTAATAGTGCTCAAAAAGCTGCGATCAATGCCTTCATGGGTTTTACGCCTTCAGCTGGCAATCTTGGCGTACTCACGGACTTACGCCCTTCAAATGCGCGTAGCATTAATTCTGGCTCTAGCGCCTATCCTCGCTTCCGTTTCACTGGCACTGGCTGGTCTAATGGCGGCTTAACCAAACCTTTCATAAGAGGTATGGATGACAGCGTTGTACCCATGCATAGCGCCTGTATGGCGGCTTCAATTGAGAGCATTGATTCATGCTCAAACGGCATCGCCAATAACGGTGTTATAAAGTCAGTGAATGGTCCAAACAATGGCGTTTGGAGTAACTATTACCCAATTCTAATGGGTGAGAAGACCAATCATGGTGGCACTATTGGTGGTCAAACAGGCAGCCAATTCGCAACCGTTAACAGCTCAAACTCTATGACCAAAAACAACGTCAACTTAAGCTTCGCAACCACCACGAAAAAGTACTGGTGGAGCTGGGGCAAGAAAGTTCGTTGGGTTAACAGTGGTTCAAGCAAGAAAATGTCTGATGTGGTTATTTCAGCGACAAATTACTAAGTGCCATAGACACATTTTGACGAGGCTAAAAAACTAACAAGTTCCCTCCCCTGCCAAGGGGAGGGTTAGGGTGGGGTAAATCACTTGTTTCTTGTAGTTTGTAACCCCGCCGAATGTTCTCAAGTTTAGTGATGCGAATACATAGGCATTTGCATTAATTTACTCATCAACTCTACATTAATATCAGCAAATGTTAACAAATAACCACCCTGCTTTTTCTGAAAGTTCTGAGCTGACACTTCCGTTTTGAAGGATGCAATCGTTGGTCCCATTGCTCCTTGTAAGTCATGCCCTGCAACATACCATGCCTTCTCAGCTTCAATCATGTTTTCATCTTGAGGAGAATCCCAGGCGGCTTCACTCATATCATGTACGTAAATAGTCTTAATATTATGCTGATTCTCTGGCTGTAAGGCATAAGAAAATAAGTCATTCGTGGAACAGAACTTTCGAATCTGACCCATATGTTTTTCTTCTAATTGTCCTTTAGGTCCTGGGAATTGTTGAATAAGCATGCCACACAAATGACACTCATCTGTTCCCTCAATATGTGTTGCCATCGTATGCTTTTCATGAGTTTGTTTATCCGCTGGATCTGAGTTTCCACATGCTAGCAGTAAAAAACTAAACAGCGTAAACCCAAAAAAACGACTAAAAGAACTAACTCGAAAACGCATAGCGACTTAACCTTCTCTTCGTTGAAAAATAAAACAAGCCAGACTTAAAGGCACAATAATCCAAGTAATTAACACTAAAAATAAACCAACAAAACTAATCGAACTACCCTGCATAACCTGAAGTATGCCTGCTAATTCATCTGTTTGAATAATCTGGTAATTAATCAAACGAAAGACATCAGTTGGATTCAACATCAATAAAATGGTCATTAAGTCACTATTAAGATCACCTTTACTTCCAACTAACAGTGCCAGCAATGATAAATCAAACACTAAAACAAAGAAGAACCAAACAATTAAAGCCAAACCTGCTGCGCGTGATTTCTCAGCCACGCTTAAACTAATCACATAAGCGATAGATATAAATACTAAACCCAATAAGGCTGCTGATAAAATGAACCAAGAAAAAGCTGCTAACACATTTAGAATAGACAATTCACTACTGATAGAAATAGCACCGGCCGCAATCCCAAATCCAAAAAAAGAAGATATAGCGAGGATAATACCTTGGCCTAAAAATTTACCTAAAATCATTTGTAGCTTACTGAGGGGATAAGTTTGCAGTAGCAGCATCGTTCCCTGTTCATATTCTCCAACAAAAGCATGATAGGCAATCATTAAGGAAATAAGAGGAATAAGAATAACGGCTAAACTCGATAGACTAACCATGGTAGATGATAAAGAAGAAAAACCCAGTGTTCCTGAAGCAGCAGAACCAAAATAAGCTAAACCCAAAGAACATAAAGCGAAAATTAAGGTAATCGCAAGTATCCAGCGATTACGAAAACCATCTTTAAACTCTTTAAGGGCGACAACCCATATTTTATCCATGAGCTGCATCCTGTTTATTTTTCTCGCTGTCAGTCATATTTGGTTTTGACTGCGTGTAGTGGCTGTATAAGACCTGCAAAGAGGCTAGTTTAATATTTATGTCCCGCAAGCTTTGATGAGAACTTAGTTCTCGGAGAACATTCATTTTTTCCTCCACTGGTACCCATAAAGAGAGCAAATCTGGAGCTTCCCCATCTTTTTCTTCAGCCTGATAATACTTTAATAAACCTTCAGGCATAGCATTGACTGAAATACCCTGTGTTTGTATTTCTATAGGTAAGCGGCTTTCATTTCTTAAATCTACCAGTTTCCCAAGGGCAAGTTGTTTTCCATCCCCCATTATCATCGCCCGATCGATATGTTTTTCAACACCAGGTAGGACATGTGAGCAGAGAATAACAGCACAGCCTTGACTTTTTAAACGATCTACCGTGCTATAAAAATCATAGGTTGCTATAGGATCCAAGCCGACCGTGGGTTCATCTAATATAAGTAGTTTAGGCTTCCCTAATAAGGCTTGTGCCAAGCCTAAGCGCTGACGCATCCCTTTTGAATAGGTTTTAACTGCTCGGTTTGCAGCTTCTCGCAAACCGACTTCCTCTAATAAATGGTCTGCATCTTGTTTTGTGTAGCCCTTGAGTTTCGCAAAATAAATCAAAACTTCACGACCGGTTAAATGATCATAAAAACTAACATTTTCAGGTAAATAGCCAAACTGTTGCCGATAGTGGTGAGACCCGATTGAGCGCGGGTTATGACCCAAAGTCAGTATTTCACCCGAACTTGGAGAAATAATGCCAAGAATCAATTTCATTAATGTGCTTTTACCTGCACCATTATGACCAAACAATCCCAGCACTTCTCCGGGCACCAGAGAAAGAGAGATATCCGATAAAGCCTTAACAGTGCGGTAATATTTGCTGACATTATTTAACTGAACAACTTGGTTAATATTATTCACTAACATCCGTTTTTCTCATCCATTAACACGTGGATTCATTAAGGGAAAGCTATCTCGAACACCGGGAGATTTCAGAACCGGAAACTGCCTTTGAATCGCACGCAGGAGCCATACGGCGGGGCTATCCATTAAAATTTTTATTTGGGGAAAAGTCCATAGAAGTTTGTCTATACTATCGTTGGGCTCAAAGTAATTATCACCAATATTGTCATTATTCATATCCCAGCCCAGGTAGTTACTCCAATAATTGCCCTGGCCATTTTCACTCCATTCCTGAGTTCGGGTAGCGACGTATTTCACCTGGGTTTGATTATGGATAAAGTTATTACCCGAAAGCGTATTTCCTTCAGAACCTGCGGTTAAATGTATGCCAATTTCGGCATTTGCTACGACGTTATTACGTATAGAGTTACCTAGCGAATTATAGATAAAAAGTCCTTTGCCATCAGCACCCTCCACATTCCGTGCTTCGCTTTGCCTAACACCATCAATATGATTATATTCTAGTTTTGAATGGGTAATGAAGTTCAGCAAAATACCATAATCCTCACTATCGATAGATTCGTTTTCAGTCACAGTAAGAAGCCGAGACTGCATTAAGGCGTATCCTGCTCGGGTATGCCTTGCTTTGTTTTTACTAACTATGTTGCTGTGTGAATACATGTAATGAACACCATAACGAAGGTCATGGAGTATATTCTCTGTCAAGATGTTGTTCTGGCTAGAAATAATATAGATGCCATCACGCGTATCCCAAACCTCATTCCCTCTTACTTCTGCATTCGTCGCATTCGATAAATGGATGCCATTTCCACGATCGGTCGTACGAATCACTTTATTACCTTGAATTCGATTATTAATTATCTTTGTGCCGCTATTTTTATCTATCCAAATCCCTGTCGAATCACCCTGCATATCATTATTAAGAATACTGACATTATTCGCTCCTTTCTCAACAAAAATGCCCGCGTTCATCGCAGTTAAATCATTGCCCCAATTACGAATACTTAAGGAATCAATGACAACATTATTTGCAGAGACCCTAATCCCATCATGTTGGCCAAGAGCATCCAGTATCGCGCCTTTTTCACCGATTAGACTGACAGATTGTTTAAGAAAGAAATTACCTTGGTAGCGCCCTGGCGATAATATAAAAGTGGTGTTTACGTCTGCTTGATCAAACAAAGACTGTAAATCCTGATCGTCATAAATACGAATCCTTGTCTCAGAAAAGCTGAAACAAGGCCAAAGAACTAGAGAAATAACGAGAAAGAAAGAAATGAAACCTGGTCTTTTCATAAAAGAATCAAAATAATTTAAGCATGCATCTTCGCATACAAATAGTAATAAACATGCGCCACTTAAGAAAAGCCTACCCAGAGGCTTAATCTGGGCAGGTTAATTCACTTAATAAGGAGGTTAATCAGCTTATGCTTCGACTAACATTCGGCCACGCATTTCCATATGAAGTGCATGACAGAACCAATGGCAATAGAACCACTGCACACCGACTTTATCAGCGGTGAATGTGAAAGAGGAGGTCTGTTGAGGCCCAATCTCCATACTGACACCATGATTGATGACACAGAAGCCATGCGTTACGTCTTCTACGGTATCTAGGTTGGTCACAATCACCGTCACCTCATCACCTTTTTTCACGGTGAATTCGTTTAAGCCATAGTTAGGCGCAACAGATATCATATAGACTCTAACCTTATTACCATCTCGAATCACTTTGCTATCTGACTCCAGGGTAATACCATCTTTTTTAGCTAATGCTACCGTTTCAGCAAAGAATGGGTCATCGCGCTTCCAGATTTTAAGTGGCTTCACCTTACTTCTGTGAACCATCATACAATCATGTGGTTCAGCAAATGCAGGGCCATCATGTATAAGCTTCATGGTGTCACCTGAGATATCGATCAATTGATCGTTTTCAGGGTGGAGTGGGCCAGTTGGTAAAAAGCGATCTTTAGAGAATTTACACAGACAAACCAAATACTTACCATCGGCATCCCGTGTTTCACCCATCGTAGTGTGCAAATGTCCTGGCTGATACTGCACATCCAGTTTCTGGCGAATATAATTAACCTTTTCCCCTTTATAGGCTTTAATTGCATCTTTAATGTCCCACTTCACAACCTGACTATCAATGAATACCGTTGTATACGCATTACCACGACCATCAAATGCTGTATGCAAAGGACCTAAACCTAATTCAGGTTCTGCGACAATTGTGTCTCGCGGCTTGATTTTATCGTTAAATAAATCTGGTAACTTTTTAATAGAAATCACAGAAACCGTGGGTGACAACTTACCATTTGCACAAAAATACTCACCATCTGGAGAAGTATTTAAACCATGCGGACTCTTAGGTACGGGAATATAACGGGTATATTTAGAACCTTTACGACCATTAACCACCGGTACTTTTGAGTCACCGATTGTTTTGAAATCACCCGCTGAAACCGCCTTCTCCAAGGCTGGAATATCAAAGACAACAACGTGGTCACGCTCAGCTGAAATCATTTCACTCAAATTGGTACCTTGTTCTGAGTTATAACATGTCGATGCAGCAAAACGACCATCATAATCAGCATCAGTATTATCCAAATTTCCATCCACAACCACCTGGAAAACAACTTCCATTTTCTCGGCATCAATCACACTAAACATCGAGAAGTATTTGCTAGGGTCATTTAAATCACGGCCATCGTTTGGTAAGGGAATTTCATATTCGCTATTGCAAAAAACGTATTTGGTATACGGTACTTTTTGAACACGTAGACCATGAATCGCCTGAACATTCGGCAAGGTAATCATTTTATCTGTTTTCATAATGTCACAGCGAATACGTGCTACACGAGTATTGGCTTTATCATTGATAAATACATACTTACCATCATATCGGCCGTCTTGCATACTCATATGTGGGTGATGCGCATCACCATTAAAGTATTTTGCAGACTCGCCCATTACACGCTTACTTTCGTTGGTTTGCCCCCAACCTGTTGCGCTTTCATGATTGAAGACCGGAATACGCATTAATTCGCGCATGGAAGGTAGACCTAAAATACGAACCTCACCGGAATGACCACCACTCCAAAACCCGTAGTATTCATCTAACTCTCCAGGTGCTACATGTGTATCCATAGCCATTTTTTCTGCAGTCTTTGACCTGGCGAGATCAGAAAACATTGCTGCCGACATCGTTGTCGCAACGACACCTGCAGTACCGGCTAAAGTTGTTGTGCCGAGAAAACTTCTCCGACTCATGCCTTTCTTTTCAGTTGGTTCTTCTTGATTATTGTCTTGATGGATTTGGTCATCACTCATGACATTCTCCTTAGTGGCGGTTTAATAAAATTAACTTCTTAAGGCCTTTAATAGACTCTTTATGCTTCTTTCTTTTTTTACTATCTAAGTACTTCTTTTTTTCTTCTTGGTTAGTTAGCTGACTAACATATTTTTTTAAACTAGCTCTTTGCAATGATTTTGCTGGCATCAATCGGAGCCGCTTTTGTTCGCTTGCCATACTTTTTGATTAAAGGTGGGCATTTTTCTTTATTGTGATAGGTCATCTGACAATCCAAGCAGTAATGACACTCTCGCATATTGATTTCACCTGTTGGTGTAATGGCACCAATTTCACATTCAACAGCACAAACCTGACAAGGTTTTCCACACTCTTTACGGCGTTTTAGCCAATCGAACAGCCGAACAGCTGAGGGTACAGCGATAGCGGCACCTAGAGGGCAGATATAGCGGCAATAGGTTTTTCTATTGAATAGTGAAACGACTAGTAGCCCTACTGCGTAAAGAATAAAAGGCCAGTCCCTATCGAAGCGGAGTAAGAAAGTTGTTTTAAAAGGTTCGACTTCAGCATAATGCTCAGCTACCGCCAGCGATTCCAGAGATAAACCAAATAAGGCTAATAAGATAATGTACTTTATTGCCCAAAGACGCTCATGTATCGCATAGGGAATGTTTAGCTGAGGCAGCTTCAGTTTCATGGCAATTTCACCCAGAATTTCCTGCAAGGCGCCAAATGGACATAACCAGCCACAATAGACACCCCTACCCCAGAGCAGGATAGCAACAGCAACAAAACACCAGAGCACAAAAATAACCGGATCTAAGAGAAATATTTCCCAGTTGAAGTCCTTCATTAAAGATTGAACAAAGGTTAAAACATTGACGACTGATAGTTGCCCCTTAAATACCCAACCAATAAACACAACGGTGAACAGTAAAAAGATAAGCCGAAAACGATGCATAAAAACAGGAAATGTCACTAACCAGTCTTGCAGAAATAAAACCACCGTAAGGATCAACATACTGATAACAACAATGCTTGTTTCGACACTTCTTTCTTGCCAAACTTGTTGCCATAAGCTCAACTCCTCTTCAACAACAGGCTGTGAAGGTATAATTAAATATTTTTCCAAGGGTGTATAGTCAGCCTTAAAACTGGTAAAAACACTCTCAACAGGGCCTGTTTGCCGGCGCACTAATAATTCTAATTGCCATTCCTGACCGACATTAAACTGATAGCTATCTCTGACAATGAATAGTGACATTTCACTGAAGTGGGGAGTATTCTCAGCAAATAGATCATTAATTCTATATTGATCTACATCTCTAAAATTAAATTCTAAATCACCTTGATGGATTATTACTCGGTCAAAAATACCACCTCTAACATAACCAGAACCTTTAAAAGAATAGCCATTCCCCATCAAAGCAATAACATGTTCCCCCGGTTTAAGCTGTTCCATCATCCATTTATATTCACTTTCCCCTAGTAGGTTTTTACCTATTGTAGGAATATCTAACAAGGTGTAATAAATATCTGTAAATATTTCGGCCTTATCTGCATCACTTACAGCGGATTGGTCTTCAGCATCAGAACCACTAAAGGCCTTATCAACGTCTTCATTGGTTAACTTAAGTCGTCTAATCGCACCATTTCCAGTAAGCGCTAACCAATCGGCCTTATCATATACATCATGATTCACTTTGGCGGGAAGCATCGAAGCTTCTTCATCTGCTTCAATAATACCTTGCGCTATCGCCACTTTGGTCGCTGCACGCATGATGCCCATATTCACGACCATAACAGTGACCGTTGCACCAGAAATACCATCCAGATATTTAACGGATTCTTGATGGCCTGAGCCGACTTTAACCTTTGAGCCAACTTGAACACCTTGGTACTGATCAGTAAAATCGAATAGTTTCTGTTCTGGAATACCAACTAATAAAATAGGCTCATGATGCTCTAAGACATTCACACTAATCACTTGACCCTGAGTATTCATACTCACCAAGGTATTGACCGGTTCACCCGAATACGCTGGAATTCTGGCAACATCATTGGTTTCAAAAGCATAGCCAAGCAGTTCATCACCTTGGTAAACCATGCGAATTAATGGTTCGCCCTTCTTATCTGTTATTCGGTCGGCATTAGGAAAAGAAGATTCAATAAAAGGTATGGCAGCTTTAGGCGGGCTAATTATTAAGCCACCTGAGAAAGCTGAAAATGACAAGAAAGAGAGGAATAAAAAAGATATCAACAACCGTGATAAAGTCTTCAGGGTGAACTTATTGCCGCCGCGATAAAGCCAGTGTAATTGCTGAAAAAATAAACCTACTTCCATAGTATTATTCAATCTAGGTGCTGTGAACGGAACTATTAAACTATGGCTTCATCTTATACTGATAGAGATGGGTATCTAGACAACGCAAGGAACAAATTGATTTACATCAAGACCCTACCCAGACAAGGATGCACACTACCCTCCAGAAGATATAAGAGAGTAATAAACAATAGGTAGAATTGTTAGTGGTAAGCTTTCGGTGCGCCTTCCGGGCGAGTTTTAAAACGTTTATGCAACCATAAGTATTGCGCTGGGTGTTTGCGGACGGCTTCTTCAAGATAATGATTCCAAACGATCGCATCGGCTTGATCATCTTCACCAAAGTTTTCTAAAACAGGTGAGAAGGCTATTTCGTATTGACCATTTGGGTGCCTGAATTGGCTGACAACCATGACAGTGGCGCCAGACTCCCTGGCAATCCAACTTGGTGCTGAAATACATCCCGCTTGCACACCAAAAAAAGGCGCAAAGACATCACATTTATTACCAAAGTCTTGATCTACTGCATACCAAACTTGGCCACCCTCATGAATAAATGTGAACATATCTTTAAGGCTTTTCTTATCAAAGGCTTGAATACCATAATGACGTCTTCTACCCTTTTCAATCGTCCTGTCAATCACAGGATTATCATTGGGGCGATACATATAACCTGGCTTATCCAACTTTGAAGCAAAGAAGGGCAAAGCCAAATCAAAAATACTGAAATGCCCACCAATTAACAACAAACCACCCGGACGTTTTTTTGCTTCAAGAAAGTGTTCTTCACCTGTGATAATTAAGTTATCAACATAGGGCTGAACGTCGCCCCACCAAGCATGGGTTGTTTCCATCAAGCCCTGGGTACAAGCGACAAAGGTAGCTTCAACAATTTTTTCTTGCTGAGCCTCACTCATCTCAGGAAAGCATAATTGAATATTTTGACGTGCAATTTTTGCTCGTTGAGGCAGCCTTCGATAAAAGAACCTACCTAAACGTTCCCCCACGCTTTGCTTTTTAGGCATGGATAACAAAGAGCAACAATAAAGGATGAAGACGACAAACCAGGAAAGGAACAGTGCAGGATGCCATAAAGGCCTTTGAGCATGTTTTTTAGCCATAAAAGTTTCCATATCACAGAAGAAGCTAAGGAAAAAAGTTGCGCAATCTTACCCGAATAGGCAGCAGAAAGCCCTTTTATCTGCCACAATTATAAAGTTTAGAAGCCTGAGACTATTTTATCCCATCACAACATACAACTACCAAAAAGAGCTGAGCAATGAAATCTTCTTCTGCAGAGAGCGAAAATAAAAAAATAAAGGTTGGCTTGAGTGCTTGTCTAGCAGGGTTTGAAGTACGCTATAACGGTGGCCACTGTCAATCTCGCTTATGTTTGGACGAGTTAAGCCAGCATTTTGATTACCTGACATTTTGCCCCGAGGTGGCTGCGGGCTTTGGTACGCCCCGTCCAACTATGCGCTTAATTGGTGACCCTGAAAAACCAACCCTCACTTATACCTTAGATGCAAAACGTGAGCAGCTTGATTTAACCGAGCAACTGCTTGATGGTTTCAAAGATAAGTTAGAAGGCTTTGCCGAGCTTGATGGTTATATTTTGATGAAAAACTCACCAAGCTGTGGCCTGCAACGCATAAAGGTCTATCAGGAAAGTGGCCACCCTCATGAACAACGCGGCCAAGGTATTTTTACTGCGGCACTACAAAAGCGCTACCCTAACCTTCCCCTTGAAGAAGAAGGCCGCTTAAATGATGACAAACTCTATGAAAACTTTGTGCTACGGGTATATGCCTACCATCACTTTCGAAACGAAGTATTAAATGAACCTTCTGTTCACAAGCTTATCCAATTCCATAGTAGCTACAAGTATGTACTTATGGCGCACAATCAAGCTCTTTATAAAGAGCTAGGTCAACGTTTGGCTAACATAGATAAAAGCCAATTAGATCAGGTAGTAATTGATTATCAAATAAGTTTTATGGAAGCACTGAGCCATAGTGCCAGTAGAGAAAACCATACCAATACCTTAATGCACATATTGGGCTACCTCAAGAAGACGGTATCTGCTGAAGCAAGACAAGATATTAATGAGGTTATTCTAAAATATCATAGTGGAGAAATCCCCCTAAACACGCCTCTAACCTTGCTAAAACACTATATAAAGCAAGGGGCAAGCGAGTATATTCGTACTCAACGCTACCTAGAACCCTACCCTCAGCGTTTAGGTTTAGCTAACCGAATATGACATATTCAATTATTTACCCTTCAATCATTTTGAATGTGTAAAAAAAGTAAGGAAAAGCACTTTGCTTTTTTAAAAGATCGCTCGTTATAATCGATACGCGATCACCGCATCAACTCAATAACAATTCAGGGAATTCCTATGAAAAAATTACTACTGAGTGCATTTATCGTTTCTGCTCCTTTTACGACAATGACTGCAACAGCAGCCGGCGGACATGGGCCAGCAGGTTGTGGTTTGGGTACAGAAGTGATTTTTAGAAATGCTGACGAGTGGCATGAGCATGTTTTAGCAGCAACGACTAACGCATCAGCTAGCCAAACATTTGCCATGACTTCTGGCACTTTAGGCTGTGAAGATGCAAATGGCCCTTTAAAAAATGGCATTGCTTTATTCCTAGACAACAACATGGAGCAGTTAGCTGCCGACACAGCGACTGGCCAAGGTGAAACTTTAGCGGCACTATCTGAATTAGTCGGTGTTAACGCGGCTGATTCAGCAGCTTTTAATGCTACATTAAAAGCTAACTTCGACCAGATATTCGCTTCAGCTGAAGTGACCTCTGGTCAAGCATATGATGCTTTAGTATCAGTAATGATGAAGGATATCGTTCTTTCCAAGTATGTAAATCGAGCATAACTCTGTTAGATTAAGTACGACCTAATCAAGGGGGCAATTTGCCTCCTTGATTGCTTTTAAGCCACTCCTTATAAGTTTTATCAAGCATGTTAAGAACTTTCAATTTTTATCTGGGCTTTGCTCTACTTTTGAGTCTCAGTGTTTGCCTTCAATTACAAGCAGCTAATCAAGATAAACCAAATTCTCCGATCATTAATGAGACTACCCTTTCCGATTTAAGCAAAGAAAAGGCATGGCTAGATTTACTCCACTACCATAAAATCGGCCTGATCAGCAGCCTTGAAAGCCAAGCTGACGACCCGGCATTTTTTTTTGCAAAGACAGGTAATAAAGACCCAAAAGCTGAACTAGCAGCCACATTTAATGCCTTAATACCAAGCGATTATTCACCAGATTCAGCTATTTGCCGCTTTCCCGCACGTTTGTACTGGTTACAAACCAAAGGATTTTTAAGTTCGAAAAATGCTGATAATTGTTCGAAGTACAAAAACTGGTTTAAAAAAATCGATGCTAAAAGCCTGACATTAGCATTTCCGGCTGCGTATCTGAACAGTCCTTCATCCATGTATGGCCATACCTTTATTCGTATTAACCGAAAAAGTGGCAGTAACCCACTACTCGACTACAGTATCAACTATGCTGCCAATGCAGACCCAGACGACAACCAATTAGTTTTCAGCTACAAAGGTTTAAGTGGCGGTTATCCAGGTGTTTTCAGTGTGTTACCTTATTACCAGAAGGTAAATGAATATAGCTTTCTTGAAGCAAGAGATGTCTGGGAGTATGAATTAGACCTGACTCAGGAGGAGGTCGAACAATTTGTCAGGCATGCCTGGGAAATTCAGAATACTTACTTCCAATATTTCTTCTTTGATGAAAACTGCTCCTATCATTTACTGACTCTGCTTGATGCAGCGAGCGAGCGACTTAATCTATCAGATACATTTTCACTAAGCGCCATTCCAGCTGATACTGTTCGGGCGATTAATGAGGCAGGACTGATTGCTAAAACCGATTTTCGGCCATCTACTATGAGCTTGATGTCTCATATGCTGAATGAAACAGATGATCAGATTCAAGATAAAGCGAAAATACTCGTTGAAACAGATACCCCTATTAACTCACTCACGAGTGATTTAACGAGTACCGAACAAGCTAAAATGCTTGATCTAGCCTATCAATATAGTCGTTATTTATCAGTCAGGAAAAAACAAGATCAAAAGCGGCAGGGAAAAAAAGCTATCTCTATCTTGTCTGCTCGAAGCAAAGTTGATGAAACTAAAATTTTCTCAGATTATCCAAAACCCAAATATCGCGATGATGAAGGCCATCATTCAAAGCGCTTAGAAGCCTCTTTTGGACAATTCAATGAGCAGAATTTTACTCAATTAGGTATGCGCATGGCGTATCACGATAGACTGGATAATCTTCCTGGCTATTTAAAAGGTGCAAGACTTGAAATGTTTCAGCTTAAAATACGGCATACCGATATTGATAAGGGTAAGGATACCACGTCAATTGAACAACTTAGTTTAATTGATATCGCGTCTTATAGTCCCCGAAATAACTTTTTCACGCCTATCTCATGGGAAGTATCTACCGGTTTAAAACGACCCGAAGCGCAACATGATGAACTTGTCAGCTATTTAACTGCTGGCTGGGGGGTGAGCACACTTTTTGGAAAGCAGCAATTTTATGCTTTAGGCTTTTTTGATTTTAATTTGGATGACGATATTGATAAAGGCTACCACCTTTCTCTTGGCCCAAAACTTGGCTGGCTGAGTCAGCATGAAAACTGGAATATGAATTTAGAATTCAGACAAAACGTTGATATTAGCGGGGCAGACTATAAAGCACGCAGCATTGAACTAGGTATTTCTAAAAGTTTAGCCAAGCATTGGCAGCTTAGGCTCACTGGACAATATCTGAGCCATGCAGATAATGAAATAAACCAGGACTATTTAAAATCTTTTACTTTGAGCCTCATGCATTATTTTTAAGGTATACTTTTCGTTCAGCTGAAACTCTCGTTCATTGAGCCTGTCGAAATGTACTTGATGAAACTCAGCGTTTAATTTGCAAGACCCTTCGACGGGGCTCAGGGAGCGGAATATTTAGCTCAGGGACCGAAAAGTATCGTTCATTGAGCCTGTCGAAATGCCTGTGTTGAGCCCGTCGAAATATGTTCGAGGAAATTTTTCGCTTAATTTGGAACACCCTTCGACGGGGCTCAGGGAACGGAAAATCTCGCTCATTGAGTTGCCTGCCCTGAGTTTTCCCGCACTGAGTTTATCGAAGTGTCGAAGGGTCGAAATATGTTCACGAAAACACCATACAAACCATTAACATATAAACGAGTAGAACTAATGCCAGACAATCCGCTAGATATCGACCGCAAGCACATATGGCACCCATATAGCGCGATTGGAAAACAACAAACCCTATTCCATGTCGAATCCGCAAAAGCGTGTACGCTGACCTTAAAAGATGGCACAACACTGATTGATGGTATGGCCTCTTGGTGGAGTGTGATTCATGGCTATAATCACCCGATGTTAAATGACGCCCTGAAAGCTCAAATCGATAAAGTCTCTCATGTCATGTTTGGGGGCTTAACGCATGACCCTGCTATCAAGCTGGCAAAGCTGTTAATCGATATTACACCTGAAGACTTACAAGCGGTATTCTTTGCCGATTCTGGTTCCATATCAGTCGAAGTGGCCATGAAAATGGCGATTCAGTACTGGACGAGCCAAGGCAATATGCACAAGCAGAGTTTTATAGCTTTAGAAAGAGGCTACCATGGCGACACTTTTGCGGCCATGTCTGTCTGCGATCCGGTAAATGGCATGCACAGCCTGTTTGCTGATTCCCTTATGAAACAACACTTTGTGGCCTCCCCTAGTTCTAAATTCGGTCAAGCTTGCGAGTCAACAGACATTGAAGCGCTGCGCAATAGTTTAGAGCAGTATCATGAATCAGTAGCAGCCATTATTCTTGAACCGGTTGTACAAGGCGCAGGGGGTATGCGTTTTTATTCTGCCGATTATCTTAAGCAAGCCAGACGATTAGCTGATGAATTTAATGTTCTGCTTATCTTTGATGAAATTGCCACAGGTTTTGGTAGAACCGGAAAGCTTTTTGCCTGCGAACATGCCAAGGTAACACCCGACATACTTTGCCTGGGTAAAGCACTAACTGGCGGCTATATGACGATGGCGGCAACTTTAACTACTGACAAAGTCAGCCAAGGTATTAGCCAGGGCAGTCCTGGTGTGTTTATGCATGGTCCAACCTTTATGGCAAACCCGCTTGCCTGTTCGGTAGCCTTAGCCAGCACCCAACTTTTACTGGATTCACCCTGGCAAGAAAGTGTTAAGCACATTGAGGAAAAACTGAACATAAATCTGGCTATTTGTCGCACATTGGAGAGCGTTGAGGACGTCAGGGTATTAGGGGCAATTGGCGTGGTTGAACTGAAACAAGCTGTGGATATGGCGGTGATTCAACACTGCTTTGTTGATGAAGGTGTATGGGTAAGACCATTCGGCAAACTTGTTTATGTCATGCCACCCTTTATCATGACAGACTCAGAATTAGATACTTTATGTGGTGCTATCTATACAGTCATCAAAGATCATCACAAACCTAGCTAGTACTTAATATCGCATATTTTCCCTGAAACTCGACACAGACTTGTTGTTGCTCATCTAACATTTGTGCAGATACAGTAAAGACCGCTTTACCTCTTGTTTTATAGCTATGAATTGCTTTTTCCAGCATAAGCTTATCGGGTGAAAATGCCCGGGCAACCAAGCGCGAACGCAGCGGTTTTAAATAAGTTATTTCGCCTTTAGCAACAACAATATCACCTAAAAAGCCTAGTTCTTTCGCTTTTAAATCTGTCATTCCCCACGCTGCGATAACGCATAAGTTATATAAACTGCCACCAAATGCTGTAAGCTTATCGTTTATATTCAATTCCAAGGGTGCTGATACTTGCAGACATTCACCATCATAGCTATCAATTTCAACCCCTGCAGCGCGAGCTAATGGCAGATGCTCTTTTAAAAATGCATCCAAGTCTTTTGCTAGATAATCAAAACTTTTCGTAGCTATCGACACTATATTTTTCCTTTAATTTTATACAAATAAAGGAGGCTCTTAGCCTCCTTTATTTTATGAATATACCGCTTACCAAGACCCTTCGACGGGGCTCAGGGACCGGAACATATCCGCCCATTGAGTTGCCTGCCCTGAGTTTATCGAAGGGTCGAAATGCCTAGCTTCTCGGTATAAACAGATATCAATTATTCAGCAGAAGCTTCTTCGATATCTTTCATGCTTAACTTAATACGACCACGATTGTCGACATCGAGCACTTTAACTTTAACCATCTGACCTTCTTTAAGTACGTCAGTGACTTTCTCAACTCGCTCGTTAGAGATTTGAGAAATATGAACCAAGCCATCCTTACCCGGTAAAATATTTACAAAGGCACCAAAATCAACGATACGTTCGATTTTACCTTCATATATCTGACCGATTTCAGCTTCAGCTGTGATGCTCAAGATTTTATCAATAGCAGCTTGTGCACTTTCGTTATCTGAACCGTATACTTTGATTGAACCATCATCTTCGATATCAATCGCTGCGCCCGTTTCTTCAGTAATCGCACGAATTGTTGCGCCACCTTTACCAATAACATCACGAATTTTATCAGGGTGAACTTTCATTGTGCGCATCGCAGGTGCTTTATCAGATAAAGTCGCACGAGGTGCAGCAAGTACTTTGTTCATTTCACCTAGAATATGAATACGTGCATCGTGTGCTTGACGCAAAGCCATATCCATAATTTCTTCAGTGATCCCTTCTATCTTGATATCCATCTGAAGTGCAGTAATACCTTCGTCAGTACCTGCAACTTTAAAGTCCATATCGCCCAAGTGATCTTCATCACCCAAGATATCTGTTAATACTGCAAATTTCTCGCCTTCTTTAACGAGACCCATAGCGATACCCGCGACAGGTGCAGCGATAGGAACACCCGCATCCATTAAGGCCAAGCTGCTACCACAAACACTTGCCATAGAGCTCGAACCGTTTGATTCAGTAATTTCAGATACACAACGAATTGCATACGGAAATTCTTCCATTGTTGGCATAAGCGCTTGAAGACCGCGTTTCGCCAATTTACCGTGACCAATTTCACGACGTCCTGGTGCGCCCATTCGGCCGCATTCGCCTACAGAATAAGGAGGGAAGTTGTAGTTAAGCATAAAGTGTTCTTTATACTCACCTTCAAGTGCATCGACGATCTGTGCATCACGCGCAGTACCTAGGGTGGTGGTCACAATCGCTTGGGTCTCACCACGGGTAAACAATGCTGAACCGTGAGTATTAGGTAAAACACCCACTTCAATACTAATTGGACGGACCGTTTTATTATCACGACCATCAATACGCGATTCACCAGCAATGATTTTGCCACGAACAACTTGCTTTTCAATCTTCGAGAAATAGCTCTTCACATCTTCAGAAGAGGGTGCACCCTCTTCGCCAGTTGCCAAGCTTTCAACAGCTGCATTTTTTAACTCACCAATAGCACTGTAACGCGCCATTTTGTCGCTAACTGCATACGCAGAACGGATACCTTCAGCATAGGCCTCAGAAATTGCAGTTTTCAAGGTTGTATTTTCTTCAGTTGCCTGCCAATCCCACTTTGGCGTAGCCACTTCAGCAGCAAATTCAGTCACAGCCTGGATAACAACCTGCATTTCTTGGTGAGCAAATAACACCCCACCTAACATTTCATCTTCAGTTAATTCTTTCGCTTCTGATTCAACCATCAAGACTGCATCAGATGTACCGGCTACAACCATGTTCAATAAAGAATCTTTAAGATATTCAAAGCTTGGATTTAGTACATAACCTTCTTCATCAGTAAAGCCTACCCGTGCCGCACCGATAGGACCGTTAAACGGCACACCTGAAATAGCTAAAGCAGCTGAAGTACCAATCATCGCAGCGATATCAGCATCATCCGTTTTGTTAGCAGACATCACCTGACAAACAACCTGTACTTCATTCATAAAACCGTTTGGAAATAATGGACGAATAGGACGATCGATTAAACGAGAAGTCAGCGTTTCTTTTTCTGAAGGACGCGTTTCACGTTTAATGTAGCCACCCGGGATTTTACCAACGGCATATTGTCTTTCTTGGTAATGTACTGACAAAGGGAAAAATCCCTGACCGGGTACCGCTTCTTTTCTTGCCGTAACCGCAACCAATACTGTTATATCATCAACAGTAACGATTACCGATCCTGTTGCTTGACGTGCTATACGTCCTGTTTCAATTGTGACGTCTGACTGACCATACTTAAATTTTTTAATAACCGGATTCACATCGGCTCCTTTTACATATTCATAATTAGTTAAGTAAGCAGGCAAACACTAAAGCTTTATCTCTGAATACTCTGAATGCTTGTTATCAACGACCCAAAGCACTCAGGCATAAAACTTTATGGCCTTATTACTCACTAATTGTTTTATTAAAATTAATAAAGAAATTTTCCGAAGTAAGACCTCATCAAATTTCATGCTTTGCATCCTTGTTATTTTACTAAGGTGCTTTTACTTAAATTCAGTAAAAACTACTTAAACTCAGCAAAATCAGCTTCCCTAAAATATCGCTACACAAAAAAAACAGCCGGCTAATCTATCTTTCAAGATAAGCCGGCCTTTTTGATCAATCTGACCAAGCTTTCGATAGGTCATTCATGTTCATTCTGCGACAGATTAGCGACGTAGACTCAATCGTCCAATCAGCTCAAGATAACGTCCGCTATCTTTACGCTTCAAGTAGTCAAGCAATTTACGACGTTGGTTTACCATACGGATCAAACCACGACGTGAGTGGTGATCATGGTTATTACCTTTGAAGTGACCCTGTAACTTATTGATATTAGTTGTCAATAAAGCTACCTGAACTTCAGGAGAACCTGTATCGCCTTCGCCACGCTGATAATCAGCAACTACTTTTGCTTTTTCTTCGGCATTAAGTGCCATAGTCATTTCCTCAATATGCTAAGTAAAAGACAGCAAGGACCGCGCATATTTACAGCCCATACTATATAAAATTCGTATATTCAGATATTAATCAAGCGTTTTGGCTGAAGGGAGCAATCACTCTGATATTCAGCTACACCTAAAAAAACCTCTTCGGTATCGTTAGCATTTATCTGACCATTTTGAATGTCAGACCGATCGACATAAATAGCGACCAGCTGCCTTTCTACAATACCCAAAATTTCTGAGGCGGGTATTTTAACTGCTTGTCCTTGTAATATCGAGCTTGCATCCTGTTTTTTTAAGGATATTTTCGTTAATTCTGGTATTAATATGTCAGTCGGCAGGATTTTCTTGTCAATTTCAGCAAATAAAGCATCAAGCTCTGCCTGATCTTCCGGGTAATCTGCTATTGGAATCTGAGGAGATAATCTTTCCAATTCGTCCATCGTAAGCGTCTGCTTCAAACTAAAGTGACCTGCCTGGTAACGCCTCAACATAGAAACATGCGCACCACAGCCAATAGCTTGCCCAATATCATCCACGAGTGTTCGAATGTAAGTCCCTTTAGAGCAGGCAACCGTCAAGTCCAACTCATCAACTCTTTGCTCATTCAGTTCAAGCTCAAATATGCTGATGGGACGCGACGGGCGATCAATTGTAATACCTTGGCGCGCATACTCGTACAGAGGTTTGCCTTGGTATTTTAGCGCAGAGTACATAGTAGGGACTTGATCGATAGGCCCTTTAAATTCAGCCAAGATCTGGAGAATATCTGATTCAGAGAGTGACGGTACATCCCGACGCTCGACACATTCACCTTCACTATCACTCGTCGTGCGAATGTCACCCAACTTTGCCGTCGTGAAATAAGCTTTATTTGCATCGAGTAAATAACGAGAAAACTTGGTAGCTTCACCCAGGCAAATCGGCAAAACGCCTGTCGCAAGAGGGTCCAAGCTACCCGTATGGCCTGCTTTTTGAGCACCCAACAAACGACGCACTTTTTGTAGCGCAAAATTAGATGTCATGCCCTGAGGCTTATCTAACAATATAACGCCATTGATTGCCCGCCCTTTTCGTTTACGTGCCAAACCGCTTAGCCTTGATAAATTTCTATTTAGAATCGTTAGACGCTTCTGAATCAGGGTCTTCATGACCCTGTTCAACATCAATCTTACGCGCTTTAGAAATTAATTGATCTAATTGACGTCCCCGTTTTACAGAAGCATCAAAGTGAAACCGTAGCTGTGGGATCTTGCGAAGCTTGATCATACGACCTAACTCTGTTCGCAAAAATCCTGCTGCACCATTGAGAGTTTTGATCGTCAGCTTTACTTGATCTGAGTCAGCATCTAAATCTTCAACAGTCAGCAGTGTTACATACACCTCGGCATACCCTAGATCACGCGCCACATCGACAGAGTTGACGGTAATCATACCAATGCGCGGATCTTTCAGAGAGGTTCGAATCAACTCTGCAAGATCACGCTGCATTTGCTCAGCTATACGGTCAGTTCGTTTAAAATCTTGAGCCATATTATTTATGAATCCAATGTACGAACAACAGAGATTTTATCAAAGACTTCAATCTTATCGCCCACTTTGACGTCATAATTCTTCACACCGATACCACACTCAGTACCAGAACGAACTTCATTAACATCATCTTTAAAGCGACGCAGAGATTCCAAATCACCTTCAAAAATCACCACATTGTCACGTAACACACGGATCTTCTTGTTACGATGAATCGTACCTTCCAAGACCATACAACCCGCAACTTGTCCAAACTTAGGCGATCTGAAAGTTTCACGAACTTCTGCAATACCCACAATTTCTTCTCTGAACTCAGGCGCCAACATACCCGTTAAGGCCTGCCTTACATGATCAATAATCTCATAAATAATACTGTAATAACGAAGGTCTATACCTTCTTCTTCGATGATTTTTCTCGCTGTTGCATCTGCACGAACGTTGAAACCAACGACAACAGCATTTGTTGTCAAGGCCAAATTAGCATCGGTACCGGTAATACCACCCACACCACTCCCTACGATTCTGACCTGAACTTCATCATTACCAATATCATTCAAAGCAGTCGTTAAGGCTTCAAGAGAACCCCTAACATCTGTTTTCAATACAATATTAAGTGACCGAACTTCATCCTGCCCCATGTTCTCGAACATATTTTCGAGCTTAGAAGCTTGCTGGCGCTGTAAACGATCCTTACGACTCTTAGCTTCACGAAATTCAGCAACTTCACGTGCCTTACGCTCACTTTCAACGACAACGAACTCATCACCCGCATCCGGTGTACCATTTAAGCCCAGTATTTCTACAGGTATTGATGGCCCAGCTTCTTTAATCGTCTTAGCATTCTCATCAAGCATGGCGCGAATACGACCGTAGAATTGACCCGCAATTACAATATCGCCGGTTCGCAAAGTACCATTCTGAATTAACACGGTAGAAACAGCTCCACGGCCTTTATCCAAGCTTGACTCAACCACAACACCTTTAGCCGGAACATTTTTAGCGGCCATCAACTCAAGCATTTCAGATTGAAGTAAAACTGCATCCAACAAGGCATCAATCCCTTCACCGGTATGTGCAGAGACATTCACAAATTGAACATCACCACCCCAATCTTCAGGAATAACGTCTTTCGCGGCCATCTCATTTTTCACACGATCCGGATCAGCATCTTCTTTGTCCATTTTGTTTATAGCAACAATGATGGGCATATTAGCTGAACGTGCATGTTGAATCGCCTCTTCAGTCTGAGGCATCATGCCATCATCTGCTGCGACAACAAGAATAACGATATCGGTACTTTTCGCACCACGAGCACGCATTGCAGTAAATGCGGCATGCCCAGGTGTATCTAAAAAGGTAATCATGCCATGGCCAGTTTCAACGTGATACGCACCAATATGCTGCGTAATACCACCAGACTCGCCCGCTGCCACTTTTTCTTTACGAATATAATCCAGTAAAGACGTTTTACCATGATCGACATGACCCATGACACTAATAACAGGTGCTCTTGGTGTTAGCTCACCATCGTAGTCAATACTTTCAAGCATTTCTGTTTCTATTGCATCATCTTGAACCAGACGTACTTTATGACCTAATTCTTCAGCCACTAGCACCGCTGTTTCTTGGTCAATCGCTTGATTCACCGTTGCCATCACCCCCATACCCATTAAAGATTTTATTACTGCAACACTCTTAACAGACATTTTATCTGCTAATTCACTAACAATAATGGTTTCTCCAATAGCGACTTCTCTAACCACAGGCGATACAGGCATTTCAAATGCATGGGTCTTTTTGAATTTTTTCTTTTTAGACTTCAACTTACGAGGCACTTCAATATCGTCGACCAAGTCATCAATAATAGCGGTTTTTAGATCCGGTTCTCTTTGGCGAGGACCGCGATGCCCTGCAGATTTATTGTGCTTTTTCTTACCTTCAATATCATCCAATAAGGGCTCTGACTTTTCTTTTTTCTTTTGATGCTTTTTGTTCTTTTCTGCTGTTTCAATATCAACAGGAACATCAACAACTGGCGTAACCGGTACTTTCTTAGATCCTTCTTCAGCCAGACGTTTTTCTTCAGCTTCTTTCGCTAAACGCTCTTTTTCTCGCGCGTCTTGCTCTAATTGAGCTTTTCTTAACTCAGCCTCTTCTGCTAATTTAGCTGCTCGTTCAGCGTCTTCTTTTTTCTGCTGCTCAAGCTCTAACTCAACATCTGGCCGCTTCACATAAGTACGTTTTTTTCGAACCTCTACACTAACTGTTTTAGATTTACCTTGCCCAGCAGACATTTTAAGTGTCGATGTCGTCTTTCTCTTAAGCGTAATTTTCTGCGGCTCACCACCTTCAGCTTCACCATGACTTTTCTTCAAAAAAGCCAACAGTGTTTGCTTCTCAGTATCAGAAACCACTCCAGCTTCATCACGCGGCGTTAAACCCGCATCAGACATTTGCTTTAATAGTCGCTCTACTGGAGCACCAATATCATTTGCCAGTTGTTTGACAGTTACTTCAGACATAATTATTCCCCCTGACTCCCGTCGTTACGAATCCTGGCCTTCAAACCAAGGTGCCCGCGCTGTCATTATCAGCTTGCCGGCCTTTTCTTCATCCATTCCATCTACTTCCATCAACTCATCGATGGACTGTTCAGCCAAGTCTTCCATTGTAATAATGCCTCGACTTGCCAGAACCAGAGCTAAATGCTGATCCATTCCTTCCATGGTTTTAAGATCTTCAGCAGGCTCCTTACCTTCTAACTGCTCTTCAGACGCCAGAGCTTGGTTAATCAATGCATCCTTGGCTCTGCGCCTTAATTCTTCAACAGTATCTTCATCAAAGCTTTCAATTTCTAACATTTCGTCTATTGGCACATAAGCGACTTCTTCAAGAGAAGTAAAACCTTCATTAACCAACTCAATCGCCAAATCCTCATCAACATCTAATAGTCTAATGAATAGATCGACATATTGACCTACTTCTTCTTCTTGCTGTTTGCCAGCAGCTTCCACCGACATAACGTTTAATTCCCAGCCAGTCAACTCACTTGCCAACCTGACATTCTGGCCACCACGGCCAATCGCCATCGCTAAATTTTCTTCAGCAACCGCAACATTCATTGAGTGAGAATCTTCATCCACAACAATAGAGGCCACTTCAGCAGGCGCCATGGCATTAACAACTAACTGTGCTGGATTATCATCCCACACAATTATATCAACACGTTCGCCACCCAACTCACCTGAAACAGCCTGAACACGTGCTCCACGCATCCCGACACACGCGCCGACAGGGTCGATTCGCTTATCATTTGTTTTAACAGCAATTTTCGCACGTGATCCTGGGTCACGCGCTGCACTTCTGATTTCAATGACTTCTTCGGATATTTCCGGCACTTCAATCTTAAATAATTCTATCAACATACCTGGCGCAGAACGACTTAAAATCAACTGTGGACCACGCGCTTCGGTTCTAATTTCCAGCAATAACGACCTAACTCGATCACCCATTCTAAAAACCTCACGAGCAATCAGGTTTTCTCTTGGTAAAAGCGCTTCTGCATTATTACCTAAATCAACAATAACGTTATCACGCGTTACTTTTTTAACCGTGCCTGAAACCAGCTCTCCGACACGTTGACGATAACTGTCGACTATTTTTTCTCTTTCAGCTTCGCGGACTTTCTGAACGATAATTTGCTTAGCTGCTTGCGCACCTATTCTACCAAATGAAATTGACTCCACTTCTTCAGTATGGATATCGCCAGGCTGCAATGCCGTATCTATTTCAGCCGTCTCTTCCATGGTAAGCTCTGTACCTAGACCCGGCACAGCATCGTTATCAACCACAGTCCAATGACGATATGTTACATGATCACCGGTTTTGCGATCAATTTTCACTTCGATCGTAGCGTCACCGTCATCTTCATAACGTTTTTTTGTTGCTGCGGCTAAGGCAAGCTCAATAGCTTCAAAGATAATACTTTTATCAACACCTTTCTCATTTGAAACAGCCTCTACGACCAGCAATATTTCTTTATTCATTGCGATTTTTGCTCCAATCTTCAAATTCTTTCATTAATCAAACTGCGGAATTATATTCGCTTTCTCAATTGCTTCTATGGGGAACAAGAACTCCTCTTTGTCGACTTGTATAACGACATCACGCCCTTCGATTCCAGAGATTACACCGGTATATTTTCTACGCCCTTCATATGCCATACGTAATTTGATGGCAACATAATGCCCTTTGAAACGTTCGTATTGAGACAGGTTATAAAGAAGCCTATCCATGCCGGGAGATGATACCTCTAAGGTATAGTCACCGGAAATAGGATCCTCTACATCCAAAATCGCACCCACCTGACGACTGACTTTTTCACAATCTTCAAGTGCAATTCCACTCTCGCTTACAGAGCCTTTTTCAACTTCACCTTGCTCAGAAAGCTCAATATCAGAACTTTCAATCTTTTGAGAACCAAGCTGACTCTCTATATATATTCTTAAAAGAGAATGCTTGCCTTGCGCAAGATGCTCCATCCCCCAGAATTCATAACCCAAACCTTCAACGATGGGCCGAATTAAATCTTCAAGTAACTTTTTCTTTGCTGACAATTGAATACCGTTTCTATATTTCAGATACAAAAAATGGGCATAAAGCCCATCAAACTAAAAAATAACTGTTATAAAACTGCAACATACACGAAGCAAAACAACTATTTCCTACTAGATTTTCCTTGTTAAGCCATAAATTCACTTAACACTATAACCATACTGGCGCGCATTATATGCAGTGTGGCTTAAAGGGTCAACCAAGGAATAACGAGTAGACTGAGGTTTTCACCTCATCCCTCTCACAGAACCGTATGTACAAACCTCGTATACAGCTCATGTAGTCTATTAAAAGAGAGTGAGCCCTCAGGACAACAGTTTGTTATAGTAAGTTTGAAAGTAGGCAATCATTCTGGTTTAGATTTCATAAAAGCGTTGCAAAGGTCTGTTGACAGCTCAAACATAAAGTTCATTTTAATCGCTTCAATAGCCCCCAAAAACGAAATCAACAATATTGAAGACTTAGGTATTTGTGATTTTTTCAAACCAGCTACGCAAACCAAACTTATTAAATCCATTAATAAGGCTAAATCACTTGAGGTAGTATTGGGCTCAACTATGAAAGAACCAGAGACAGATATCACTTTACCGACCAACAAACGCATACTTTTAGTGGAAGACACCCCTATTAATCAACTTGTTGTACAGGGTATTTTAGGGGGCCTTGACCTTAGCTGTGACGTAGCAGGTAACGGACTAGAAGCCCTAGAAATGATGAATAATTCAGACACATTAAGCTCTTACGATATCATATTAATGGATTGCCAAATGCCAGAAATGAATGGTTATGAAGCCACAAAGGCGATTCGTGAAGGTAAAGCAGGTAAATTATCGACATCAATTCCTATTATTGCCATGACAGCAAATGCCATGAAAGGCGACGAAGAAAAGTGCTTGGACGCTGGAATGAACGATTACATTAGTAAACCAGTTGACCCTATAATCATTAAACAAAAACTAGCGAAGTGGTTACTTTAAAATTCAAATCTAACGACCTTTAAAAGCTAAGGAAGATATCATCATGAAATTATATGGAACTAAAAAATCCCGCTCTTTTCGATGCGTGTGGGCAGCTGAAGAAACCGGCTTGGATTATGAATATATTGAAGTTGCCTTAGGCAGTACCGAGCCAGATGGCAGTCAGACGGAGCATTACCGCCAACTGAACTTCCAAGGTAAAGTACCCACGTTTTGCGATAGTAAAGTTACTTTAACCGAAAGTGCGGCAATCCTTAACTATTTCGCCAAAATGAATCCTGAAAAAAATCTGATTCCGGTAGATAATACCCCAGTGCGTGCTCATTATGACCAACTCGCTTTTTTTGTGATGTCAGATTTAGAGCAAGCACTCTGGACAAATGGTAAACATCGTTTTGCGATTCCGGCTCAATATAGAGTACCTGATGTGCTGCCAACAACCCATTGGGAATTTGAAAAATCTCAAAAAGCCCTAGTTAGATTGATAGGTGAACACCCTGCAGAATATGCGCTCGGCGAGCATTTTACCATGGTGGATATTTTAATCGCACACACACTTAACTGGGCTGAAAGCTTTAAATTTGAGGTTTTCCCCGGACTGCTTGATTACAAAAATAGGCTGTATAGCCGACCTGCATGTCTAGCGGCAAGACAAAAGATAGGGTTATAATACTTGTTCTATTTTCGTGCACCCAGGTCACTAAAATGCAGACAATAAAAAAAGTATTTTTTAATTCTCGAATTCTTCCCTGGCTATTCATAAATATATTTGTTTTTAGCTTTTCAGTTTATTCATATGCCGAATTAGAAGAGTTAGACGATAAAAAACTAGATGAACAAACGGGTAAAGCAGGCTTGACGATAGACTTATCTTTCAAACTATCGATTGCTGAGATTTACATTGATTATTTAGATCGTGAACAAGACCGTAAGCAGCGTTCTCTCATCACTCCTCCACCCCCAAGAATCGAATACTATCAAGGTAAAAACTAAGGATATAGCATGAGCAATATTAAAATGGACGAGTCCGTTAATGTCTTCGGAGAAAAACTCATTGCCTGTAGTCATGACCCAATAAGCGGTTTTTTTAGAGATGGTTGCTGTAACACGAATGATCAGGATTTTGGGTCTCATACTATTTGTATTGAAGCGTCCGATGCGTTTCTTGAATTTTCCCGCTTCAAAGGAAATGACCTTTCTACACCAGCCCCTCAATTTGGTTTTTCAGGACTTAAAGCGGGCGATCGCTGGTGTTTGTGTGCAAGCAGATGGTTAGAAGCGCAAGAGCAAGGCATGGCGCCAAAGGTTCATTTAACACGTACCCATCAAAAAGCCTTGGATATTGTGCCTCTTACCATCCTTCGACAATATGCTGCGGATTTGAATTAAACCGACAACGCTCAAACACATTTTCATATTTCCTGCCAGCCCTAAGCACTAGACAAGCGCGCACAAGAATACCTCTACGTGTTTGTGATAAGGCGTTTTGGCAATAGGATCGCAATGATCTGAAGCCGTCAATTCATTTATCGCAGGCCCATTCTGTAACAAAGCGCCATCATGACTTTGATATAACTGACCATAGCCATGAGGCAATGTCAGCATGCCTTCTTGTACCCCCTCATCCACTTTTAGTAAGACTTCAATTTCGCCCGTTTTTGAACGACAGATCACCTTATCTCCATCAGAGAAACCCAGCTTAAGAATGTCGTTTGGATGAATATGCATGGCACCTTCTTTATCGGTTTTTCGCCAGTCAGGCGTTCTAAATATTTGATTCGCATTATAGGCCCGACGTTCTCCTGCCATAAGCACAAATGGAAAATCAGAATTTAAATCATTTTCAGATAATTCATACTTTAAATCATCAAGCGCATTCATCATTTCAGGTATGGCTAAACGAACTTTCTTATCTTTGGTTTTCATCCAGGCCCAGGTATCTGAGTAGTCGAAAGTGGCCAGCGGAATCGGTTTATCTGAAGCAAGTATTTTCCTAAATAAAGCATTCCCTTGAGTATAAGAATTTCCTGAAATTCCCGCTCGTTTAATCTGTTTTGAAAACTTACTTGCGTAGAACTGACTTATACCCCAAAGTGTTGCTGCGGATTGCATATTTTTTGGCAGTTGTTTTCCTAGTGTGGAATATAAAATCAATGGTGCATATTTCGCCCAATCAGGATGAAGTTTGAAAGTGGCTGTCAAAGCCAAAGGAAAGGCCTTAGTAAAAGGCACTAGTCTATCTAGTTGTGCAAACTTCTCTAATTTAGGAAAACTATCCGGAATCTCACCCAATGCAACCACCAAGCGACGATAAATTTCAGCTTCTGGAAGCGTATCTCCCTGCGCTTCAAATAGCGGCTTTCTAAGGTGAAAATACGGTGTTGGAAAACCGAATGTAAAGAAAGCACATTCTACCTTTTCGAACTGACTCGAGGCCGGAAGCACATAATCTGCTAAACGCGCTGTCTCGGTTAGCGCCACGTCAATAACGACTGATAACTCTAGTTTCTTAAAAGCTTTTTCGTAAGCCTTTTTATTTGCTGCAGACAACACCGGGTTTGCACTGTCAACGATCAACGCCCTAACCCTATCAGGATGATCGGTATCGATTTCAAGTGGCAAAATATTCGGAGGAAATAACTTACTAATACCCCTCATTCCTGTCACACGTGTAACAGGGGCACCTTCATTTGGCTCTTTTGAGTGGCCAATTAAAGGTGCGAATTGCGACATAAGGTGATTACCACCTTTCTTATTGAAATTGCCGGTCACTAAAAAGAGTAGTTTTTCCAAATAAGAGTTTAAGGTGCTATGAAGGCTTTGCTGAATACCCAGGTCGGCCCTAACGGTAGCTTTTTCAGCTTGCGCAAAACCTACTGCAACTTGCCGAATTAAAGACTCTTGAACGCCCGATGCCTTAGAATATGCCGACACATCAACACCAAGAAAATGCTTTCTGACATCATCAAAGCCATGAGTATGTTTAGCAATAAAATCTGTATCTTCGAGCCCATCTTGCAAAATAACAGCAAGGATAGCCGATAATAAAAAAGCATCTTTGCCTGGCTTAACAGGAAGATGAATATCGGCCATTTTAGCGGTTTCACTCAAACGCGGATCAATCACTACCAAGGTTCTGTCAGCACTTTTTTGATAGCCTTTCAGCATATCTCTTGTTTTTGGAATTCCGTGAGCAGCCCAAGGGTTGGCTCCAAGCACAATAGCATAATCTGCATCTTCCATACCTTCGACCACAAAACAACTTTGTCTACCGAATAACTGGCCATTCACCCAAAAATCCCCGGTTTTTTCCTGAGCCAAAGCCGTATAAACATAGGGGGTATCCAAAGCAGATCTTAAGGCTGCACTGTAAGTTCCACCCAAATGATTACCTTGCCCACCTCCGCCATAATAAGCAAATGCATGACCACCATTTGCAGTTTTGATACACTTCATTTTTGCTGCTATCTCGGAAATAATCTGCTCCCATTCAACTTCCTCAAATTGACCTTGAGCATTTTTACGTAGCGGTTTTGTTAAACGTTCAGAATGATTTTGGTAGTGATCCAAGCGGCCTGCTTTCTGACATAAATAGCCTTCTGAGGAAAGTGCACTCTTATCCCCACGAACCTTAGTAATATGCGTGCCATCGACTTGCACTTCAAGCGCACAACCTATGCTGCATAACATACATGCAGTTGATTTCCATTCTGGGTTTTTGTTGTCATTACATGAATCCACTAAAAGTGTCATAGCGCTACTGTCCTGTCTTTTTTATTACACATGCTGTCTCAGCGAGGACTATAATCGCTGGTGCCAAGACCAGAAAGGTCTCAAAAGTCTGAATTTAGTTTAAAGTTTAAGCTTTTCGCTTAAAATCTTCCAAGGATTTATTGGCCGTTTTCCGTACTTTGTTTTTTAGCAAAGGCGTCCAACCGAGCAATTTTCCTGGCAAGCCCAAAGCTTGTGAAGCCCAAGACCAAAAGCTGAATACATCTCGTTGCTTCCAGATTTTTCCGTCTTTTAGTTCAATCCGGGTATCGATTCGGTTATGTACTTTTCGCCCGGTTCCCGAAAAGGTATAGATCGGCTCCCAATGACAAGACACCTGATTTTTTGAGGTAGATATTACATCTTTAAAGGTCATGGTCATATCTTTGCCACGCGCACAGAGCATGGTCCACATATGACCTATATCTTCACCCTGAAGCGTAAATACTTCATCTTCAAAGCTTGCTTCAGGATGGTAAAAAGATGCCATTGTCGCCGCATCTTTGTTCTGAAAAGCAGTATAAAACTGGTTAACTAATTCAATATCATCGCTCATTGTGTTGACCTCTAATTGCCCTCATATACATTAGAGAGACTAGACTATATAAACAACTAAAGATAAAAATGTGCTTAAATTTTATTAGCCATTTCTCTGTTTGGTTTTTTCTGATCTTGTTGATAAATAAAAAATGAGATGTCAGTTATGGACAATTTACAGCTGATACTCAGCGCCCTTTAAAAGAAAGGTTTCGCAAACGTTCCAACTCGCCCAAGACGCTTTCCAGTTTGGAAGGATCATTTATGAAACGTTTTATTTGCTTCATCCCCTCTAAAGCTATCGGTCTCGGGTTATCTCTGTCGTAATACTGAGATAAACCTTTTGCAGCTCGTAAAATATCAGCGCCGATACCTAAGAATTGATCTTTCTGATAACGTTCATTCTTTTGAGGCGCTAACATCCCGAGAGATTCATTAAGATCAAATTGAACACCTTCACCCGACATAAAATTTAAAAAAATGGCTGCATCATTTTTATTTTTTGCGTTTGTAGGAATAACTAAAAGATCGGTCGGCGCTTCTTCAAAATAAGGCATATCATCAACTAATTTTGGAAAGCGAAATAGAGAGAATTTTTCTTTTAGTGGGCCTGGAATTTGCGAGGTCCAGAAATTCCCCATTAAAAGCATGCCCGCCATATCCCTGTAGAGGTACGGCAATGAAGTTTTCCAGGTTTTTTCAGCATGAAGCTCAAGAAAATATTTTTTGTTAACCAATTTACCTAAATGCAGAAATACATTTCTGACTCTCTCATCCAAATAAGAAACCTCACCACGCATCAGTTGCTGATGAAAATAAAGGCCATTTAATCTCAAGTTTAGATAATCAAACCAACCTGCCACCGGCCAGTCATCTTTTGAACCTAGGGCAATAGGCGTTATACCTTTAGATTTCAAAATCTCACAAATTTGCAAAAATTCTTCCCAAGTTTGAGGTTCAGTCAAATCATATTTATCGAAAAGCGTTTTATTAAAGTAGATGCCCCAGTTGTAATAATGAATAGGAAGGCCATATGTCTTTCCTTTAACAACAGCCGCAGAACGCGCGCTGATTGTAATATTTTTATCCCATTGATAGCGTTCCCATACATCATCAATAGGTTCTAGTAAGCCCTGACGCGCAAACTCGCTTAAACGACCACCACCAAACCAAAACATGACATCACTTCGGGCATCTGAGTGTAACCAGAGTTCAAAATATTGTTTATAACTTTCTTGTTCCACTGCCTGAATATTGACTTTAATGGATGGGTAATGGCGTTCAAATTTGCGCACTAATTCAAAATAGGCATTACGTTGTTCACCATTAACCACTAGCAAAGCAAAATTAATTTCACTCTTTGCAAATGCAGTGGTGCCAAAACTACTCAGGATGCATAGCAAAGAAAAAATAAAAAGTTGTTTTAAGCCAATCATTATAAATACCTATGTCATACAGCCATGATTTTAGTATAGATAGGAATGCTCAACGCGTTAATTCAACTAGTATATTCTGCATTAAGAAACTGGTAATAAGAGGCTGGTAATGAGAATCCTGATATTACACAAAACCTGTTGAAGGCGTTTCATAGCACCCTCTAAATTACTATACTTACATTTTCATTCAGCATACGACTAATCTACCCTTTAAGCATCGATGCAGAAGGCGCTATTTCTAGATGGACACTAACTAAACATAGAAATTAATACAATCAAGAAACCTTACTTTTAATATACAACTTCGTTTACGGGAAAAAATCATGTCTAAATTTCTTATTCATTTATCATGCTTATTTTTGCTGGCAACCAAGAGCCTTGCTAACTCATCCGCGGTTATATTGCAGTATCACCATGTGAGTGAAAAAACACCTCTTTCTACCAGTATTTCACCTGAACAGTTTAAAGCGCATATTCAATGGATAACAGAAAATGAATTTCAGGTATTATCACTACCTGAAATCGTCAGAACACTTGAAGATAAAAAAGAATTTTCCCATTCAAAAGTCTTAGCGCTTACCTTTGATGATGCTAACAGCTCAGTATGCGAGACGGCCTGGCCCATTTTAAAAAAACACGCACTCCCCTTCACGCTGTTTATTAGTACGGAAGCAGTCGAAAAAAACTATACATCTCAATGCTCATGGAACATCCTAAAAGAGATGTATGAATCTGGCTTGATGACGCCTGCCAATCATTCTCACCAACATCTAAACATGATTTCAAGTTCTTTATTAAAAAATAAAGAGTGGACAAATCTCATGCGCGACGAAGTTTTAAAAGCTCAATCTCTAATAGAACAAAGAATTGGTAAGGCCAGCATGTTATTCGCTTATCCTTACGGTGAGTATAACGCGGCTTTATCAAAAATAATTACCGAACTTGGCTTTACTGGTTTTGGTCAACAGTCAGGTGCCGTCGGCCATCAAAGTGACTTTAGCGCCTTGCCTAGATTCCCAGCTTCTGGACAGTTTGCCAAACTAGAAACACTTTCAAGCAAATTATATAGCCTTGCATTTCCAGCCGATTTTTTACCTAGTGCGGACAACCCCATCAGCCTCGATAGCATAGATAATCCACCTCGCATAAAAATTGCCCCTTCAGACAGAAACCTGTTAAAAACAACTAACTGTTACAACAGTCGTGGAGAATCATTGCCAACAAAAATACAAGGTGAGTTTCTCATTGTTCAATCTGCAACTAAACTTCAACCTGGTCGACATAGATCTACATGTACCAGCAAGAGCAATATTCCGGATAGGTTTTATTGGTATTCTCATCAGTGGCTTGTTGAATGATCAGAAATACAATTTATTATAAAGCAACTCTGGCGAACCGCATTCAGCACGGCCAGAATACTGATGCGTATCAATTCCAAGTCGATCTTGACAAAATTGGCACAATCATTTTTAAGCATCATAATATTTGGTGATGAATCCGGTTTTCAAGCAAATGACTCTCAGGAAGTTCATTAATTGATGCTCATCAACATTCAGCATATATTATTGGTGTATAACTAAATATTCAGATGGCCATCCTAAAAAAACTAACAACATAAAGACGCCTATGAACACAGATCAAATCATCAAAAAAAGTTGCTCAGACTTTGCAAATGACCCTAAGCGAATGATCGATATTTTGTGGTCAATACAGGATCAGCTAGGCTGGATCAGCAACGAAACCATGCAAAGTATCGCTCGCCATACCGGCACCTATCGTGTTGAGGTTGAGGGCGTGGTCAGTTTTTATTCCTTCTTTAAACAAAACCCACAAGGTAAATTTGTGATTCACTTATGTGATGACATTATTGACCGCCAGTCAGGCATGTTTGATGTTGAACAAACGATTAAAGAGACCTTAGGCATCGAGCTTGGGCAAACCACAAAAGATGGCCTGTTTTCCTTACATCACACACCGTGTATTGGCATGTCCGACCAAGCACCGGCGGCCTTAATCAATAATATTGTAGTGACTAAGCTTAGTCCTGCGAAAATAAAAACGATTCTTCATAGCCTTAAGAAACACGGAAATGTTGATAGCCTGTTTAAGGGTAAACATGAAACATATGAAGAATTCATTCATCAGATGGTGAAGAATAATATCCGCAAGGCAGATTCTATTTTAATTCCGAATCATCTTGCCGAGTCAGGATTACAAAAAGCCTTAAGCCTTAAGTCTTCCGAAATCCTAGACATCTTGGCCGCGTCGAACCTAAGGGGGCGTGGTGGAGCAGGCTTCGGTGTCGCCAGAAAATGGCAGACAGCAGCTAATACGGATGCACCAGAAAGGTACATCATTTGCAATGCAGATGAAGGTGAACCAGGTACCTTTAAAGACCGGGTCTTATTAACCGAACGGGCTAACCTCTTGTTTGAAGGCATGACCATCGCCGCCTATACTGTAGGAAGCTCCCAAGGCATTGTGTATCTAAGAGCAGAGTATCGCTACTTACTGCCCCATCTCGAAAATGTCTTAGAGCAACGACGTCATAAAGGTTTATTAGGCCAAGCGATTTCATTAAAATTCGATACTCAGGAAATATTTCATTTTGATATTCGTATTCAATTAGGCGCTGGCGCTTATATCTGCGGAGAAGAAAGCGCATTAATCAGTTCTTGTGAGGGCAAACGAGGCGAACCAAAAAACAAGCCGCCTTACTCGGCAGAGTCCGGGTATTTGGGCCTACCGACAATTGTGAATAATGTCGAAACATTTTGTAATGTCCCACTTATTTTTGAACACGGTGTTGACTGGTTTCGCAACATTGGCACCCCCGAAAGCACAGGCACAAAACTACTGAGTGTTTGTGGTGACTGCAGCAAACCCGGCATTTATGAATTTCCATTTGGTATCACACTACGGGAAGTGTTAAAAGCTGCGGGCGCCAAAGAAGCGGCTGCGATTCAAGTAGGTGGCGCGAGCGGCGTTTTAGTCGGTGAAGCAGATTTTGACAGACAATTGAGCTTCGAAGATTTACCCACCGCTGGCGCAATTATGGTCTTTTCCAAAGAGCGCAATATTCTGGAAATTGTCGACTATTTTATGTCATTTTTTATCGACGAAAGCTGTGGCTATTGTACACCCTGCCGTGTGGGTAATGTTTTTCTGCAAAAAACACTTCAAAAAATCAGGCAAGGTTTAGGTGAAAAAAGTGATTTGGATTACTTGAAACAACTTAGTCAAACTATTATTCAGACCAGTCGCTGCGGCTTTGGGCACACCTCGCCTAACCCAATCCTTTCATCTATGGAAAACTTTCCACTGGTGTATTCTGTACTGTTAAAAGAACACAGAGATGGCTTGCAAGCCGGCTTTAATATTCAACATGCTTTGGATGAATCACGCATTATTGCCAAACGACGATCACTTATTTACGATCCAAACCTAGAATCTGACTCTAAAAGCTTAGGAGGGAAGCATGAGCATTAAGAAACCTGTTCCTGACATACCTCAGCCTATTCATTTTACATTGGATGGAAAAGATATTGAGGCCTTTGCTGGCCAAACGATCATGGAAGCCTGTGATGCACAAGGCATTTATATTCCACGCTTATGTGATGCAGAAGGCTTGAATGTTCAAGGCAGCTGCCGAGTGTGTTCTGTCAAAATGAATGGCCGGGTAGTGGCTGCCTGCACCCAGCCCTTAGAAGACGAAGCCACAATTGAAAATGCCACGGAAGAGGTTGAAAGCTATCGGAAAGACTTGGTCAGCATGCTGTTTCATGAAGGCAACCATCTTTGCCCCATCTGTGAAGCAAGCGGCCGCTGTGAACTACAAGCCATGGCCTATCGTTTTGGCATGATAGAAGATACCAATTACCCCTACTTACAGCCTGTTCGGCCGGTAGACGCCAGCCACCCCGATATTGCACTGGATAACAATCGCTGTATTTTATGTGGCCGATGTATTCGAGCCTCACGAGATATTGACCAAAAAAATATCTTTGAATATGTCGGCCGCGGTATCCATAAACGCATTGCGGTAGACGGCGATTGTTTAGCCGATACCGCAGCCTCGATAGATGATGCCGCCATGTCACTTGCTGTCTGCCCGGTCGGTTGTATTATTCGAAAGCGTGAAGGCTTTTTTGCACCGGTCGGAACACGGGAATTTGATCAAAATAATATCGGCGCAACGATTGAATCGCCTTCATCTATTACGCGCGATCCAAATAGAATAGCGGTACGGCACATTGACCCCATTGCCCATAAACACTTAAGCAAAGACACCAAAGACAAAGGGCCTGCGTCATGAAGAAAAAACGTATCGCCACGACATCCTTAGCCGGTTGTTTCGGCTGTCATATGTCCTTGTTAGATATCGACGAACGAATCATTGAATTAATGACCCTAGCAGATTTCGACCGTTCGCCCCTGAATGACAAGAAAAAATTCACCAAGCGATGTGATATTGGCCTAGTCGAAGGGGGTTGCGGCAATGAAGAAAATGTATACGTTCTCAGAGAGTTTAGAGAAAACTGTGACATTCTGGTTGCTGTCGGTCAATGTGCCATTATGGGCGGACTGCCGGTGATGCGAAATGCCATTATGCATGCCGAAGACCCTTTAAGAGAGTGTTTAGAGGAAGCATATACCGGCCCGAAAGTACTCAACCCAGAGAAACAGATTCCAAATGACCCAGCACTGCCTTTACTTTTGGATAAGGTTTATACCTGTGCGGAAGTCGTAAAAATAGATTATCAAATACCTGGCTGCCCGCCTTGTGGTGACACACTTTGGAGTGCCTTGAGCGCTCTCATCCATGGGGAAAAACCAAGCTTAGAATATGCCTTAATAAAATTTGATTGAAATACCGACGTCATACTAAAAAAGCACCTGAGATAACTTATGACCACTTCAAAAGCCCGAGTACTCGAAATTTCCCCGATAACCCGCGTCGAAGGACACGGCAAAGTCACCGTTCATCTTGATGAAAATAATCAAGTCAGTGAAGCGCGCTTACACATTGTTGAATTCCGTGGTTTCGAGCGTTTTATTCAAGGCAGGCTTTTATGGGAAGTCCCGGTTATCGTGCAACGCCTTTGCGGCATTTGTCCTGTCAGTCATCACCTTGCTGCCGCAAAAGCCATGGATATGATTGTTGGCGTTGATCAACTCACGCCCACCGCAGAAAAAATGCGTCGACTCATGCATTACGGGCAAATTCTACAAAGTAATGTACTACATTTTTTTCATCTTAGTTCACCTGATCTACTCTTTGGTTTTTCAGCCGAGGCAGGAAAACGGAATATTTTTGACGTCATCAAAGCCTTTCCCGAGCTAGCGAAGCAAGGCATTCTGATGCGTAAATATGGCCAAGAAGTCATTCAAGCAACCGCCGGAAAAAAGATTCACGGCAACACCGCTGTGCCTGGCGGCATTACTAAAAACTTATCCCTTGATGAACGGGATACCTTATTAAAAGATATAGATCAGATCATTCAATGGTCTGAAGATGCGGTTAATCTCACGCAAAGCTATACACAGGATAATCTGAACACGATCAAAACCTTTGCTAATTTTCAATCAAGCCACATGTCACTGGTGCGAGCAGATGGCGCGATGGATTTGTATGATGGCAAACTCAGGGCTATTGATGCCCAAGGCTATAAAATATTTGATCACATGGACTATCGCCAGTTCGATCAATTTATTATGGAAGAAGTCAAACCCTGGTCTTACATGAAATTTCCTTTTATTCGCAGCCAAGGAAAAGATGATGGCTGGTATCGAGTTGGCCCCTTAGCGCGAATGAACACCGTAGATTTTATCGATACCCCTAGAGCCAATGCTCGCCATCAGCAGTTTAAAGCTTTCTTTGGTAATCAGCCGGCACAAATGACCCTGGCGTATCATTGGGCAAGAATGATCGAAGTGCTTCACTGTGCTGAAATGATTAAAACCTTACTCTTAGATTCAGACTTACAAGGCACCGATCTCTTACTGAAAGGCGAACGCAGAGAGGAAGGTATTTCGGTTATCGAAGCACCACGAGGCTCTTTATTTCACCATTATAGAGTTAACGAAAACGATCAAGTCACCTACTGTAATTTGATCGTATCCACCACGCATAATAATACTGCGATGAATCGTGCGGTAACCGATGTCGCCAAAACTTATCTTTCCGGCCAAAAGAAAATTTCAGAACCAATGATGAACCATATTGAAATTGCCATTCGGGCCTATGACCCCTGCTTATCCTGCGCGACCCATGCACTTGGGCAAATGCCCCTTAAGGTAGAGCTCTACGATGCAGATGAAAAGCTTATCGACTCCGCTAGCCAATTTGTAGCAAAGACGAATTAATGGCCGATATAAACCCTTTACATAAAACCATTATCATTGGCTATGGCAATCCGGGCAGACAGGATGATGGTTTAGGGCCTGCTTTTATTGATTCTTTTCAAAGCGATTCCAAGACGATTATAGAACTTCAATCCAATTACCAGCTGACTGTCGAAGACGCTTTAGAAATAGCCAGCTTCGAACAAGTGATTTTTGTCGATGCCAGCATTGATTGCCAAGAGCCCTTTACCTTAGAAGAAATAACCGAAACCAAGGACACTGGTTTTGGCAGCCATAGTTTATCACCTCAAGCAGTCATTCAACTTAGCAATACACTTTATCAACACTTTCCCAAGGCTCATATATTAGCAATACGCGGCTATGAATTTGATCAATTTGAAGAAAAAATTTCAACTATGGCAAGCGAAAATTTGAAGCATGCAAGCGCCTATTTAGCGAATCTATTCAATGCATGAACTATCACTTGCCGAAGCCATGCTGGACATTATAAAAGAACAAGCCAAACAAGAAGGCTTCACAAAAGTAACAAAAGTCGTCTTGGAAGTTGGAACGCTTTCTCATGTTGAAGCCGATGCTATGATTTTCTGCTTCGAGGCCATTATTACCGACACGCTTGCTGAGGGATCTATATTAGAAATTAAGCGCATTCCTGCAAAAGGTCATTGCCTTCATTGTAGAAACCTAAGCCCAATGCAAAACCTGTACGATCCCTGTGAATATTGTGGTGAGTTTGGCCTGGAGTTGATAGATGGAGATCAGTTACGAATAAAGCACTTAGAGGTTGAGTGACGTGTTGGATAAGCATAGCTTTCGTATTGCTACCTAACTTCCTCTAAACATCTTCTTTTTTCATAAACACTACCTTAACTATCCGACGGTTTTTACATCATCTCATCATAAGCGCGAACTGCCGCCCATTCACTTTCATCATAATGCTGCTGAATTAAGCTTTCAATTTGCTCCGACTTATCTTCATCACTTAGGCCAGATTCACTTATTATATTTTTTTCGGCAAGAAAAATAGCGTATTTTTCTTGCCATTCCTTCTCTGTATTGGACAATTCGAGGTAATCATCTGCGACCTGGGCACCATACTCTTCTTCCAGAACATCATAAATGTCTTGCTCTGGCGTATCTGAAGATGATTGAATTTTTTTCAACTTTTCTTGTGTTTTTTGCCAATCTGAATGCGCCTGACTCGGCTCAGTATTAATTTTAGTTTCTTGTTGCTCGCCCTTTAAACTTTCTAAGTGTTTCGCTATTTCTATTTGGCGTTCCATGGTTTCTGGCAGTGTATTACTTTGAAGCGTTCTAGAAAGATAGATTTGCTCCTGTTCATTTAGTCTATATTTCTCTTCTGAATCTTTAGCAAGGTTATCTGCAATATCGTAGGGTAAATAATCTCTAAACAATGCCTTAATTTTTTGGAAGTCTTCAGCCGCTAAACCATCCGGCAAACGAGACACAAAGACATCAATCGCTGCATTTTTGTTATTCAGGGTTTCGGTATTTTGACGATCATCTAAAAAAGCAGGAATGACTGAATTTTCTATAATGTCACTGATAATTAATAAGCTTTCATCGTCAAGCATAGAGAGTGAATACTTCCCCTCCTGCGATGAGCTTAGTGAGGGAATATATTCAGGCGGTTCATCATTGAAGCTTGGAGGTATTGATTCAGTAAGTTTGAGAGGCGGGTTACCATTTGTAGTAAGTTGTTTCTGCTTCCCTTGTTTTTCAGTACTTTGTTTTTCAGTACTTTGTTTTTCAGTACTTTCGCTTTGCAAATTTTTAGCGTTATCACGACATTGCAGCCCTAAAAAAAACAACACGGAAAGCATAATAAAGCTGACGATCAGCTGTACACGACTTATACTTATATTTCCAAGCATAGTAAATTCGCTTCGTTAGTTTGTATGCAAGGGATTCACTTGAATATCCGCCTTCATAGACAGTTTTCTGATTTCTTCATCTACTTGAGCTTGCGTCAAATCAGCCTTGATGACATCTCTTGCTTCTTCAAACGGCGGTTTATCAAATTTGCTTTTATCAATTACTTGAACAACTTTCCAGAGCTCATCCTGTTCTATCACATCAGATACAAAGTCACCAATTGGCGTTGCATCAACGATATTAACCACAGAAGTCTCAAGCTCAGTTTGATCTAACCAGGGTGTTTCAATTTTCTCATAGGAATGTTTGAATGGTTTTTTATCTTGTAGGTGTGCTAAAAGTTTTATAGCTTCATTTTTTGAAGGCGTTATCCATAAATTAAATCGATATAAACTGGTCGGTTTTTCAGCATCATACACTGCCCGGATAGCTTCCTCGGAGATTGTAATATTATCCATAATTTGCCTGACCATCAGTTGAGCCAACAGGGTCTTTCGAGCCAAAGCAATTTCTATCTTGTTAGTTCCTATTTGATCAAGCTTTAAACCTAAGGCTTCTTGCGCTAAGACTTCGGTTAACACCAAATCTTCAATGGCTTGAGAGCGAGCGGCTGATAGTTCATCTTCAGATAAGGCAAACTCAGTATTTTCCTGATCTTCCCTGTGCCTGCTGCCTAATAAAAACTCATACATAGGAAGACTTAAATTCTGTGCATTTACACTTGCTACCGTGTTTGGATCTAGGTCTTTTGCTTGTCCGGTAAGTGGTAAGGCAAGAATTAAACTAAAAGTGAAATATACAATCCATGAATTTTTAGAAGAGCAGACAGAGATTTCCATAAGAATACAGCCAGGTTTATATTGTTTTTATTATGTATATTTTAACTTACGCTCCCTGAGCTTTCCCGCCCTGAGCCCGCCGAAGGGTCGAAGGGTGCTCTAAATAAATGCTGTGTTCATCTTAGATTATTTCAACGAAGCTTAATACAGGCATTTCGACGGGCTCAATGAACGGGAATAGCCTATCTAATTAAAGATAACGGCGAACATCTTTATATACGCCTTTCCAAACCATAAGTGTTAAATGACCAACCCAAGATGTACGACGACTGGTTCCACACTTAGCATTGGTTTGAGGAATGATAATTTCATCAAGAGGTGACCAAAGCGATATATCGCAACCACGGCCAGCTAGAGACTGCTGGAAAGAAGAGTTATAACGCATTTCTGAACACGCTGGACTAAAACAACCATAGGCCCATGAAGTACCTTTATGCGGTGTACCCAAAGTAACCAAGCGATTTGTTGCTGAAGAACCACCTTCAAACACACGATACCAACGCGACACTAAACCACCATTAGAGTGCGCAATGATTTTTGCTTTACGGTTATTGTGATTGGGACGAATATTATTAATGAATGATTTTAATTCTTTTGCACTGGTCTTGTTGCTTTTCGTTAAGCTGCTATAGCCAAACTTATATAAGGCGCAACTTGGCGTACCATCGTTTTTAAAGCGGTTAATCATGGTATTCCACTGAGAGTTCCAGCCTGCATAACCATGAACGAAGACAATCGGAGCTGCATTACACGCAGCAGAAGCTGTGCCCGAGCCAGCCAATGCCGCTAATAAGGCAAATGCTGTGATTAAGTTAATTTTAATTTTCATACGAATTTCCTTTTATTTTTGTTTTCGGAATAACCCAAATTTTTATTATTTTGCTGATTGAACAAGCAAAATACAGTATAAAATTTGATCAACTTAAATAACCACCCCCCATATGGGTGAAATTCTTAAAACTTAGATATACCACTCAAAAAAATAACCTCTTTTTAGCCATTATCCGCAAGAGAAGCTCGCAGAAAATATAATCCTGGTTTCTTTATCTAGCATTTTCCGCTAAGTTATTATTTTTAGTTAAGACTCAAATGAGGCTGAAGGCTATGTGCACAACTTGCGGCTGCTCAGGCAGCAAACCTAACTCCACCGAACTCAGCTTTAAACAAAAACATAACCATCATCACCACGATCATGAACATGACAAGCGTCTGATTGAAGTTGAACAAAATCTTTTAAGCAAAAACAATCATTATGCCGAACTTAATCGAAAGCGTTTAGCCTCGACTAAAACCATCGCCTTTAATCTTGTATCCAGTCCAGGCTCAGGTAAAACCAGTTTACTCACTAGTACGATCAATGCCTTAAAATCGCAATACAACTTGGCCGTGATAGAGGGAGACCAACAAACAGATCAAGATGTACAACGTATTCGCGAAACCGGTGCTACAGCCATTCAAATAAATACCGGAAAAGGCTGTCATTTAGATGCGCATGCTGTCGGCCATGCACTTGATGAAATAGACCTGGAAAGCACCGATTTTGTGATGATAGAAAATGTCGGCAACTTGGTTTGCCCGGCGGCTTTCGATTTAGGCGAGAAAGCCAAGGTCGTTGTGTTATCTGTCACCGAAGGTGAAGACAAGCCCTTAAAGTATCCAGATATGTTTCATGCCTCTTCGCTGATGTTGATCAATAAAATGGATTTACTACCTTATGTCGACGTCAATGTGGATCAGTGCATTGAATACGCCCGTAGAATTAATCCGAAAATCGAAGTGCTTTGTCTTTCAGCAAAAACGGGCGAAGGCATGGAAGCGTGGTTGAACTGGCTAAGGCTTCAGCCTGCTTAATAACGATGCAAGAGCATGTAAGAATTCAACTCAGTGGAAAAGTACAAGGCGTTGGTTTTCGCCCTTTTGTTGCTATACTCGCCAGTCAACTTCAGTTATTGGGTTATGCCATCAATCGGGTGCATGGTTTAGAGATTTATGTCTTAGGTGAAACAGATAACATCAAGTTGTTCGAAAACCAACTCACTCAAAACGCCCCCGAACATGCACAAATCACTCATCTGACTAGAGAAGAATTAAAATACTTACCCAATCCTGCTTACCAAAATTTTGACATTCGTTATCAGCACATGTCTGATCAAAGCTGCCTTAGTCAAACAACATTAAGCCTTCCGGCAGACAGAGCCCTTTGTAAAACCTGCTTATCTGAATTATTTGATTCTAAAAACAAACGTTTTCTTTATCCCTTTATTAGCTGCATTGATTGCGGGCCGAGAGCCAGTATCACCTTGAAGCTTCCTTATGATCGGACGAACACCACTTACCAAAAATTTAGTGAATGCACTAACTGCCGAAATGAAACGTCAAGACTCATTCAAGACCAAGCTCAGCGTTTTCATTCTCAAACCAATGCTTGTTGGCAATGTGGGCCAGAACTAAGCCTGTTTCATAGGGGCGAGACATTTCCTTCTAATCAGAAAACAAACTCAGCGTCTTATATTGAATACTTCGACAAACTAGCAAGTGCGATCACTTCCGGGAACGTAATTGCACTTAAAGGACTTGGTGGTTTTCATTTGGTGTGTGATGCCAGAAATCCAGATACCATTAAAAAACTAAGAGCCTTCAAACATCGCCCAGACAAACCCTTTGCTGTTATGGCACTAAATATAAAATCACTAAAAGACTTAGTCGAAATAGATAATCACACAAGAACATTACTAGATAGTGCTTCAGCACCAATTGTACTTCTACCTAAAAAGTCTTTTACAGATGCGAAAAGCGAAGCTCTTGCTCCGAAAGTAAGTGATGTAGGCGTAATGCTGCCTTATACGGCAATACATTATTTATTGTTTTATGCCTTACTCGGGAAACCAAAAGAACAAACATGGTTATCAGAAGCGCAAGAGCCGCTATTAGTGATCACTAGCGCTAATCTTTCAGGCGAACCCTTAATCAGCAAGAACCCAGAATGTATCGAAACAATGTCGGGCATTGCCGAGTATATTTTATGTCATAACAGAGATATTGTTTTAAGCTGCGATGATTCTGTTCTCCAACGTAGCGGCTCAAAAACAGCCAACGCCATGATGATTCGCAGAGCCAGAGGCTTTGCGCCTGAACCGATACAACTAGCCTTTTCAGGCAAAGCCGTTCTGGCTTTTGGTGCGCATTTAAAACATACCTTTTGTTTGAGTGATGGCCAGCAGGCATTTTTGTCGCCGCATTTGGGGGAGCTAGAAAGCATAGCCAGTTATGATCATTTTGAAGCGGTATTAAATATTTACCTGAAGCAGTTTACCATCAAACCTGAGGTGATCGCCTGCGATAGTCACCCTGACTTTTTCAGCTCTCAATTTGCTCAAGACTATGCCCAGAAAAATAAGCTGCCATTAATTCAAGTACCCCATCATCAAGCGCATCTTGCCGCCGTGTTAGCCGAAATAGCCTTGCCGGAGAATGTATCTTTCATCGGTTTAGCACTTGATGGCATTGGGCTCGGAGAAAGCCTTGATGGAACCATCAAACCACTCTGGGGTGGCGAACTCTTTTTGGGAAAGCTAAACACTTGTGCTGACAGTCCAACTGGACTCAACTTGCAACATAGAGCGCAAATTTCAACCTTACCTTTACCGGGGGGTGATAAAGCCACGAAAGAAATTGGCCGAATTGGTTTCGCTGTTTTCGATTCCTTAAAAGAGACAAGCCAATCAAATTTCGAAACGGATTTTTCATTATCTTCAGAGTTGAAACAATTTATCCAAACAAACCCAGCAAGCTTCCCGACTACAAGTTCCTTAGGCAGATGGTTTGATGCAATCAGCTCTCTACTCGGTCTACGGCAAAACGTGAGTTACGAAGCCCAAGCAGCCATGGAATTAGAGGCGCTGGCACAACAATATGGCTCACTTCCAACAAGCAGGCAACTGGCAAAATTAGATGAGCAAGACAATCTTGACCTTTACCCTATCCTGCCTGCCATCTTAAGTTCTATGTCTATTCAAGAAGGCGCAGCAATTTTTCATTCAGAATTAGTCGATGGACTGTTACGATGGCTGCTCGAAGCAGCTAAGCGCCATAATACCCAGCATGTTGTATGTTCTGGCGGCTGTTTTCAAAATAGAATACTCAGAAATGCGTTATTTGAAGGTGCGACAGAAAAAGCCTTAATTGTGCATTATCCAACACAAGCCCCCGTGAATGATGCGGGGATTAGTTTGGGGCAAGTGCTTACAGCATCATTAAAATAAAATCATTCACAAAACAATAAACAAGGCCTGACTTATGTGTTTAGCCATTCCCGTTCAAATTGAAAGCGTTTTAGACAATGACTTGGCCATGGTCAATTTAGGCGGTGTCAAAACCCAGATTTCCATTGCCTTAATTGATGATGTGAACCCCGGTGATTATATTATTCTTCATGTTGGCTATGCCCTGAATAAACTCGACCAGGAAGAAGCCGAAGCCACCTTAGCCTTATTTGCATCAGGGATGGATCAATGAAATATTTGAGTGAATTTCGAAATGGTGAACTTGCCCAAAATCTGATAAAGCAAATTCAGCAAGAAATACAGACTGATCATAACTATCGGATCATGGAATTTTGTGGCGGTCATACCCATACCATTTTTCGTTATGGTATTCCCGCGATGCTACCTGAAAACATCCAGTTATTGCATGGGCCTGGCTGCCCTGTTTGTGTCTTACCCATGAAGCGCATTAATGCGGCCATTGAATTAGCACAACGAAAAGACACTGTTTTATGTAGCTATGGCGACATGCTGCGTGTGCCGGGTGATGCCCAAATGAGTTTACTAAAAGCCAAAAGCCAAGGCGCCGATGTGCGGATGATTTACTCACCAGCAGAAGTCGTGACTATTGCCCAACACGAGCCTGATAAAAACATTATTTTCTTCGCAGTGGGTTTTGAAACGACAACGCCGCCAAGCGCCGTGATTCTAGAACAAGCCATGCAATTAAAACTCACAAACCTGTTTATCTTCTGTAATCATGTGCTTACCCCGCCTGCCATTCAAGGTATTATGGAGCCTGCCAAACTTGCCAATAAATCCATTCTGGACGGTCTAATTGGACCAGGGCATGTCAGCGTAGTTACAGGTTATAAAGCCTATGAAAGGTTAGCCGAACGCTACCAAGTACCCATCGTCATTTCTGGCTTTGAGCCTTTAGATATACTCCATTCGATTCTGCTGCTGGTTAAACAAATTAACCAAGCGCGGCATGACCTTGAAAACCAATATACCCGGGCAGTCAGTGCTCAAGGCAACCAGAAAGCACAAAACTTAATTGCTAAGTACTTTGAATTAAGATCAACATTTGAATGGCGTGGTCTGGGCGAAATGCCAGATTCCGCAATAAAGATTCGACCTGAATACCAAAACTATGATGCCGAAGTTCAATTCAAACTCAGCGAATCAAAAGGCGTCGATAATAAAGCCTGCGAGTGCCCTGCGGTGTTACGTGGCCAAAAAAAGCCAACCGAGTGCAAGTTATTTAATAATCCGTGTACACCTGAAAACCCCTTAGGCTCTTGTATGGTGTCTTCTGAAGGTGCT